>MRWF01029232.1_pt1:130000-147406 | contig 147406 bp, 131 predicted proteins | sample 1013331 | NCBI WGS metagenome assembly MRWF01 (sample SAMN06117577, study PRJNA244670) | biofilm metagenome | biome: Water; feature: Cathode Biofilm; material: Biofilm; isolation source: microbial consortium enriched at the cathode of a solar microbial fuel cell | place: USA... | reverse complement strand
TCGGGCACGGCACCGATGAGGTCGTCGCCGCCGCCGACCTCATCGGTGCCGTGCCCGACGAGCCCGATCTTTCCCGTCAGATGCCCTATCACATCGCGGGCACCTCCTTCTCGGAGAGCATCGCGCTCGGCCATGCCGTGCTTCACGAGCCGCGCGTCCATGTGACGAAGCTCATCGCCGAGGACACGGAGCTCGAACTGAAGCGCCTCGAACAGGCGGTCTATGCGCTCAGGGGCTCCATCGACGACATGCTGGAGACGGAAGACCTTTCCCATGCGGGCGAGCATCGCGAGGTGCTGCAGGCCTACCGCATGTTCGCGAACGACCGCGGCTGGCTGCAGCGGATGCTCGAAGCGGTGAAGACCGGCCTCACCGCCGAGGCCGCCGTCGAACGCGTGCAGAACGACACCCGCGCCCGGCTCCAGCGCGCCGCCGACCCCTACATCCGCGACCGGCTCCACGATTTCGACGATCTCGCGAACCGGCTGCTGCGCCAGCTCACGGGCGTGACGCTCGCCTCGCTCTCGGCGAACCTGCCGAACGACGCCATCATCATCGCGCGCAACATGGGGCCTGCCGAACTCCTCGACTACGACAAGGAGCGGCTCCGGGGCCTCGTGCTCGAAGAGGGCGCGCCCAATGCCCATGTCTCCATCGTCGCGCGCGCCTTCGGCATCGCCACCGTCGGCCGCGCCGAGGACATTCTCGAACATGTCGAACCGGGCGATGCCATCATCGTCGACGGCGACACGGGCGAGGTCTATCTGCGCCCCTCGCAGGAAGTGATCGCGTCCTACTCCGAGAAGGCCCGTTTCCGCGCCCGCAAGCAGGAGCAGTACAAGGCGATCCGGGGCGAGCCCGCCGTCACGCTCGACGGCGAGAAGGTCGATCTCTACGTCAATGCCGGCCTCCAGGTCGACCTGCCGCATCTCGACGAGGCGGGCGCGGAGGGCATCGGCCTCTTCCGCACCGAACTCCAGTTCATGATCGCCTCGACCCTGCCGAGCCTGCGCGAGCAGATCGAGCTTTACCGCGCCGTGCTCGACGAGGCGGGCGACAAGCCGGCCGTCTTCCGCACGCTCGATATCGGCGGCGACAAGATGCTGCCCTACATGAACCTCTCGGCGCTGAAGGAGGAGAACCCGGCGCTCGGCTGGCGCGCGATCCGCATCAGCCTCGACCGTCCGGCGCTGCTGCGCCACCAGATCCGCGCGCTGCTCACGGCGGCGGCGGGCCGCTCGCTCCGGGTCATGTTCCCGATGGTGGCCGAGGTCGCCGAGTACAAGCGCGCCCGCGCGCTGGTCGACAAGGAGCTCGCCCGGCTCAAGAAGTTCGGCAAGGAGTGCCCGGCGCATCTCGAGATCGGCACCATGCTCGAGGTGCCCTCGCTCGCCTGGCAGCTCGACACGCTGCTGCCGCTGGTCGATTTCGTCTCGATCGGCTCCAACGACCTGCTGCAGTTCCTCTTCGCTTCCGACCGGGGCAATCCCCGGGTGGCGACCCGCTACGATTTCCTGAGCCCGGCGGTGCTGAGTTTCCTCCGCCACATCGTCGTCAAATGCCGGGAGTACGGCACCCCGCTCACCCTTTGCGGCGAGATGTCGGGCAAGCCGCTCGAAGCCATGGCGCTGGCGGGACTCGGGCTGCGGCGCATCTCCATGTCGCCCGCCGCCATCGGCCCGGTGAAGATGATGGTCCGCTCCCTCGACGTCTCCAAGCTCGAGACCTTCATGGACGGCCTTTATGGCCTTCCCGACCGCAGCGTCCGCGAGCAGCTCGCCTCTTTCGCCGAGGCGCACGGGGTCGCCGTCTGAGTCAGCTCCAGAATCTGCCTTTCGATGGTCCGAAGGACGAAAAAGGCAGCCGGAATAATGGGGTTGGCGCAGTCCTTGGTTGCAGTTTGTCAACAGATTTGTTCTATTCTTGGTTCTCAGATGCTTTTGGGCGCTATGCGAAGGCCGTGTCTTGGGGTCCGGCGTGTCGCATTTTGAAACGTCCATGGCAATTCGTGGGCCCAGGGGATACACGGATTGAGATGGCTCAGCTCGGGAAGAGCCCGGATAAATGAACAAGATCACCATGCTTCCGACCGGGGATGACGGGTCGGAACCTCGTCGGCGGTTGCATCTGCGCGACATCACGAACGAAGTTCCGGTCGAGGCCGAATCCGTCGGCGCCGATCTGCGTGCCGCGCGCCTGCGCCGGGGCGAGGATGTGCGTTCCATCGCGCAGTCGCTGCGAATTCGCCGCGACCAGCTCGAAGCGCTGGAGGAAAGCCGCTACGACGCGCTTCCCGCCCGGGCCTATGCCGTCGGCTTCGTCCGTTCCTATGCGGAATATCTCGGTCTCGACAGCCGCCATGTCTGCGAACGCTACAAGGCCGAACTCGACCGCAACGAGGCCGAAACTGCTGCCAGCCTGAATTTTCCCGATGTCTCCGAAGAAAGGCGCCTGCCTCGCGGCACGGCCCTCATCGTCGCCCTCGTCGTCGCCGCCGGTGCCTATGGCGGCTGGCTTCTTTCAAAATCGACTGACGAGATGATGGCGACGCGCATGGCGGGTGAAGCGCCCGCGGCCGAGCCTGCGGCGCCCGCCGTGGTTTCCGGCTCGCGGGGCGACAGCGCCTCTGCGGCCACGCCGAGCGCCGGCGCCGTTCCCGTTGTGCGCGGTCCCGGCATCCAGCTTTCGGACACCGGCCTCTCCGGCACTGCCGGTGTCGCGCCCGAGACGGTTTACGAGCCTGCGCCGGTCGTCGGCGAAGAGGCGGCGGAGATCGCCGCGGAGGAAACGGAAGTTGCCGCGCTTGCCGAGGAAGAACCCGCGGGCCTGCCGCCGCTTCCCGAAGGCACGCCTTACGGTGCCGAGAATGTCGACGGCCGTGTGGTCGTCCGCGCCCGCCGCGACGGTGCCTGGATTCGCGTCGAGGACGCGCTGGGCCAGGTGCTGATCGAGCAGATCCTCAATGCGGGCGACAGCTACCGCGCCCCGAGCCAGCCCGGCGTCATCCTCGTCGCGCGCGATGCCAGCGCCTTCGAGATCATGGTCGATGGCCAGTCGCTCGGTCTTGCCGGTCCGCCCACGCTGGTGCTGACGGGCAAGTCGCTTGTCGTATCCGATCTTCTGGCCTCGATGCCGAAGCCGGTCACCGAAGCGGAAGCCGCCGCGCCCGACGGCAGCGTCACCGTCGAATAATCCTTCCCCTCTCCCTGAGGGAGAGTGAAGCTCCAGAAGCCGCCTCGGGCTTGGAAATATGCGGTAACGCCATATTTCTGCTATGAGAAGGCGCGATGGTGCGGTCCATGAAGGCCGCACCCGGAAACTCCGTCCCTTGTGTGAGCCATATGCCCGCACGGCGCGTGTGAGAACCGACCGGTAAAATGAGCAGCAGCATCAGACCCTGGCGCGATATCGCGCGCCGTCCGAGCCGGAAGATCCATGTGGGATCGGTTCCGGTCGGCGGCGATGCGCCGATTTCCGTCCAGACGATGACGAACACGCTCACCTCCGACGCGAAGGCGACGATCGAACAGATCAGGCGCATCGAGGAGGCGGGCTGCGACATCGTGCGGGTGTCCTGCCCGGACGCGGAGTCGACCGCGGCCCTCCACGAGATCGTGCGCGAAACGACGATCCCGATCGTCGCGGACATCCATTTCCACTACAAGCGCGCCATCGAGGCGGCGGAGGCGGGAGCGGCCTGCCTGCGCATCAATCCCGGCAATATCGGATCGGAAGCCCGCGTGCGCGAGGTCGTGCAGGCGGCGAAGGACCACGGGTGTTCCATGCGCATCGGCGTCAATGCCGGTTCGCTGGAGCGCGACCTTCTGGAGAAGTACGGCGAGCCCTGTCCGGAAGCGATGGTCGAAAGCGCGCTCGACCACGCCCGCATCCTGCAGGATCACGATTTCCATGAATTCAAGATCAGCGTGAAGGCGTCGGACCCCTTCCTCACCGTTGCCGCCTATCAGCAGCTGGCCGACGCCATCGACTGTCCGCTCCATATCGGTGTCACCGAAGCGGGCGGCCTCATGTCCGGCACCATCAAATCGTCCGTCGGCCTCGGCATGCTGCTCTGGGGCGGCATCGGCGACACGGTCCGCGTGTCGCTCTCCGCCGATCCGGTGGAAGAAGTGAAGGTCGGCTTCGAACTCCTGAAGTCGCTCAATCTGCGCCATCGCGGCGTCACCATCATTTCCTGTCCGTCCTGTGCGCGTCAGGGTTTCGACGTCATCGGCACGGTGCAGGTGCTGGAAGAGCGGCTCGCGCATATCGCGACGCCGATGACGCTCTCCGTCATCGGTTGCGTGGTCAACGGTCCGGGCGAGGCCGAGCAGACCGATATCGGCTTCACGGGCGGCGGTGCCGGCTCCGGCATGATCTATCTCGCGGGCCTCAGCGACCACAAGATCAGGAACGAGAACATCGTCGATCATCTCGTCGAACTCGTCGAGGCGAAGGCCGCCGAAATCGAGAAGGCGCGCGAGGAAGAAAAGCGCGCCGCCGGGGAAACCGCGCCGTCGCACGCGCTTGCCGGGGATTAGCGAGGCTGCCTGATTTTCCGGCGGATCGACTTTCCGCCGGCAGCGTTTCGCTTCTTTCCCCAAGGCCCCCGAAAATCTCGAAAGCCCATGATTCCCGAAGAAAAACTCCAGAGCGTCATCGCCCGTTTCGAAGCCGTTCAGTCGGAAATGAATGCCGATATTCCGCGCGAGCGTTTCGTGCAGCTGTCGAAGGAATATGCGGAACTCTCGCCGGTGGCCGAAGCCATCGGCAAGCTCAACGCGGCGAAGCGTGAATATGAGGACGCCGAACAGCTCCTGCGCGTGCGCGACATGGCGGAGATGGCGCGCGACGAGATCGACCGTCTGAACGAGTTGCTGCCGGAGCTCGAACACGACGTGCAGCTCATGCTGCTGCCGAAGGACGCCGCCGACGACCGCAATGTCATTCTCGAAGTGCGGGCGGGGACGGGCGGCGACGAAGCCGCCCTTTTTGCGGGCGACCTCTTCCGCATGTATGAGCGATACGCCTCGCTGCAGGGCTGGAAGGTCGAACTCATCGCCGCGTCCGAGGGCGAGATGGGCGGCTACAAGGAAATCATCGCCGGCATTTCCGGTCCCGGCGTCTATGCGAAGCTCAAGTTCGAGTCGGGCGTTCACCGCGTCCAGCGCGTGCCGGTGACGGAAGGCGGCGGGCGCATCCACACCTCCGCGGCGACGGTTGCCGTGTTGCCCGAGGCCGAGGAGGTCGATGTCGAGATCGAGGACAAGGACCTCCGCATCGACGTCTTCCGGGCCTCCGGCGCGGGCGGCCAGCACGTCAACAAGACCGAAAGCGCGGTCCGCATCACGCATCTGCCGACCGGCATCGTCGTCTCGCAGCAGGACGAGAAGTCGCAGCACAAGAACAAGGCGCGCGCCATGCAGATCCTGCGCGCCAAGCTCTTCGACGCCGAGCGCGAGCGGATCGACAGGGAGCGCTCCGCGAACCGCAAGGGCCAGGTCGGCTCCGGCGACCGCTCGGAGCGCATCCGCACCTACAATTTTCCGCAAGGCCGCGTCACCGATCACCGCATCAATCTGACGCTGCACAAGCTCGACCAGGTGCTGGCGGGCGATGCGCTCGGCGAACTTGTCGATTCGCTCATCGCCGAGGACCAGGCGGCCCGGCTTGCCGCGATGGAAGACGGGGCGTGACCTCGCGCGACCATGCGATGCGCATGCTTGGCTGGCGTCTCCGGCAGGCAGGACTTGCCACGCCCGAGCTCGATGCGCGGGTTCTCGTGCAGGCCGTCACCGGCGCTTCCGATATCGAGATGGTGCGGGAGCCCGCGACCCGCATGAGCGCGGCGGAGGAAGAACGGCTTGCCGGCTACGAGCGCCGCCGCCTCGCGCGCGAGCCCGTCTCGCGCATTCTCGGTGTTCGCGAATTCTGGGGACTGCCCTTCGCCGTCACGCCCGCCACGCTCGATCCGCGTCCCGACAGCGAGACGCTCGTCGAAACCGCGCTCGCGGCACTTCGCGAGGTTGCGGCGCCCCGGCTTCTTGATCTCGGCACGGGCACCGGCTGTCTTCTGCTCGCGCTTCTTCACGAGCGTCCCGATGCGGTCGGCACCGGCATCGACATATCGGCCGAGGCGCTCGCGGTTGCCGTTTCCAATGCCGCGCGGCTCGAGCTTTCCGGCCGTGCCGCCTTCCGCGCGGGCAACTGGGTGCAGGACCTCGAAGGGAGCTTCGACCTCGTGATCTCGAATCCGCCCTATATTTCGAGCGGCGAGATTTCGACGCTTGAGGAAGAGGTGCGCGCGCATGATCCCGTGCTCGCGCTGGATGGCGGCGCGGACGGGCTCGATGCCTATAGGGCGCTGGCGGCTGCCCTCCCGGACGTTTTGACGCAGGGCGGGTCCGCCGTCATCGAACTCGGCGCCGGCCAGGCGGATGACGTGACCGCGATCTTCGAAGCGGCGGGACTGGCGGTTCTGCGCGTGGTGCCGGACCTTTCCGGTGTCCCGCGGGCCCTCGTTGCAGCGCGGCCACGCGATTGAATTTCCGGTTTTCGAAGGGCAGAAAACGGTTGGAATCTCGGGCCCGGGACGCTACCTTTCTTTTCAGGGAAAATGAGCCGGGCCAGAGACGCCTCGCTCCTCGAACCCCGTCCTCCGAAAAACAGGGACGACAGGCCGAGGCAGATATCTGCCGGTCGGGCCGGGTTCGAAAGGTGCTTGAGGCAGCCCGCAAACTGGAATGATGCCCTTTGAATGTATCGTCGCGCCGGGGCTGGGCTGCGCGATACGGGGCCAGAACCTCTTGGCATCCGAACCGACCGCTCCTTCAGGAGGACGGCAAGTGTGTGCTGGGAAAGTCCGCCTCGCCGGAACGCCTTCGGGTGTGCCCCGCGAAGCCGGGTCGATGGCTGTTTGTCCATCTGCCCGCGAGGAGAACGCAGCCTTTACAGCCTGCGTTCGATGGACCTCTTGAGACGGAAACCCGTGAGTTGAACCAGTAGCGAGAAATCAGACGATATGAGGCAGGGGCAGAACAACTCCAAGCGTTCGCGTGGCCGCGGTGGCCGCAAGCCACAACATTCGGCAAACCGGGCTTTCGACAGCAACGGGCCGGACGTGAAAATTCGCGGTACCGCGGCGCATGTCTGCGAGAAATACCAGCAGCTGGCGCGCGACGCGATTTCGGCGGGCGACCGCGTGACGGCGGAAAACTACTATCAGCATGCGGAACACTATTACCGCCTCATGCTGGCCGCGCAGCAGGGTCAGGAAGGCCAGCAGCAGCGCCAGCCGACCAATCTCGCCTACCGGCCGGACGAGGACGAGGAGAACGAGACGGATTATGCGGGCGACGGTCCGCAGCCGCGCCATCCCGGCCAGCCCTGGCACCAGCAGAGCGGCAACGGCCAGAATGGCGGCGAGAACAACAACCAGCGCAGTGGATCGCAGGGCGGCAACGGCCGGTCGAATGACCGGGACGAGCAGGCCGCGTCCTCTTCCGACGATGACGGCGAGGAAACGGCGGATGCCAATGCGCAGTCCGGCGGCGAAGGCGAGGGCGGTCAGCCCCGCCGGCGCAACAACCGCCGCCGCCGTCCGCGCAGCGAAGGCGACAGGGGCGAGCGGAACGATGCCCCCCGCGCCGAAGCGGCAGCGCCCGCCGACAGCAGCGCCGACTAGGCCGTCTTCTATTCGAGCGTAATACGATCGCCGGGCCTCAGCGTGCCCGGCGATTCTATTTCGGCATAAAGCCCGAGATCGGCATGGTCCCAGTGGCGCATCAGCGTCTGCGGGATCTCCATGTCGCGCGCGCCCGTCTCCGGGTCCACGTTGGTCGCCGCGCAGCGCACCGTGCGGTGGACGCCCTTGAAGGCCACATCGCCCATGCGGAAGCGCTTGCCCACCCAGTCGTGATCCGCGAAGGGCTCGAGCCCTTCGACATAGACATTGCCGCGAAAGCGCAGCGGGTGGACATGCGTCCCCAGCTTCTCCTCCAGCGCGCGCACGCTTGCCATATTGATGATCGAGACGAGTTTCGCCGGCGCGTCCGAATGCGAAAAGCCCGGCGCATGGACGACGCGAGGCGCGCCCCGCAATTCCTTCTCCATGTAGCCGCTCATGAAGTCTTCCAGCGCCGTGCGGCCCGCCGCCGTGGTCAGCTTCGCGGCGAGCACCTCCTTGCCGTCCTTCGCGATGTGCAGCGTCTCCGTCTCGTCCACGAAATGCGTCTTGAGCCTGGCGAGCCGCTCGTCCCGCATCAGCATCAGGAACTTGATCTTCGGGAAATGCTTCGGGTTTTCCGGATCGAAATCATGTTTCCCGTTTTCGATCGCGAAGGCCCGGTCATGAGGAAACGTGCCGCCCTTTTCGAGTTTGACCTCCGCCAGCGGCTCGGGCGAGAGTCCCTTGACCGGGTAGCGGTAGAGGCCGACGATCCTTGCGCTCTCTCCCATCGGCAGTCCTTCCGGGTTCAGGATTTCGGCAGGTTTCTGCGGTGAGAGTGCCCCTTGTATGACAATCAGGCAATGCCCTGGACCGGCTTCCTGCGGCCGGTTTCCGGGATCGGGAATCGATGATGAAGATCAGTACCATGGGCCATGCCTGTATGGTTCTTGCGGGCGAGGAGGAGCGGCCCATTCTTGCCACCGATCCCTGGCTTCTCGGCTCCTGCTACTGGCGGAGCTGGTGGATGGTCAATCCGCCTGCCGAAGAGCAGGTCCGGCGTGTCGAGGCCGCGCCCTTCATCTACATCACGCACGAGCATCCCGATCACCTGCACCCCCCGAGCCTTCGGCGGCTGAAGCCGGGCGCGCGGACGATCCTTCTTCCTGCCTTTCTCCGAATGAAGATGGACGCGTATCTGCGCGAACAGGGCTTCGATGTGCGGATCCTTCCTCCGCGGCAGTGGGTTCCGCTGGAAGACGGGGTGAGCGTCATGTCGCTCCCGCAGTGGAGCAACGATTCCGTCCTGCTCGTGGACACGCCTTCCGCCTTCATCGTCAACCTGAACGATGCGAAGCCGCTCGGCGGTTTGCTCGACGACATCGCCCGTTTGCGGACGGAGATCGGCAAGCCCTGCATCGTGCTCAGAAGTCATTCTCCGGCCGGTCCATTCTTCAACTATTTCGAGGAGAATGAGCGCATTCCCTGCCGGGAACCGGAGGACTATGTGCGCATGACGCAAGGGGTCTGTGCTCACTTGCGCGCGGACCTCTTCCTTCCCTTCGCCAGCCAGGTCGTCTACCGCCGCTCGGATTCGGAGTGGGCGAACGGCTACCGTGTCGGGTTCGATCTTCTGCAGGCCGGCTGGGGCATCGCCACGCGGCTCTGCCCTCCCTTCTCGACCGTGGACCTCGAAACGCTGTCGCTCTCCGCCGAACCGCCGGCGGAATGGCGAGGCGCTTTCCATGACGGCCAGCGCGCGCTTGTCGCGCGGGAAGAGGCACGGAACGGCGAGGCAGCGCTCACCGATGAAGACATCGCGGCCCTGAAGGCAGTGCTCGCCCGCCAGAGATGGCTCCTCGCTGCCGTCCTCCCCGGCGGCGTGGCGGTCGAGAGCGGGGGACGCCGCCTCCTCTACGCCCCGTGGAGCGGCCGCCTGCGTGAAACGGACAAGGGCGGGGATTGCGTCATCCAGGTTCCCGTCGCCGCCCTGAAAGACAGTCTGGCCTCCGGGAACTTCGGAGATCTGTGCATCGGCATGTTCGTCCCGGCAACCCTGCGCGACCGGGCGCTGGCTGGACGGGTCAACCTGTTCTGGATGCTGATGGTCCTTGCGGACTATGGTTATGCGGACGGCATCCTCTCCCGGCTGCGGTGGCTCGTCTGGGTCTGGCGCGTGGAGCGCCGCCGCCCCATCGCCCGGCCGGGCTGAGCCGACCATTCGGGTTCACGAATTCGGCAGGTTTCTGCGGCAAACTGTCTGGCGATTGCCTCTTGTGTGACTATCAGGCAACACCAATATCTGAACAGGACCGGTGCCTCGAAGAGGGCCGGATCATTCGGATAAGGCGCTATTTGGTGGTGCGGCGCATGTCGGCTGCCTGACTGGCGTGCTTGAAAGGAACGAACATGGATCTGGAAAAATACACGGACCGGAGCCGCGGCTTCATCCAGTCCGCGCAGGGGCTTGCGGTCCGCTCGGGGCATCAGCGTTTCACGCCCGAACATCTTCTGAAGGTTCTGCTCGACGACGAGGAAGGCCTCGCCGCCGGGCTCATCCGCGCGGCCGAGGGCCGGCCCGACCAGGCGCTTCAGGGCGTCGAGGCGGCGCTCGCGAAAATGCCGAAGGTCGAAGGGTCGGGCGCGGGTCAGCTCTATCTCGCGCCGGAAGTCGCCAAGGTCTTCGATCAGGCCGAGCAGCTCGCGAAGAAAGCGGGCGACAGCTACGTGACCGCCGAGCGCCTGCTGCTTGCCATGCTGCTCACGCCGGGCACGGAATCGGAAAAAATCCTGAAGACCGCGGGCGTCACCGCGCAGTCGCTCAACGCCGCCATCGAGCGCGTGCGCAAGGGCCGCACTGCCGACAGCGCGAGCGCGGAAGACGCCTACGATGCCTTGAAGAAATACGCGCGCGACCTCACCGCCGATGCCCGTGCGGGCAAGCTCGACCCGGTGATCGGCCGTGACGAGGAAATCCGGCGCACCATCCAGGTGCTGTCGCGCCGCACGAAGAACAATCCGGTGCTCATCGGCGAGCCGGGCGTCGGCAAGACCGCGATCACCGAGGGGCTGGCGCTGCGCATCGTCAATGGCGACGTGCCCGAAAGCCTCAAGAACAAGTCGCTGATGGCGCTCGATCTCGGCGCGCTGATCGCGGGCGCGAAATATCGCGGCGAATTCGAGGAGCGGCTGAAGGCTGTGCTCTCCGAAGTCGCCTCCGCGGATGGCGGCATCATTCTGTTCATCGACGAGATGCACCAGCTTGTCGGCGCGGGCAAGACCGACGGCGCGATGGATGCGTCGAACCTTTTGAAGCCCGCGCTTGCGCGCGGCGACCTGCATTGCGTGGGCGCGACGACGCTCGACGAATACCGCAAATATGTCGAGAAGGACGCGGCGCTCGCGCGGCGCTTCCAGCCCGTTTTCGTCGACGAACCGACGGTCGAGGACACGATCTCCATTCTCCGCGGTCTCAAGGAGAAGTACGAGCTGCATCACGGCGTGCGCATTTCCGATGCCGCGCTCGTCGCCGCCGCCACCATGTCGGACCGCTACATCGCCGACCGCTTCCTGCCGGACAAGGCGATCGACCTCATGGACGAGGCCGCCTCGCGGCTGCGCATGCAGGTCGATTCCAAGCCCGAAGAACTCGACGAGATCGACCGCCGCGTCATCCAGCTCAAGATCGAGCGCGAGGCGCTGAAGAAGGAAAAGGATCAGCCGTCGAAGGACCGGCTCGAAAAGATCGAGACGGAGCTCGCCGAGCTGGAGAAATCCTCCGCCGATCTCGCGGCCGCCTGGTCGGCCGAGAAGTCGAAGCTCGCCTCCGCGCAGAAGCTCAAGGAAGAGCTCGACAATGCGCGCGGCGAACTGGCGCGCGCCCAGCGCGGCGGCCAGCTCGAGCGCGCCTCGGAGCTTGCCTACGGCATCATTCCCGAACTCGAGAAGAAACTCGCCGAGACCGAGAAGCACGAGGAGCAGGCGGGTGCGATGCTCGAGGAAGCCGTCACCGAGCAGCACATCGCGCAGGTCGTCTCCCGCTGGACGGGCATTCCCGTCGACAAGATGCTCGAAGGCGAGCGCGAGAAGCTCGTCGGCATGGAAAAGGCGCTCGGCGCCCGCGTCGTCGGACAGGCGGAAGCGGTTTCGGCCGTCTCCCGTGCGGTGCGCCGTGCGCGTGCCGGCCTGCAGGACCCGAATCGGCCCATCGGCTCGTTCCTGTTCCTCGGGCCGACCGGCGTCGGCAAGACGGAGCTGACGAAGGCGCTCGCCGAATTCCTCTTCGACGACGATCAGGCGATCGTGCGCCTCGACATGTCGGAATACATGGAGAAGCACTCGGTCTCGCGCCTCATCGGCGCGCCGCCCGGCTATGTCGGTTACGAGGAAGGCGGCGCATTGACGGAAGCCGTCCGCCGCAGGCCCTATCAGGTCGTCCTTTTCGACGAGATCGAGAAGGCGCATCCGGACGTCTTCAACGTGCTGCTGCAGGTGCTGGACGACGGCCGCCTGACGGACGGGCAGGGGCGCACGGTCGACTTCAAGAACGTGCTCATCATCATGACGTCGAACCTCGGCGCGGACTATCTCGCCGAGCAGAAGCCGGGCGAGGATGTCGAGGGCGTGCGCGCGCAGGTCATGGACGTGGTGCGCTCGCGCTTCCGGCCCGAGTTCCTCAACCGTCTGGACGAGATCCTGCTCTTCCACCGTCTCACACGCGAGCAGATGGATGTCATCGTCGACATCCAGGTCGCTCGTCTGCGCAAGCTCCTCGAAGGCCGCAAGATCACGGTCGAGCTCGACGAGGCGGCGCGCACCTGGCTCGCGGATCAGGGCTATGACCCGGTTTATGGCGCAAGGCCGCTCAAGCGTGTCATCCAGCGCAACGTGCAGGACCCGCTTGCCGAACTCCTGCTCTCCGGCGAGATCGCGGACGGCCAGAAAGTCACCGTCTCCGCCGGCGCCGAAGGCCTCATCATCGACGGCCATGAAGTCGGCGGCGAAACGGCAGGCCCCAGCCTCGGCCTCGACGACGAGGACGGCGACGAGGGACTCCGCGCCGTGCATTGACGGTCCATTGCCGGACGTGAAAACGGAAAGGCCGCTCCCCGGAGCGGCCTTTTTCTTGTCCGGAGATCGTCACGTCGACGCAAGGTCCGGATACGGCCAGACCCTTCGCCGCTTCTGCGCGAGTTTCTCTCCGCGTCACTCACATCGAAACGGAGAAACACATGCCTATGCTCGAAGGAAAAATTGCCGTCGTCACGGGCGCGAGTTCCGGCATCGGCCGCGCGGCCGCGAAGCTCTTCGCGCGTGAAGGCGCGAGGCTTGTCGTGACCGCGCGTCGCGCTTCCGAACTCGACGCCCTCGTCGCTGAAATCAACGGCGAGGGCGGCGAGGCGATCGCGCTCGCGGGCGACATCGCGGATGACGCCACTCCCCCGGCCCTTACGGAACTCGCCATGACGTCCTTCGGTGGACTCGATATCGCTTTCAACAATGCGGGCACCCTCGGCGAAATGGCGCCCGCCGCCGAGATTTCGCTCGCCGGCTGGCGCGAGACGATGGACATCAATCTGACATCGGCTTTCGCCTGCGCCCGATATCAGCTTCCCGCGATGCTCGAGCGCGGCGGCGGCTCGATCGTCTTCACGTCGACCTTCGTCGGTCACGTGCTCGGCTTTCCCGGCATGGCGGCCTATGCGGCGGCGAAGGCCGGCATCGTCGGTCTCGCCCGTGTCATCGCGGCGGAGTACGGGCCGCAGGGCATTCGCGCCAATGCCATGCTGGTGGGCGGCACCGATACGCCGATGGGCCGCATTGTCGCCGGCACGCCGGAAGCGCGGTCCTTCGTTGCGAGCCTCCACGCGCTCAAGCGAATTGCCGATCCGGACGAAATCGCGCGGGCAGCGCTTTTTCTCGCCTCGGATCAGGCAGGTTTCGTCACCGGTAGCGCCTTTTCCGTGGAGGGAGGTGTCACGATCACCCGCACGTAGCTCCTGCTTTCCCGTTTTTCCTCTCCGCCGTATCCATGCGCCTTCCGGTTCTCTAGACTCCAAGGCCGGGCATATCCGGTCTTCGCCGGAACACGCCCGCCAACAGGGAGGCAGGCAATGGGATTCTGGATGAAACTCGTCCTTACCCTCGCGGCCATCATTCTGGTCAGCATTCTTGCGGGGTATCTCTGGAGCTCGATCTTCAATGCGGAGATACCGGGTTTTCTCGGCGGCTTGCTGGGGGGCATCGTCGCCATTCCGGTATGGGAGTTTCTGCGCAAGTTCGACGCGCCTGGAGGCGGTTCGGCCGTGAGGTGAAAGCGCCGCGCGCATCCGGCGAGGCGGCGGGAATGTGCGCATTTCCGTCCCTCGGACCGTGCTCTTCACGAAGGCGATGCACACGCATTTCGCGGTGACGGCAGGAGAGCGGATCACGCAGACCTTGTGCGTGCGCTTCACGGGGGCGAGGAATGTGCGGGTGCGTTCCGCGCGCCGTGCGGGCGAGGGGTGTACGTTCCCTCGTGACGTTTCGATGACAGTTCGGTGACAGTCGGTGCGATTTATCCCCGAAAGGACGTTATCCCCGGTTTCCGGCGCGGTCCGATTTCCCTCCAAACGAAAAGGCCAGGCGCTTGCGGGCCCGGCCTTTCTTCATTCTCCGTGAGCGGAGGATCAGTTCGCGCTGTCGCTCGTATCGGCGGAGGCCTGCGCCAGTTTCGTCGTCGTCGGCGCTTCGGCCATCTGCGTCGTCATGGTGCTGCGCATTTCCTTGAAGGCGGCGAGTTCGCTGCCTTCGAGCTTGCGGCCGGTCGGGACCTTGAGCGCGAGCGGGTTCATCTTCTTGCCGTTCACATGCACTTCGTAGTGAAGATGCGGGCCGGTGGAGCGGCCCGTCGTGCCGACATAGGCGATCACCTGTCCCTGGCGGACGCGGCTGCCGGCGCGGACGCCGCGGGCGAAGCCATTGAGATGCGCGTAAGCCGTCTCGTAGCCGTTGGCGTGGCGGATCGAGACGTAGTTGCCGAAGCTGCCGAAGCGGTTCGCGCGCGTCACGGTGCCGTTGCCCGCCGCATAGACCGGCGTGCCGCGCGGCGCGGCGAAGTCAACGCCCGCATGCATCTTCGAGTAGCCGAGGATCGGATGCTTGCGCAGTCCGAAGCGCGACGAGAGACGCGCGCCGTCGATCGGCGTCTTCATCAGGAACTTCTTCATGCTCTGGCCGTTCTCGTCGAAATAGTCCCATTCGCCGTCGCCGGTCGGGTCGAAGCGCCAGAGTTTGTGCTGCTTGCCGCCGACGGTGAGCGCGGCGAAGAGCACGTCGCCTTCCTTCACCGGACGGTTCTGTTCGTCGAACTTGCGGCTGAAATAGACCTCGAAAGCATCGCCGGGCTGGATTTCGCGCTGGAAATCGACGCTGTAGGAGTACATGCGGATCATTTCGATGATGATCTGCGGCGGCACGCCCGCGCGTTCGCCGTCGAGGAAGAGCGAGTTGTCGATCGTTCCCGCCGCGCGCACGAAGCCTTCCGTGAATTCGTGCATGACCTCGCGGCTGTCGAACGAACCGTCCTCGTTGCGGGTCACTTCGACCGCGCGTTCGATGTCCGGCTCGATCGAGAGGGCGGTGAGATATTTCGCGGGCGTTCCGCTTTCGCCTTCGGCGAGCGCGTCGGGCTGCTCCATGAAGGTGAGCGAGATTTCCTGTCCGGCGCGGAGCTTGCGCGGGCTGTAATAGGAGGTCATCGCCGCGACCGCGTGGTAGGCGTCGATCCGGTCGACGCCGGCATCTTCCAGCACTTCCATCAGCGTTTCGCCGCTGGCGAGTTCGACCGTCGTTGCGACTTCCTTCGGCGCGGCCGGGAGCTTCGCGGCTTCCGCCTTCAGGCTCTCTTCCGTCTGCGGGTCGAAGAGGCCGGGGTCGGCGAGCGACGCGGTATGGGTTTGGTCCGTCGCATCCGGCGTTTCGGTGGCGGCTTCGGCGGCGGTCATGACGGCGGCGAAGGCGGGGCCGGCATCTTCTTCCGTGGTCTGACGGAGACCGTCGGTGCTGGCCGTCTTCGTTTCCGCCGGCGCACTTGTCGACCAGGCGACGACGCGCGGTGCGCGGTCGGCCGTCAGCGACGCCGTCGCGATCCCGTCATAGGGCGAGACCAGCGCCGCGACGCCGGTGCCGACCAGCGCCAGCGACAGCGTGCCGAGCACTGCCGACGCCGCGATCCAGCGCGACTGCCCAAGAGCCAGCCGGCTCGCGGAACTATAAAGCTTGATGGTGCGTTGGGTATTCAGCGCAAGGCGGCGCCAGAAGGTTTCGCTTGCGGACGCATCCCCTGTGTCCGCGTCGCGGCTCGTTTCGTTTTTCACGTGGGTCCCCGTGTCGTACAACTCGCTGCCCCCCGGCACGATTCTCGATAACCTTTCCGGTACTTACACCGGATACTTAAGGTGCGATCCTCGATCTGCTGCGTAATTGGCGGACTGCCCCACCGCCGAAATAAACTGTAACGCGTCGTGAAATGAGACGATGCCCTGAGCCGCTTGCCGCTGTCAACGCGGACACTGTCCAAAACATTGTATATTCACCTCTTATGGACGGTTATACGTCGACTTTCTTTCGATTTTGCGACCCTATTCCATAACAGTCGACGAGTTCGTTTCCGAGTGCTGTGCCGTTCCGGGGCAACGGTGCCCACGAACAGCGCCTTTGGAGGGCAGGGTGCATGGATCGGGCCGTTACGGTACCGAATCTATCCTTGGAAACCCTTGTGGTGCGCCAGCAAAACCGGCATGAGGAGTCAAGCGCAAAGACTCATGATTTTTTTGAGAAAAGCGCGAAAAAGGTGTTTGACAGGGATTGGTCACCTCCCTATAAACCGCCTCCACGAGGTCACGGCGGCCGGCTCTTCGGAAAGGCCGCTCACCCTCAGGTAAGGAGTGTAGAAGGGCTTGCCCGGATGCGCTCTTTGTGGCCTAGTAAACGATCCTACTATGGATGACAGCAGGCCCCGGCTTCCGTGTGGAAGGCGAGGCGGGGCTGTCCTTCGGGTCGCTTACGACCCTCGTGTTTCGGGACGTTCATTGCGTCGTGAAACTCAGGTGCTCTTTGACATTGTGGTTTGAGAAAGAGAAACGTGGACGGCGGTGTCCTCGCGAGATCAGGAAACTGATCGAACAGAACACTGACTGTCTGATGTTTCTACACACATTACCCCGTTACCCGGTCCCAAACCGGGATAACGAATGTGAGTGTATTTTGCGTCAGCCTCGCGATTTTCCTCGCGAGGGACAGTCGGATCAACTCAACTTGAGAGTTTGATCCTGGCTCAGAACGAACGCTGGCGGCAGGCTTAACACATGCAAGTCGAACGCCCTCTTCGGAGGGAGTGGCAGACGGGTGAGTAACACGTGGGAACCTACCTAGGGGTACGGAATAACTCGGGGAAACTCGTGCTAATACCGTATACGACCTTCGGGTGAAAGATTTATCGCCCCTAGATGGGCCCGCGCTGGATTAGCTAGTTGGTGGGGTAAAAGCCTACCAAGGCGACGATCCATAGCTGGTCTGAGAGGATGATCAGCCACACTGGGACTGAGACACGGCCCAGACTCCTACGGGAGGCAGCAGTGGGGAATCTTGGACAATGGGGGAAACCCTGATCCAGCCATGCCGCGTGAGTGATGAAGGCCTTAGGGTTGTAAAGCTCTTTCGCCAGGGAAGATAATGACGGTACCTGGATAAGAAGCCCC
>MRWF01029232.1_pt1:0-127500 | contig 147406 bp, 131 predicted proteins | sample 1013331 | NCBI WGS metagenome assembly MRWF01 (sample SAMN06117577, study PRJNA244670) | biofilm metagenome | biome: Water; feature: Cathode Biofilm; material: Biofilm; isolation source: microbial consortium enriched at the cathode of a solar microbial fuel cell | place: USA: District of... | reverse complement strand
AGGGCCGAACCCACGTCTGTTGAAAAAGACGGGGATGACTTGTGGCTAGGGGTGAAAGGCCAATCAAACTCGGAAATAGCTGGTTCTCCGCGAAATCTATTTAGGTAGAGCGTCGGGCGAATACTCCAGGGGGTAGAGCACTGGATGGGCTAGGGGTCCTTACCGGATTACCAAACCTAACCAAACTCCGAATACCTGGAAGTACTACCCGGCAGACACACCATGGGTGCTAACGTCCGTGGTGGAGAGGGAAAAAACCCTGACCGCCGTCTAAGGTCCCTAAATTGTGGCTAAGTGGGAAAGGATGTGGGGTCCCCAAAACAACCAGGAGGTTGGCTTAGAAGCAGCCATCCTTTAAAGAAAGCGTAACAGCTCACTGGTCTAAATAAGGGGCCCTGCGCCGAAAATGTACCGGGGCTAAAGCCACATACCGAAGACGCGGGTGCATGCTTGCATGCGCGGTAGCGGAGCGTTCCGTAAGCCTGTGAAGGGCGACCCGTGAGGGCGCCTGGAGGTATCGGAAGTGAGAATGCTGACATGAGTAACGACAAACAGTGTGAGAGACACTGTCGCCGAAAGTCCAAGGGTTCCTGCGTAAAGTTAATCTGCGCAGGGTTAGCCGGCCCCTAAGGCGAGGGCGAAAGCCGTAGTCGATGGGAACCACGTTAATATTCGTGGGCCAGTGGGAAGTGACGAACGCCGAAAGTTGTCTGGGCTTATTGGATTGTCCAGGCCGCGTAGGAGTTCCAGGAAATAGCTCCCACATGAGACCGTACCCTAAACCGACACAGGTGGACTGGTAGAGCATACCAAGGCGCTTGAGAGAACGATGCTGAAGGAACTCGGCAAATTGCACGCGTAACTTCGGAAGAAGCGTGACCTCTTTGCGGGCAACCGTGGAGAGGTGGCACAGACCAGGGGGTAGCGACTGTTTACTAAAAACACAGGGCTCTGCGAAATCGCAAGATGACGTATAGGGTCTGACGCCTGCCCGGTGCCGGAAGGTTAAGAGGAGAGGTGCAAGCTTTGAATCGAAGCCCCGGTAAACGGCGGCCGTAACTATAACGGTCCTAAGGTAGCGAAATTCCTTGTCGGGTAAGTTCCGACCTGCACGAATGGCGTAACGACTTCCCCGCTGTCTCCAGCATCGACTCAGTGAAATTGAATTCCCCGTGAAGATGCGGGGTTCCTGCGGTTAGACGGAAAGACCCCGTGCACCTTTACTATAGCTTTGCAGTGGCATTAGTGACGGCATGTGTAGGATAGGTGGTAGGCTTTGAAGTCCGGGCGCCAGCTCGGATGGAGCCGTCCTTGAAATACCACCCTTACCTTTACTGATGTCTAACCGCGGTCCGTTATCCGGATCCGGGACCCTGCATGGTGGGTAGTTTGACTGGGGCGGTCGCCTCCCAAAGAGTAACGGAGGCGCGCGATGGTAGGCTCAGGCTGGTCGGAAATCAGCTGTCGAGTGCAATGGCATAAGCCTGCCTGACTGCGAGACGTACATGTCGAGCAGAGACGAAAGTCGGTCATAGTGATCCGGTGGTTCCACGTGGAAGGGCCATCGCTCAACGGATAAAAGGTACGCCGGGGATAACAGGCTGATCTCCCCCAAGAGTCCATATCGACGGGGAGGTTTGGCACCTCGATGTCGGCTCATCACATCCTGGGGCTGGAGCAGGTCCCAAGGGTTCGGCTGTTCGCCGATTAAAGTGGTACGTGAGCTGGGTTTAGAACGTCGTGAGACAGTTCGGTCCCTATCTGCCGTGGGTGTAGGAAAATTGAGAGGATCTGTCCCTAGTACGAGAGGACCGGGATGGACACACCTCTGGTGGACCGGTTGTCGCGCCAGCGGCACAGCCGGGTAGCTATGTGTGGACGGGATAACCGCTGAAAGCATCTAAGCGGGAAACCCACCTCAAAACCAGTTTTCCCTTGAGAGCCGTGGTAGACGACCACGTTGATAGGCCAGGTGTGGAAGTGCGGCAACGCATGTAGCTTACTGGTACTAATCGCTCGATTGGCTTGATTACTCTCATTTATCTCTGCTCATTCGCGTGAGTTTTGAGAAACGAAAACAGACCAAAGACAACAATCATTCGAACCCTGACGATATGCTCTTCGCCGGCCTGGTGGTTATAGCGAGGAGCCCACACCCGATCCCATCCCGAACTCGGCCGTTAAATTCCTCAGCGCCGATGGTACTATGTCTTAAGGCATGGAAGAGTAGGTCGCTGCCAGGCCTGCCAAGCGCATATCGTTCATCCCTTCTTCCCGATCGAGCCGTCTCGCGGCCTGTCCCACACACATCCTGACCTCTTGTCTCGATCGCGTGTGCGGGCGAGCAGGCGAGGCGCGGTTCGCACGAAATTGACGCGGGGTGGAGCAGCCCGGTAGCTCGTCAGGCTCATAACCTGAAGGTCGCAGGTTCAAATCCTGCCCCCGCAACCAACGATACTTGCGATGCAAGCAACCCGGTTCCAGAAATGGAGCCGGGTTTTTTGTTGGCTGCGAAGGAGAGCATGGCGGCGAGGTCGCCTTTAAGCACGATCGTCAGTTCGCCATTTTCGGGAACGAGCGTCACTTGGTCGACGAGCGCGCGAATGGCGCCGCTTGCTTCGCTCTTGGCCTCCTTCTTCTGCAGGGCATCATGAAGCGTAGCCACGCGCTTGCGGTACAGGTGCGCCATGTTGGGGTGAAGGAGAGCGGGAGGTTCCTTGGCCTCGGCGAGGATCGCCGTCAACTCCGCCTTGCGCGTCTCGAGCGCGCCTATCTTGTCCTTGAGCTGTGCGCCCGGCACACCGTCGAAGATCGCCTGAATGGCGCGATCGATATCCCGTTCGATGCGCTCGACTTCCTTGCGTTGAGCGACCAGTGTCGTCCGGCGCTCGATGAGCTGACGATTGACCTCCCGCGTAAACTCCTCGCAGAACGTCTCGAACAGCTTCGGTTCCATCAGGTGCGTGCGCAGGCCGCTCAGGACCGATGCCTCAAGCGTTTCGACACGAATGTTCAGCCGGTTGTCGCAGGTCCCCTTGGTCCGCGCCGCGGCGCAACCGAGCAGGTTCTTCGAGATCAACGAGTAGCCACCGCCGCAGCGGCCACATCTGACAAGCCCGGAGAGAAGATACTTGGGCCGGCGTCGGTCGACGAGCGGGTTGGTGCCCGGCTCTTGTGGCCCGAGCGCCATCGTTTCCTGGCGCGCTTTGGCGTGGTCCCAGAGAGCCTGCTCGACGATCCGAAGGTCCGGCACGTCCTGGACAACCCACTCGGATTCAAGGTTGGCGCGTGAGACGCGCCTGCCGGTGTCCGGGTCCTTGATGTAGCGCTGGCGGTTCCACACCAGCCGGCCGACATAGAGTTCGTTATTGAGAATACCGGTGCCGCGTTTTGGATTGCCGTGGATGGTGCTCGGCCCCCACGCCTTGCCGGAAGGGACCGGGCACGCCCTCTCGGTTCAGCACCTGGGCGATCGTTCGTGATGAGCTGCCGGCGACATAGTCGCGGAAGATACGCCGGACGATAGCGGCCTCGGACTCGTTGATCGTTCGGTCGCCGCGGACCGGCTCTCCGCTCTCGGACAAGCGCTGGACGACGTCGTAGCCGTAGCAGAGGCCGCCGCCTGATTTTCCGTTTTCGACGCGACCGCGCAGACCTCGACGTGTTTTGTCGGCAAGGTCCTTGAGATAGAGCGCACCCATCGTTCCCTTGAGTCCAATATGCAACTCGCTGACCTCGCCCTCCGAAAGAGTGACGATCCGCACGTCGGCGAAGCGCATGCGCTTGTAGAGGCCAGCGATATCCTCCTGGTCGCGAGAAAGCCGGTCGAGGGATTCCGTCAGCACGGTATCGAAATGCTGACGTTGCGCGTCGGAGATCAACTCCTGAATTCCCGGACGAAGAAGTGAAGCGCCGGAGATCGCGCGATCGGAGTAGCTATCGACGACCTTCCAGCCTTGGCGCTCGGCATGAAGCAGGCAGAGCCGCAACTGATCTTCAATCGACGCATCGCGCTGATTGTCGCTGCTGTAGCGGGCGTAGAGGGCGACACGGGACATGCTCACTCCTGTCCTGATTGCTCCTTCTCTTCCTTGGGCGTAATTCTGTTCGCCGCTGATCGCAACCACTCCCGTGCTGCTTGCCGAGCAAGCAATTTCACCAGAGGGACTAGCGCAAGACGGATTCTCTCAAGATCAGGGTCGACGTCCGAGTTTGCCGCATTGCCGTCGGCGGGCCGACGCCCGTCTCGATTACGCTTTGCCATCTTGCCATCCATCTGACATGGCATCCAGTGTCGGATGCGACCATCAAGATCTGGCGATTGCCAGCAGGGGATCAACAAGAAGCAAAGCCACATCAAAGACTTAGAAGTAGTTGGGCCTGCTTCGTCGTAGTTGTGGCTTTGTCGGCGCGGAAAAAGATGAAATGGGCGTGGAGAAAATTCGATGGGCGATTTCGCATGCCCGGTCCGCGATGGAATGCGATCGCGTGTGCATTCCATGTGCACCGATAGAGCGCACTAAAGGATGTTGTGGGCGCAATAGTGCTAACTCCGCAGTACGCGTCAACATCGGTGAGCGTCTTGGTGCTTGAGAAAATGCGTCTTGTTCGTCCAGCGATGGATTTGGGAGATTTACCTTCGCCGGCTGTCGTTTAGAGGATTGCGTGTTCTCTGCGTGTGCGGTGAAGCGTCAGCAGAAGTTGCTGGTTTCTTGAGCAGGTCCGAGAGCGCGGAGATAATCAGGAATCCAGTGCCCCGACACGGGTGAATGACGGCAGATATGCCGGGGCGGCTATGCCGCACGGGCATCTGCGGGACCACTTCAGTTGGCCAAACCGAATTTGGGGTGGGTTTAGCCTTTGATTGGTGGCATTTCGGGGGGGCAGGCCACTTTTCGACGCGTGCAAGCGTGGTGGTCCTGACGCCGCCCGCGTTTTCAATCCTCACCGTCCCCAATCCGTTCCCCCCTCGCTCGATCTGTTCTTCCGATCGGCCATAACCGGCGCTTCTGCCTTTCGTGGACGGGGTGGACGTATCCCCCTTGAATGCGCTAAGCAATATGAAAATCATGATAAGGGATAGGGATGGGTATCAACGGAAAATCCTACATAGTCGGCATCTACGAGCATCCGTGCCGCGCGGCGCTGGACAAGACGCTGCCGCAACTTCACGCCGAGATCGCGAAGGGCGCGCTGGCGGACGCTGGTCTTTCAAAGGACGATGTTGACGCATATTTCTGCGCCGGCGACGCACCGGGGTTGGGCCCGATCAACATGATCGAATATATGGGCCTCAACAATGTGCGTCATATGGACAGCACGGAGACCGGCGGGTCTTCCTACATCGTCCATGTCAATCACGCAGCGCAGGCCATAGCCGCGGGGCATTGCAATGTGGCGCTGATCACGCTGGCAGGCAGGCCGGTTGCCGACGCGAAAGAAGGTAAGCCCGTCCGTTACTACAACCAGCAAGCGCCGGACTTTCCGTTCGAAATGCCCTATGGCCCCAACGTCACGAATATGTACGCCATGTGTGCGATGCGGCATATGTACGAATACGGCACCACCAGCGAGCAACTCGCATGGATCAAGGTCGCCGCATCCCATCACGCCCAGCACAATGAACATGCCAGGCTCCGCGACGTTGTGACCGTGGAGGATGTCGTCAATTCGCCGATGATTGCCGATCCGTTGCACCGGCTCGACTGTTGCGTCATCACCGACGGTGGTGGCGGCATTGTGATGGTGAGCCCGGAAGTGGCGAAGTCGCTGAAGCGTACCCGCGTCAAGGTTCTCGGTGCCGGTGAGGCGCCCAAGCATCTCGCGGCGGGCCAGGTCGATCTGACCTATTCCGGCGCGCGTTGGAGCGGACCCAAAGCGTTCGCTGAAGCCGGCGTCACGCCCGCCGAAATTAAATACGCCTCCGTCTATGATTCCTTCACTATTACAGTGCTGGAAACGCTCGAAGATCTGGGTTTTTGCAAAAAAGGTGAGGGCGGGAAGTTCGTCTCGGACGGCAATCTGATTTCCGGCGTCGGCAAATTGCCCTTCAACACGGATGGCGGGGGATTGTGCAACAACCACCCGGGCAATCGCGGCGGCATGACCAAGGTTCTCGAAGCGGTTCGTCAGGTTCGCGGTGAGGCTCATCCGAAGGTTCAGGTTCGCAATTGCGATATTGCGCTGGCACATGGAACCGGCGGGCTTCTGGGATCGCGTATGGGCAGCGCAACCGTTATTCTTGGGAATGAAGACGCATGAACGCCGATCAGAAAAACAAGATCAATCTTGTAGTCAATTCCGAGACTAAGCCCTACTGGGAAGGCGCCGCCAAGAGGCAACTCTTGATCCGGGCTTGCAACGCCTGCGGCAAGGTGCACCACTATCCGCGGACTATTTGTCCGCATTGCTTCTCGGACGACACGGCGTTCGTCGAGGCTTCGGGCAACGGCGTGATCTACAGCTATTCGGTCACGAGGCAAGCCAAGCCGCCTTATGTCATCGCCTATGTTGAGCTTGATGAAGGGGTTGCAATGCTCACGAATATCATCGGCTGCGAAATCGACAAGATTCGCATCGGGCAGAAAGTCAGGGTCGAATTCTCCGAGGCCGGCGACGGATACGCGCTGCCGGTGTTCACGTCCGCATGATGCGGAATTTTCGTTGAACGGCATTCCGGCGGGCTTGACTGCTTGCCGGAACGTCCGGCGACGGGTCGGTTGAGGCAACGGACGGTTAAGGACGGAACGGCGTGATCGCAAAAAAGCCGACCCCCGAGGACCGGATTTTTCAGGGAGGATCATATGGCTTGGAATTTCGGTGACATTCTCGACAGTATCTCGGCGGTTTTACCGCAGGATGCGCCCGCCCTTATTCATGGCGATCGGGTGATCACATGGGGAGAAACGACACGGAGGTCCAACAATCTCGGGCGCGCGCTGATCGCGCGCGGCGCCCGGCCCGGCGACAAGGTCGCATTCTATATGCGAAACCGGCCCGAATATGTCGAAACCATGGCGGCCTGCTTCAAGAGCCGTCTTGTCCATGTCAACATCAACTACCGCTACAAGGCGGACGAAGTTTTCTACATCTTCAATGACTCCGACGCGCAAACGGTCGTTTACGGTTCCGAGTTCCGGGACATCATCGTCGAACTGAAAGACCGGCTGACGAAAGCCGCCACTTTCGTCGAGGTGAATGAAGACGGATCCGCCGCGCCCTTCGCGGAAAATTACGAAAAGATCGTCACCGGCGGAGATGGCGCGCCGCTCGGCATCGAGCGGTCTCCGGACGATTTACTGTTCATCTATACGGGCGGCACGACGGGCATGCCCAAGGGCGTCATGTGGCGCCACGACGACATGCGCGAAGCTCAGCTTACGACGCTTCGAGCGCTGGGTCCGATCCCGGAGACACTTCCCGAGTTGGTTGAGTTTATCAAGACTTCCGGTTCGGGGCCCGTGTCGATGCCTGCCTGCCCGCTGATGCACGGCACCGGCTTCATTACGGCTATCGGCAATATGATGAGCGGCGGCTGCATTGTCACGCTGGAGAACCCGACCCTCGACGCGCATGAACTCTGGTCGGCGGTTTCGCGCCGTGGTGTCAATTCGCTGGCGATCGTCGGCGACGCTTTCGCCCGGCCGATGCTGGCGGCGCTCGACGAGGCGCCTGGCAAATACAACCTGGCCAGCGTCGTCTCGATCGTTTCTTCCGGCGTTATGTGGAGCACGGAAGTGAAGCGCGGCCTGCTCAGGCATTTGCCGAATGTCATTCTGATGGATTCCTTCGGTGCCTCGGAGGGACTCGGTTTCGGCAGTTCGATCATGACGGGCGCCGGCGAGGTCAAGACCGCCAGGTTCCAGATCGGCGACCGGTGCCGCGTGTTCGATGAAAACGATCAGCCGGTCGAACCCGGCAGCGGCAAGCCAGGCATCATCGCCATGGGGGGGCCGATTCCCGTTGGCTACTACAAGGATCCGGAAAAGACCGCCAAGACATTCAAGACCATTGGCGGCGAACGCTATTCCATTCCCGGCGATTGGTGCGTTGTGGAAAAGGACGGCAGCCTGACATTGCTGGGACGCGGCAGCGTCTGCATCAACACGGCGGGCGAGAAGGTCTACCCGGAGGAGATCGAGGAAGTTCTGAAGACGCACCCGTCCGTGGAGGACGCACTCGTTGTCGGCGTGCCCGATCAGAAATGGGGTCAGGCGGTCACCGGCATCGTCACGCTGGCGAACGGCGCGAAGTTTGACGAAGAGGATTTGCGCAAGCACGTCCGCTCGCACCTCGCTGGCTACAAAACGCCCAAGCGCATTCTGGTGGGTGCCGCGCCTCTTCGCGCGCCGAACGGCAAGGCCGACTACAAGAGCGTTACCGATTTCGCGAAACGCGAGCTTGGGGTTGCCTAGACGACGGTTTAAGTGACGGAGGCGGCGCGCGGCACTCGCAACGGGAGGACTACATGGGACGGGTAGACGGGAAAATCGCCTTTGTGACGGGCGGCGCCAACGGCATGGGGCGTTCTCACGCCTTGCTGCTTGCGCGCGAAGGCGCAACGCTGATCGTGACCGACATGGACGAGAAGGGCGGCAACGCCGTGGTCGAGGAGATTAACGATCACGGTGGGCAGGCGCGATTTTTCAGGCACGATGTGTCGAGCGTCTCGGATTGGGAACGGATTTCACAGCAGGCGAAGTCCACTTTCGGACGCGTCGACATCCTCGTGAACAATGCCGGTATTCTCGTTTTTTCTGCTGTGCAGGACACCTCGAATGAAGACTTCGCACGTGTTCTCGACGTCAATGTAAAAAGCGTATTCTATGGCACGAAATATATATTACCCGCGATGAAGGCGGCTGGCGGCGGTTCGATCGTCAATATTTCCTCGATCTACGGACTGATCGGTGCGCCCGCCACGGCGGCGTATCAGGCATCGAAGGGCGCCGTTCGCTTGCTGACGAAATCGACGGCTGTGGATTATGCGCCTTTCAAGATTCGCGTGAATTCCGTGCACCCCGGAATCATCCGCACGAATATGACAAAGGATCTTCTCAGCGATGCGGATGTCGCCAAACAGGTCTTGAGCGCCACGCTTATTGGTCGGCCGGCCGAACCCGTCGAGGTTTCCTATGCGGTCCTGTTTTTGGCATCCGACGAGTCGTCCTACATGACCGGCTCCGAGGTTGTCGTCGACGGAGGCTACACGACCATGTGACGCATTGCGATGCGATGGACTCTGAATGCATTGAAGGTCGAAGCTGGTTTGTCGCTGAAACGCGGAGGAAGTTCGATGAAGAACGAGAAATTGCGCGAGAAAATCGGGCTGCGGAAAGTCGAAAAAGCCGATTGCCGTCCGATTTCATCGACGTCGAGCACGGTCTTGTCGACCGCAAGATTTTTACGGTTTTCAATGCGAGGTTTATCCGGGCGGCGATCCGCGACAAGCTGCAAGAAGGCGCTATCGCCGTCGAAGAGGCGACGGCCGATTTGCGCAAGCAGCGCGGCGTCACCTTGCGCAGCACGCTGGACCGGCACACCAACGATCACATGGTCTCGTTTTACATGGCAACACCATCCGGCTTCGAAGTCGAGTTCGGCACCGGCGCCCGCACGGTCGATGACAAGGATTGGAGTGTGGTGTCGCGCGAAAAGATAAGTACTTGGAGCCACGTGCCAGGGGCCTGACGGGGTGGAGAGACAATCGCGTGCCGGTCTCGTGGCCGGCCAAACGGCGAGGAAGGAAGCGCTATGTGTACATCCGCTGTGAGCAACCCATTCGATCGCATTCGCCACGGGCTCGATTCATGGCTTGTCGAGGACACGTCGACCGGGCGCTTCATGCTCGACCGCGCCATATTCACCGATCCCGAGTTGTTCGATCTTGAGATGAAGCACATCTTCGAGCGCAACTGGGTGTTTCTCGCCCATGAAAGCCAGCTCGCCAACGAAAGCGCCTTTCTGACCCTGACAATCGGTCGTCAACCTGTGCTTCTGACCCGGAACCGGTCGGGCGAATTGAAATGCTTTATAAATGCATGCACGCATCGCGGCGCGCGGCTGTGCCGGGAAAAACGGGGCAGGCGAGCGACATTCACATGCCCGTTTCACGGCTGGACGTTCAGCAACGATGGCGCGCTGCTGAATGTCACAGACGAGGAAAATGGCGCATATCCGGAACATTTCGACCGGAGCGATCTGGGTCTCCGCGAAGTCGGACGCCTGGAATCCTACAAGGGATTCGTTTTCGCCAGCCTTTCAGAGGACGTGCCACCGCTGAGCGATTACCTTGCGGGTACGAAGACCTTCATCGATCTCATGGTGGATCAGTCGCCGGAAGGGAAGCTTGAAATCATCCGCGGGGTCGGGCGGTATACCTATCGCGGCAACTGGAAGATGCAGACCGAGAACGGTCTCGACGGGTATCACGTGCCGACCGTGCATTCCAACTACCTGTTGACCGTCGCAAACCGAATGACGGGCGGTTCAACGAACACCACCAAGAGCGCAAACGTATCCGCGTGGATGAAGACGGATCAGGGCGGTTTTTTCTCATTCGATCACGGACACGCTTTGATCTGGAACGCGTCGGCCAGTTCTGCCTCCCGGCCCAATTTTGAGTTTGTCGACCAGTACAAGCGGAAATTCGGCGAGGAGCGCTCCCGCTGGATGACCGAAACCACACGAAATCTTCTTTTGTTTCCGAATGTGTTCCTGATGGATCAGGTCAGCACACAAGTCCGTATCGTGCGTCCGATCTCGGTCGATGAAACGGAAATAACGACATATTGCATCGCGCCGGTTGGAGAAAGTGCGCGGGCGCGGGCGATGCGCATTCGACAGTATGAGGATTTCTTCAATGCCAGCGGCATGGCCACGCCCGACGACTTGACGGAGTTCAACAATTGCCAGATCGCGTATGGCCGCGATGGTGGTCGCTATAACGATTTGTCGCGCGGGGCAACGAGAAGCGTTCAAGGGTCGGGGAAGTTTGGCAAGGGGCTCAACATCGACGCGACCATGAGCAGCATCAATGTCGCCGATGAAGGACTTTTCGTCACCATGCACAAGGAGTGGATCGAGCGGATGAAACACGCGATCGCGCAGGAGCGGGCGGAAGCGTCCCTCACTCGCGAAAACGATCGTTCGAGGGCCGCAGAATGACGAGCGGCGAACGATGCTGGATTTCGGTGCAGCGGTTTCTTGGCAGGGAAGCGCTTTGCCTCGATGAGCGGAAATGGGATGATTGGCTGGCGCTTTATCGCGAGGACGCCGAATACTGGTTGCCGGCATGGGACGATGATGGGGAACTCACGGTCGATCCGCAGAGCGAAATCTCGCTGATTTACTATCCAAGCCGTGCCGGTCTGGAGGATCGCATCTACCGCATTCGATCGCGCCGGTCATCCGCGACGATGCCGCTCATGCGGACCTGCCACATGTTTACGCTGCTTTCCGTCGAGGGACGGGAAGGTGGCGTCCGTGCGCGAACTTCCTGGACGGTTCAGTCGGTTCGCGAGGATCGAACCCTCGCCTACTACGGATGGGCGGAATACGATCTGGCGGAGCACGGCGATACCTGGCTTATCGCCCGGAAGAAGACCGTCGTTCTGAACGACGTCGCCGACACGATGATCGATGTCTACAACGTCTGAGGACAGCAGGACGTGAACAGCAAGCAAGCGCGACCCATTGTCGGCACGATGATCGGAGATCCGGCAGGGGTCGGTCCCGAGGTGATTGCCCGCGCCCTCGCGACTGGCCATGTGCATGAGCTGTCCATTCCCGTCCTGATCGGCAGCGCGGCGGCAATGGAGCGCGCCGTGGAAATCACCGGCGTGTCGTGCAGCGTGCGGGTGACCCGATCGATCGACGATCTGAGCGACGACCCTGCTATCGTCGACATCATCGATTCAGGCGCCTTGAAAGCGTCCGAACTGCCGCTCGCGGAGGATACGGTGCGCGGCGGGGAGGCGTCGGCGCTGTGGCTCGACGAAATGAGCGCCCTTGCATCCGGCGGTGCCATCGCGGCTGGCGTCATGGGACCAATCAGCTCCGGCTCCCTCAAACTTGCCCGCAAGGTGCCGGGCATCGTCAGTCCGACACCCGGCGAAAGCTATCTTGTTCTGCTGACTGGGCCGCTCCGCGTCGCGCATCTGACCGACCATATTCCGCTCCGGCGCGTTTGCGAAATCATCAGCCCCGATCTCGTGGCGCTTGCCTTGCGGCAGATAGACGGCGCTATGCGGAACTGGGGGATCGCCCGCCCGCGGATTGTCGTCGCGGGACTCAACCCTCACGCGATGGGAGATGAAGACCGCGAAGCCATCGCGCCCGGCGTCGCGCGGGCGAGGGCGGAAGGCATAGATGTCGAAGGGCCCGTAAGTCCCGACTCCGTGTTCCGGCAATGCGTTGAAGGCCGATACGACATCGTCCTCGCCATGTATCACGATCAGGGACACATCGCGGTCAAGACATGGGGCTTTTCCGGCAATTGCGCCATCATCCTCGGGCCGTCCTACCTGCATGTGACGGTCGCGCATGGAACGGCCTATGACATTGCGGGCAAGGGCACCGCCGATCCGGCGATGATGCTGAGCGCCATGCGCACGGCGGCCTCTCTTGCCGCGGGCCGAGGATTTCCCGAGGAACGCTGACGGCCGGATGCCGGATTTTATGTTCGGGAGGCGTCGAACCGGCCGGCCATCATTCGCAACGGCGTATATTCGATCACCGTTTCGTTCCGTTGGGTCACGATCCGGTTGCGGGTGCGCACCAGACCGCGCCCCTTGGATGTCGGTCGCGCCTGAAGCACTTTGCATTCCACATGAATCGTGTCGCCGACAAAGGTAGGTCCCTTGACGTTGAACTCCATGTGCAGGAAGGCGAGGCCCGTCTCCTGCATCATCGACTGGACGAGCAAACCTTCGGCCATGCAATAGACCAGCGCGCCGGGCACCACACGGCCGTTCATGGGGCCGTGGGCCTTGAGATATTCGACATCGGTGAAGAGCACTTCCACCATGCCTGTCGTGTTGATGAAATTGACCAGGTCGGTTTCGGTGATCGTCCGGCCGATGGTGCGGAATTCCTCGCCGACGGTGAGGTCGTTCCAGCACATGCCGAGGCCTATCTTTCGCATGCCCTCTCCTTGCAGGTAGCGGCGGCGACACGGTCCCGCCCGCGACATCCTGTGACTGATGCCGGGAAATGCGTTCCGGTGTTTTGCTTCAGCCTGGAATTCTGACCGGCATGCTCGAGTAACCCTTGATCAGATTTGAAAAAACCCGCGTCGGTTCGCCGACCACTTCGATCGGCTTGTCGGGCCAGCGTTTCAGGATTTCCTCCCAGACGACGCGGAGCTGCATTTCCGCCAGCCGGTTGCCGACGCAGCGATGGATGCCGAAGCCGAAGGACAGGTGCTGGCGGGGGTGCTTGCGGTCAATGATGAAGCTGTTGGCGTTTTCGATTGCCTCCTCGTCCCGGTTGCCCGAGACGTACCACATGACGACTTTGTCGCCCTTCTTGATCTGCTTGCCGCCAAGCTCCGTGTCCTGAAGCGCGGTGCGGCGCATATGCGACAAGGGTGTCTGCCAACGAATGATTTCGGGGACCATGGATTCGACGAGCGCCGGGTTGTCCCGCAGCTTCTTGTATTGAACCGGGTTCTCGTTCAGGGCCAGAAGGCCGCCGGTGATCGAGTTGCGGGTCGTGTCGTTGCCGCCGACGATCAGGAGAAGAATGTTTCCCAGATACTCCATCGGCCCCATGTTTTTCGTCGCTTCGCCTTGGGCCAGCATGGTGATGAGATCGTTGCCCGGCTCGGTTGCGTTGACGCGCTGATTCCACAACTCGGTGAAGTAGGCGGCGCAATCGCGCAATTCATTCCTGCGGGCCTTCTCGGCCTCCTCGTCGCCGAAGGCGGTGCCTGCGGTGGCGACATCAGACCAGCGGGTGAGCTTCCGGCGTTCTTCCCAAGGGAAATCGAAAAGGGTAGCGAGCATCTGCGTCGTCAACTCGATCGACACGCGGTCTACCCAGTTGAACGTCTCATTGATCGGCAGCGAATCGAGAATCGTGCCGGCGCGCTCGCGGATCGTGCTTTCGAGTTTCGCCAGATTGCCGGGTGCGACGATCGGGCTCACAACCTTGCGCTGCGCGTCGTGCTTCGGCGGGTCCATCATGATGAACATAGGCAGGAAGAAACCTTCTTCCTGATTGCGGAGGGCGACGCCGCCCAGGGTGGCTTCGGACGAATAGATGCCGTGGTTGGTGTCGACATGCATGATGTCTTTATATTTGGTCACCGACCAGAACGGGCCGTATTCGCTCTCCTTGCAGTAATGGACCGGGTCTTCATGGCGTAGACGTTCGAAATACGGCCACATCGTATCTGTCCTGAAGAGCTCCGGGTCGCTGACGTCGATCTTTTCAAGTGGGATCGCGTAGGCGTCCGCAATCGACTTGTCTCGATCGGCAGCCAGGGTATTACTCATGACGGCGTCTCCATTGTATTTCCGGAAGCCTGAGAAGGCGTGACATATGGGATGCCGGTTAGCCGACGCTCTCCCACCAAATCATTATAAGCATATTCCCATGGATTGTCAGGTTGCATTCATCGGGCGGCGACGCGGGGTCGCCAACTTTCCGAACAGTCCGTCACACGCCTGTTGCCGGTCCCCCGCCAGCGGCTGCCTGCGGAATGTCAGGTCGGCAGGGCGACGGCGATCTCGCGCAGCTTGAACTTCTGTACCTTGCCGCTCGGTGTTCGAGGCAGTTCGCCGACGATTTCCGCCCGTTCCGGCAGGTATTGCCTCGCTACCCTGTGCTCTTCGAGGAAGGCGACCACCTCGCGCAAGCCAACCTCGCGGCCGGGCTTCGGCACGATGAACGCACATGCCCGTTCGCCCAGCCGTTCATCCGGTACGCCGACGATCGCTACATCCTGAATGTCGGGATGACGGAAGAGCAGGCCTTCGATCTCGACCACGGGGATATTTTCGCCGCCGCGGATGATGATGTCCTTGGAGCGTCCGGTCAGCCGGATATAGCCTTGGCCGTCGATCCGCGCCAGGTCGCCTGTGCCGAACCAGCCTTCCGCGTCGTGATTGTACCAGTCCGGTCTTTTGAGATAGCCAACAAAAGTCGAACAGGCGCGAGCCTTGAGCATGCCCTCCTCGCCGGCGAGCAGGGGTTTGTTCTCGCTGTCGACCACCTGGACTTCCATGCCTGGCAGCGCGCGTCCGTCAGTATTGATCGCCTTGTCGTCCGGATCGTCGAGGCATGTCGTTGTCACCAGGCCGTTCTCGGTCATGCCCCAGGCCGACACGATGTTCGCCCCGAGGATTTGCCGCGCCCGCTCGACAAGCGCGCGGGGGATGGGGGCGCCTGCCACCAGGAAGATGCGCAAACGGGATACGTCGCTCCCGTCCGCCGCCACCGTTTCGGTCAGATCGGACAGGAACGGCGTGGACGCCATGGTGAAGGTGATTCCTTCGCGGGAGATCGACGCGGAGGCGCGCTTCGGCTCCCACACATCCTGCAGAATGGCGGTCGCTCCGGCCAGAACGGGCATCACCAGCCCGTACATGAAGCCTGTCTGGTGCGCCATCGGCGACGCCATGAACATCACGTCGTCCGCGCCGAGCCCGAGGCGCTCGGCGCAGATGAGGATATTGGAGAGCAGCGTATTCGACGTATGCATGACGCCTTTCGGTTCGCCGGTCGTGCCGGACGTATACATCAACTGCGTTACGTCGTCGGGATCGGGCCGTCGCGCCGCGAAGAGACGGCCGGCGTCGCGCCGCTGCTCCCACGGCGTATCAAGAAGGACTTTCTCAAAGCTGGTTTCGCCGTCGCCGCTGATGACGAGCACATTCTTCAGCTGCGGCAGGCCGGCCCGGATGTTGGCCACCATGGCAGGGTAATCGAAGCCGCGAAAGGCGCGCGGGATGACGAGTACCTTGCTTTCCGCAAGGCCAAGCATGAAGGACAATTCGCGCTCGCGAAAAATCGGCATCAATGGATTGGTCACGGCGCCGATCCGTACGCAAGCCAGATGCAGCGCGGTGAATTGCCACCAGTTCGGCAATTGGCAGGAAACAACATCGCCTTTCTCCACGCCGAGTTCCGCGAGGCCGACCGCGATACGTTCTACGATCTTGCCTAAATCGCGGTAGCTGAGGCGGGTGGCCTTGTTCGTCATGGAGTTGAAATCGACGACGGCCGTCTTGTCCGGCATTTTGGCGATGCAACCGTCGAGATAGTCGGCGGCGGTCTTGCCCGGCCAGAAGCCGCCGGCGTTCATCGCCTCGACACGCTTCCTGGTCAGAATTGGATCGAACATCGGTAACGCTCCCCTCGCAGGCGGGCTTGAACTCCCGGCATTACTTTGGCTGGAAATAATCCGGTCGTCCGGGGGGCCATGGGTCGCCCCAGAGCTGCTCGCCGCCATCGACCGTCAATACCTCGCCGGTAATGAACTTGGCGCCCGGCGAGGCGAGATAGGCGACAGCCTCGGCGATGTCGTGGGCGTCGCCGACATGCAGCATCGGATTTGCGCCAGGATAGGTCTTGAGACCTTCGGGTGGATATTGCGCGAAACCGCTCGTTTCGCAGACGCCCGGTGCGACGCAGTTGACGCGGATGCGATGCGGTGCCCATTCGATGGCCACCGATTTGGACAGATAGGCAACACCGGCGCGCGCCGCGCATGTGTGCGCGATGCCCGGCATTCCGCGCCATATGTCCGCGATGATGTTCACGATCGAGCCGGGGGTCTTTCTTTCGACCCACTGCCGCGCGGCGCTTTGCATCATGTACCAGGTGCCGTTGAGATTGGTGTCGATGACGGCGTTCCATCCCTTGACCTTGAAGTCGAGGGCCATTTGCGGAAACTGGCCGCCGGCATTGTTCACGAGAAGGTCGAGCGCGCCGAATTTATCCCAGACCGCTTCAATAAAACCGTCAACCTGATCCGGATCGCGTATGGTCAGGGACCGGCTGAAGACCTGCGCGCCCATGCTTTCCAGGAGTGAAACCGTCGCGGCAAGTTTTTCTTCGTTGCGCCCGCATATGGCGACGTTTGCGCCTAGTCGTGCCAAAAGACAGGCAATCGCCTTGCCGAAACCGCTGCCGCCGCCGGAAACGACGACCGTTTTCCCCGAAAAAAGATCAGCTCGATAAACCGTGGGTAGAGCCTTCAGTTCCTCATCGGAAAACCCGAATCGAGTCTTCTGAACTTCCATGCGCGTCTCCCTCGAATGTTTTCGGTCACGTGACTGTTTCGTTTTCCCTGCTTTGTGCGGGTTCTTCGATCCCGACTCCGTTGAACAGCATCAGGCACATATGATCGGCTATCGCCTGAATGGACGTTCTGCCGGGACGGTACCATTCGACCGACCAGTTGAGAGCGCCCATCAGCAGCATGCGTACGACGCCAAGATTGACGTCGCTGCTCAATGCGCCCGATTTCTGCGCCTTGGTGAAAATGTGCCGCCAGAGTTCGGCGTAGGCGTCGCGCTGCCTGATGTGATGCTGTTGCACCTCTTCGGGGACCTGTCCGAAAATGCGGATATTGGCGGATGTGTAGTCGTCATGCTTCAGAAGTGTGGTGAGATGCGCCTCGACGGCGACGCGAATTCGGTCGCGGTGCGATGAATCCGCAGGCAGACGTTCCTGGCTCTCCTCGACGGCTTCGTGAACCCGCCTCATGCCTATGTCGAGAACTTCCTCGAGGAGTTCGTCCTTCGAACCGAAATGGTAATAGAGGCTGCCCGCCTGCATGCCGGCGGCTCTCGCGATTTCGATCAGGGTCGTCGCCGCGTAGCCTTTTTGCCGAAACATCTTGGCGGCGGCGTCCAGTATTCTCGCGCGGCTGATGTCGGATTTGCTTTGCTCGCTCGTCACAAACGCCCCCTCGCCGCCTGTTTGGCGGTGCCGATCGTAAATCTAATGTACGTTCGAAACATGTTGCACCTCCCTCGAAAATCGAACTAGTATTAGAAAAAATGTGCCGCCATTGCTATGGCAAAGTTAAAAATGTGTCTGAAGCGGTGCAGTGAGGGAGGCGACTAACATGCGAGGACTCGATCAGAAGCCGGTCATCGTTACCGGCGGCGCAAGCGGTATCGGAAAGGCGATTGGGCTCAGGCTTGGCGAAGAGGGTGCCAGGGTCGCCATTTTCGACATGAACGAGAAGGGTGCCGAGGCCGCCGCCGCCGAAATTCGCCAGAAGGGTGGAGAGGCTTGGGCCTATAAGGTCGACATCACCGACTATGCGGCAGTGGCGCGGGCAGTCGATGCGTTCGAAAAGGCGGCCGGCCAGGTTTATGGACTGGTGAACAATGCCGGTTGGGACGAGGCGAAGCCTTTTATCCAGACAGAGCCTGATTTCTGGAAAAAGGTGATCGACATCAATCTTTACGGGCCGCTCAATCTCACTCATGTCGTTGCGCGTCGGCTTGCCGAGCAGGGTGCCGGTCGGGTCGTCAGCATTTCGTCGGATGCGGGCCGTGTGGGCTCGTCTGGCGAGGCCGTCTATTCCGCGGCCAAGGGCGGCGTCATCGCCTTCATGAAGACGATGGCGCGCGAGTTCGCCCGGAAGGGCGTCACCTTCAATACGATCTGTCCGGGGCCGACGGACACGCCGCTGCTCGCCTCCGTGGATGCGTCGGGCGGCGGACGTCTGACCGAAGCGCTCACCAAGGCGATCCCGATGCGCCGCCTGGCGCAACCGGACGATTATCCGGGCATGGTCGCATTCTTTCTGAGCGACGATGCAAGTTTCATTACCGGCCAGACGATCAGCGTCTCGGGCGGTCTCTCAATGCACGGTTGACGGGGATTTTCATGGACTACGAAGACATCCTGTATGACGAGAAAAATGGCGTCGCGACCATCACCATCAATCGTCCGAAGGTCTATAACGCGTTCCGCCCCCGCACCTGCGTCGAACTGATTGACGCTTTTCTGAAGGCGGGCTGGAGCGAGGAGATCGGTGCGATCGTGCTGACTGGCGCGGGCAACAAGGCGTTTTGCACCGGCGGCGATCAATCGGATCATGACGGTTCCTATGGCGACGGCGAGACGCGCGGAACCATCGGCATGCCGGTCGAGGAACTGCACACGGTCATTCGCGACGTGCCCAAGCCGGTGATTGCGAAGGTGCGGGGCTACGCCATCGGCGGCGGCAATGTGCTGGCGACGTTGTGCGACATGACGATTGCGGGCGAGAGCGCAATCTTCGGCCAGGTGGGCCCCAAGATGGGCTCCGTCGATCCCGGCTTCGGCACCGCCTATCTCGCCCGCGTGGTCGGGGAGAAGAAGGCGCGCGAAATCTGGTACATGTGCCGGCGTTACCCGGCGCGCGAGGCGCTGGCGATGGGTCTCGCCAATGCGGTCGTTCCCGACGACAAGCTGGATGAGGAAGTGGATGCCTGGTGCGCCGAGCTTGTCGAGCGTAGCCCGACGGCGATTGCGATTGCCAAGAAATCGTTCAACGCCGACAGCGATAATATTCGCGGCATTGGCGGTCTTGGCATGCAGGCGCTCCGCCTCTACTACAACTCGGCGGAGTCGAAAGAGGGCGTCAACGCGCTCAATGAAAAGCGCAAGCCGGAATTCCGCAAGCATATGAAATAGGTGGTATCTTGGACTTTGCCTTTACGTCCGACCAGGGAGCCATTCGAGATACCGCCGCACGATTTGCGCGCGAGCGGCTCGCGCCCGCCTACAAGGTGCGCGAAACCGCCGGAGCGATCGATCGACAGCTCGTCCGGGATATGGGCGAGCTTGGCCTCGTCGGCGCCGATTTGCCCGAAAAATTCGGGGCGCCGGGACTCGATAGCGTTACGACCGGCATTATTATCGAGGAAATATCACGCGGCGACATTAGCGTCGGTTATGTCCAGCTCCTGGGTTCGCTGATGGGATCGATCGTCGCCGCGCATGCAAGGCCTGAAGTCGCCGATGAAATCGTTCCGAAGATTTGCTCGGGCGAGGCGATCGTCGCGCTCGGTCTGACGGAGCCGCGAGGCGGCTCCGACGCAGCGCATCTGCAGACGAAAGCGCGCGCCGATGGCGACGGCTACGTCCTGTCGGGCGAGAAAACCTCGATCTCGATGGCCGAGCAGGCTGATTACATTCTTGTGCTCGCGCGCACGGATGAAAGCAATCCGGGCGCTGGCGGTGTGTCGGCTTTTCTGGTGCCGCTCGACGCGCCGGGTATCACCTGTTCGAGCTTCGATGATGTAGGTTCGAAAGCGGTTGGCCGCGGTTCGGTATTCTTCGACAATGTTAAGGTGTCGTCGCGCTACATGGTCGGCCCGGAGGGCGAAGGTTTCCGGAAGGTCATGCAGGGGTTCGATTATTCCCGCGCGCTGATCGGCCTGCAATGTCTGGCTCCCGCCTTCGCATCGCTGGAAGAGACCTGGAAGTATGTGACCGAGCGCGTTGCCTTCGGCAATCCGCTGGCCAAATATCAGGGTGTCACGGAACCGCTGGCCGAAGCCCAGACGCTGCTCGAGGCGGCGCGTCTGCTTTGCTACAAGACGCTTTGGCTCCGCGACAATGATTTGCCGCATACCGCCGAAGCCGCGATGTGCAAATGGTGGGCACCCAAGACAGCTTTCCAGGTCATCCACCGTTGCCTGCTCACGCACGGACATGGCGGTTACAGCACTGATCTGCCTCATCAGCAGAGATTGCGCGACGTGATGGGGCTTCAGATCGGCGACGGCACCGAGCAAATCCAGAAGATGATCATTTCGCGCGAGAAAGTCGGCCGGGTGGCCGTGCCTTATGCGTGAGGGAGGCGATATGACTAGCGCCGCGGAAGCCCCGGTCCAGACCGAGATGCGAGACGGCGTCGGAATCGTGGCGCTCAACAGGCCTGACAAGTTCAATTGCCTCTCGTCGGTTGTCATGGCCGGTCTCGACGAGGCTCTCGCAATGTTCGAGGGAGACAGGAAGGTTCGTGCCGTTCTGTTGCTCGCGCGTGGCAAGCACTTCTGCACCGGTGCCGATCTTGACGAGGTCCTCGACGCTCGCAGGGAGCGGGGCCGGCTGGAAGCGTTTATCACGGGCGGTCATCGCGTCCTGCGCCGTCTTGAGGTCTCGCCTCTGCCGATTGTCGCCGCGGTGAACGGTCTGTGTCTTGCGGGCGGGCTGGAATTGATGATGGCATGTGACGTGGTTTTTGCGGGGCAGTCGGCGCAGATGGGATGCCAGCATGCCCGCTACGGGCTCGTGCCGGGTTGGGGCGGCACGCAGCGTCTCGCGCGCATCGTCGGTTCGCGGCGTGCCCTTGATCTGATGTTCAGCGGCCGCTGGCTCAAGGTAGACGAGGCGCTGGCCTGGGGGCTTGTGAACCATATCGTTGACGACAGCGCGCTTGCCGGCAAGGCGGAAGCCTATTGTGCCGATCTCGCCAAAAAGAATCCGGGCGGTCTTGCCGCCATGAAGCAGCTTTGCAGAAACGGGCTCGACGGATCGCTCCAGGAAGGTCTGGATATGGAACGGAGCGCAGTCGTGGACGCGCTGATGGACGAAAATGTTTCGGAAGGTCTGGCGGCGTTCCGGGAGCGCCGGGAACCATTATTCCGCTGACGGATAATCAAGGGGACCTCTTCGGGAGAAGTGCGATCATGAAACACGAAGCCCAGGTCGAGCAGTTGCGGAAGATCTTCGGCTATCTCGACGCGGGTGAGACCGCGATGGGCGATGCCGTGTATCGTCATCATGTCAGTGACTACACCAGTCCGGATCAGGCTGGCCGAGAACGGGAGATGCTGTTCCGGCATGAGCCACTCCTGATCGGATTGAGCTGCGAATTGCCCAATCCCGGCGACTATGTAACCGACGATTTTTCGGGCGTTCCGATCCTGGTGGTGCGGAATGAAGCGGGGCAGGTCAATGCCTTCATCAATGTCTGCCGCCACCGTGGCGCGCGCGTTGCGTCGGGCTGCGGCAGCGGCAAGACCGTGTTCAGTTGTCCCTATCACGCATGGACCTACGACCGGAGCGGCAGGCTGAGGTCGATACCGTTCGAGCAGGGCTTCGAGAGCGTCGACAAGACGAGCAACGGCTTGCGGCCTCTGCCGGTGGTGGAGAAATACGGCATGATCTGGGTCATGCCGACGCCCGGCGGGTCGATCGACATCGACGGCCATCTTGCGGGGATGGCGGACGATCTCGTCGCGTTCGGCCTTGCGAGTTACAGCCACTACGAGACACGCGTGCTCCGGGCCCGCCTCAACTGGAAGCTCGTGATCGACACGTTTCTCGAAACCTACCATCTGAGCACACTTCACAAGAATACGATCGCGCCGATCCTGCACTCGAACCTCGGCACGTTCGACGGCATGGCACGAAATCTGCGCATGATTGGCGCCCGCAAGACGATCGACGCGTTGCGCCAGAGGCCGGAAAGCGAGTGGGATCTGGTCCGCCACTCCGCGCTTGTATACGTGCTCTTTCCGAATACGGTCTTCATCATGCAGGGCGATCATCTGGAGACGTGGAGGGTTTATCCGGGCGACAGCGTGGATGAATCAAAAATGCACGTCTCTCTCTATACGCCCGAACCCGCCGTGACCGACAAGGCCAGAAAGTACTGGACCAAGAACATGGACTTGCTGATGGCGACCGTGCAGCAGGAAGATTTTCCGCTGGCGGAAAATATCCAGCGTGATTTTCACTCGGGTGCACAAGATTTTGTGACTTTCGGCGCCAACGAGCCGGCTCTTGCATACTTCCACCGGTCGATAAAAAAGACGCTGGGGATAAACGCCGTGTGAAGCGGAATTGAACAAAAAGGAGATTCCCATGCATGTCGGCATGAGTACGTTCTTTCAGAACCTCGCTGGCGGTTATACCGACCAGGAGGTCTACGCCCATGAAATCGCGATGGCCGATATGGCCGAGCCGCTCGGCTTCGATTCTATATGGGCGGCCGAGCACCATTTCGACGAATACACCATGTGCCCGAACGTGGCGCAGTTTCTCACTTATATGGCTGGCCGTACCAATAGGGTCGGTCTCGGCTCGATGGTGATGGTGCTGCCTTGGCACGATCCCGTCCGGCTCGCGGAAGAAGTGCTGGTGCTCGACCATGTTTCGAAAGGCCGCGCCATTCTGGGCGTTGGCCGCGGCCTCGGCCGGATCGAGTTCGAGGGCTTCCGCATCAATATGGGTGAATCCCGCGAACGCTTCGTCGAATATGCGGAGGCAATTCTGAACGCCTTCGAAACGGGCTATATCGAGGCGAACGGGAAGTTTTACAAACAGCCACGAACGGCCATCAGGCCGTTCCCGTTCCAGAGTTTCCGCGGCCGGACCTATGCGGCGGCGGTTTCGCCGGAGTCGGCGCGCATCATGGCGCGGCTCGGCATTGGCATTCTGATCATCGCTCAGAAGCCTTGGGAAACGACGGTCGCCGAACTCAACAACTACCGGGAAATCTACAGGGAGATAAACAGTACCGAGGCGCCCAAGCCGATCATCGCCAGTTTCATCGCCTGTCATGAGGACGCATCGGTCGCTCAGGAGATATACGAAAAATACATAAGGGGATACAGCCGTTCGGCCCTGAACCATTACGAATTTCATAACAAGGGGCTCGCGGACATCAAGGGCTATGAGTATTACGGAGCGCTCGCCCGGAATATCGAAAAGCACGGAGTCGACGAGTTTGTCGATTTTCTGGCGAAGCTTCAGGTCTGGGGCACGCCGGATCAGGTCTACGAGCAGATCATGGAAAACCAAAAGCGCGTCGATGCGGCGGGGCTGATTTCCATTTTCAGCTATGGCGGCATGCCGCAGGAACTTTCCACTGAAAACATGAAACTTTTCGCGGAAAAGGTTTTACCGCGTCTGAAGCGTCAGGAAGTCAATGGAAGTGTCGGCGGCATGCGCGGTCGCGTGACAATCGCCGCCGAATAGGAGTGGTTGCGCCGGTGAATATTCGTCCACAAACGAGGATAAGATCATGAGCAGCATGAACGTAGCCGAACGCGTCCAGTCCTTGGACGATCCATATGCCATTCCGCTCGACAAACTCAATGTCAGCGATCCGGAGCTCTTCAGGTCCAATCGGATGTGGCCGTATTTCGAAAGGCTGCGTCGCGAGGATCCCGTGCATTATTGTGCGGAAAGCGCTTATGGACCTTTCTGGTCCGTGACAAAATACAAGGACATCATGCATGTCGAGACCAATCATGGCGTCTATTCGTCCGACGTCGAGCAGGGGGGGATTACGATTCGCGACAATAATGCGGGTCTGAAGCTTCCGATGTTCATCGCAATGGACCCCCCGAAGCACGACGCGCAGCGGAAGGTGGTGAGCCCGATCGTCGCTCCGGCCAATCTGGCCAAACTCGAAGGCACGATCCGCGAGCGCGCCGGCAAGATTCTCGATTCGCTTCCGGTGAACGAGACGTTCAACTGGGTCGATCGCGTGTCGATTGAGCTGACGACGCAGATGCTCGCCACCCTGTTCGACTTCCCCTGGGAAGAGCGCCGGAAACTCACCCGCTGGTCCGACGTCGCAACCTCGGAGGAAGCCTTCAAGACACCGGAAGGCGAGGCAGCCCGCGAAGCAGAGCTTCTCGAATGCGCCGCCTATTTTACCGAGTTGTGGAATCAGCGCGTCAACGCGACCGAACCGGGCGGCGATCTTATCACCATGCTAGCCCAGGGTGAGTCCACCAAGAACATGAGTCCGGCGGAGTATTTGGGAAATGTCATTCTGCTGATCGTCGGCGGTAACGACACGACCCGCAATTCGCTCACCGGCGGCTTGCTCGCGCTCCACGAGAACCCGGATCAGTACAGGAAGCTGCGCGAAAATCCGGCGCTCGTTGAAACCATGATACCGGAAATCATCCGCTGGCAGACGCCGCTCACCCACATGCGCCGCACCGCGCTACAGGATACCGAGTTGGCCGGCAAGCGGATCAAGAAGGGTGACAGGGTTGTCATGTGGTACATCTCGGGTAACCGGGACGAGGAGGCGATCGACGAGCCGAACCGTTTCATCATCGATCGTGCAAGGCCGCGTCAGCATCTCTCCTTCGGCTTCGGCATTCATCGCTGCGTCGGCAACCGGCTGGCGGAAATGCAGCTCCGCGTCGTCTGGGAGGAAATCCTGAAACGCTGGCCCGACAAGCCGATCGAAGTGGTCGATGAACCAAAGCGGGTCTTTTCCAACTTCATCAAGGGCTATGAGGCATTGCCGGTAAGAATCCCGGGCTGAACCTGGAGGAGGCGGGTGGAAAACTTCCACCCGCCACATAAGGTCGAAGGCGGCGCGGCGCGTGGCACGCCGTCATTTTTTTCCGAATGAGGCGACCCGTTCGTGCGCGTCGTAACAGGCACCGGGGCTATGCGCGAGTTCGTAGGCCAGCCCCGCTTGGGCGGTCATGCCGTCGGTCGCGCTCAGCAGACCTTTGTTGACCTGATTGCTGTAGGTTGAATTGGCGGCGATACGCTGAGCAAGGTCGTTTGTCGCCTGTTCCAGTTCGACATCGTCGACACAAATGTCGACCAGCCCCATACGCTCCGCCGCCTCCGCCGCGAAAATATCGGAGGTAAACATCATCTGCTTGGCCTTCGACAGCCCGACGCGACGCGGCAGTCTTTGCGTCATGCCCCAGAGCGGGCTCAGTCCCCACTTGCTATGCGTGTCGCCGAACTTGGCGGAGCGCGCGGCGATGATGATGTCTGCCGCGAGCGCAAGCTCCAGTCCGCCAGTATAGCAATGCCCGCGGATGCAGGCGACGACCGGTTGCGGCAGTTCGGCCAGCGCCTGAATGGTCTTCGCCTGGAAATGCGGTTCCGGCGGGCGCTCGCCCTTCTGGATGTCCTTCAGATCGTGGCCGGCTGAAAAAGCCTTGCCCGCGCCCGTGATGATGACGCATGCCACCTCGTGAACCTGTCCACGAAGCGCATCCACATGCTCGCGCAGTTCCTCGAACAGCGAGACATTGAGCGCGTTCAAGGTTTCCGGACGGTTGAGCGTCAGCGTACAAATACGCCCGCTGTCCTTGCGAAGAACCAGATTCGACATCGGCTTTCTCCCTTCTTCTTCTCGATCTTAATTTGTCTGGCTTGTCTTCATCTGTCGAAGACGTACACGCGTGAATGAATCCACCCGTGGGGCTACGATGTGCTCGCGGCAGGTGCCATTCGCGTCAGAAAATCCAGAACGGCGCTTGTAAATATGTCGTTCTTGTCGCCCGCTACCATATGGCCCGCATTTGCGACATCGATAAACTCGGAATGAGGAACAATTTCGGCGAATTGCCGCGCCGCTTCGACCGTCACGAGGTCGCTGTCGCGGCCCCGGACAAGGAGCGTCGGTATTTTCAGGGAACGTGCGGCCATTTGGAGGCGTTCGGGTTCGCGGCTGCCTTGCGGCTTTTGCGTGCCGGTGATGAAACGTGGATCCCAATGCCAGTAGTAGCGGCCGTTTTCCCTGAGGCGAAGGTTCTTTGCCAGTCCGCTCAGGTTTTTGGGGCGAGGCCGACCGGGCATGTAGCGCGAGATCGTATCGGCTGCTTCCTCAAGCGAGGCGAAGCCTTCTTCCAGATTTGACGCCATGAATCCGAGGATTTTCTGAACCCCCTCCATGTTCATCTGAGGGGTGATGTCGACAAGGACCAGCGCCGCAAACCCGCGCCGTCCGGCCTTTGCGTATTCTCCCTGCGCGATCATGCCCGCGATGCCGCCCAGAGATGCGCCGACCAGGACAGGAGGCACGGAGAAGCCGTCCGCGACGTCGAGGAGATCCTCCGCGAAACGCTCCATCCTGTAGTCTCCGTCCGGAGACCAGTCGCTTTCGCCGTGCCCGCGCAAATCGACGGCGAGGGCGTAATACCCGTTTTCTCCCAACCTTCTACCGCAGGCTTGCCAAGCATGGCGTGTCTGCCCGCCGCCATGGGCGAGCATAACCGGACGCGCTTGGTCGGGGCCGAATGCGTCCGCCGCGATTTTGAGATTTTGGACAAGGGTGAACAAGGTCCGGTTTTCTGACATCAAACGCCTTTTTCCAATGTTCTTCGTATGTGTATTAAGAGCCGGAATCCATTATGATAAATTGATGGGATGTTGCAAACACGGACGATGGTATTGTAGTCGGGTTCGCCCAACCGTTCCCTGATGGGGGGCGATTGGTCTTGAAAACGAAGAATGCAGGTATCCGAATGAAAGCGAGCGTGTCCGTTTCGCGAGTTGGCCGATTTCCGAAAGGGTCCGGCAAGCGTGCCCTCACAGTTGCGAGGCAAATTGTCGACGACATTGAGCAGCAAGGTGCCGAGGTCGGAGATCGCTTGCCACCGGAACAGGAGATGCTCTTACGGTATGGCGTGGCCCGCGCGACTTTGCGGGAGGCGCTCAGGTTTCTGGAACTGCAGGGCATCATTTTTCTGCGGCCCGGCCCCGGCGGCGGGCCGGTTGTTCAGGAGCCTCGACCGAAAGATTTTGCCAGTACAATGGCGTTGCTGCTGCAGTTTCTCGGCACCACATTCCGTTCGCTGATTGAAGTGAGGCAAGCGGTCGGCCCGACCATGGCGGCGCTTGCGGCGGAGCGTGCGTCCGATGAGGATATCGACAAGCTGAATACCTCATTGGCCACTTTGAAGACGCTGTCCGTATCTTGCGACTCCTATGCGGAGGAGAACAGGCGTTTCCACGACGTGCTTGCGTGGGCGTCTGGCAATCCCTTGATCGGATTTCTGATCAGTTCGCTTCACAACATTACGAATGCGTCGGAAGTCGGCATAACTTACACCGAAGGTGAGCGTGATTATCAGATCAAGGCGTACGGACGGCTTCTCAAGGCGATTGAAGATCGCAATCCGGACCTCGCCTTCACCGAAATGTCCCGGTTCATAAGCCGATCGGACAAGTATCTGGAATCTCGTCATCCCGACATCATGTCCAAGATCGTGCGTTGGCAGGATGTGGACGACCTGAGCGTGCCGCGGGTTCCCCGACGGAAACGCTAGGCGAGTGCTAGCGATTTCGATGTCGTTTTTTGCGGCACTTGCGTCGGTCCTTGGGCGTCGCTAATTTATGATCATAAATAACGCGGCCGATGAAGTCGCCCATGGGAGGTTAGCTATGACTCTGCATAGCCGAGTATGTGATATTCTGGAAATCAAATACCCGATTTTGCTGGCCGGTATGGGCGGCGCGAGCGTTCCACGGCTTGCGGCGGCGGTATCGAATGCGGGTGGCCTCGGTGTGCTTGGCGCGGCTGCTTGTTCTCCCGATCAGCTGCGCGAATGGATTCGGGAAACGCGATCGTTGACGGACAAACCATTTGGTGTAGACACCCTGCTGCCAGCCTCCGTGCGTAGGGAAGCCTACAAGGGCAAGGCGGGTCCGTCTCCGATGGATCTGCTGCCTGAGTACCAAAAATTCGCGCAAGATTTTCTGAAGAAGGAAAACGTTCCGCCGCTGAAATCCAGGGCGCGGGAATCCGAGGAAGCTCACCGGTCGTCAAAATCGAACGCGCCGCTGTTTTCCAAGGAATTCTTCGAAGCGCAAATGGAAGTCGTTGTTGAGGAGCGGGTTCCTGTCTATGCGGCGGGTCTCGGCAATCCGGGGCCCTGGCTTGATCGGCTCCATGCCAACGGCACCAAGGTGATGGCAGTCGTCGGCGCGGTAAAGCATGCGCTGCAGGTAGTCAATTCCGGCATCGATCTGATCGTTGCGCAAGGCCATGACGGGGGCGGGCACAATTCACCCGTCGGAACGATGGCGCTCATTCCGCAGGTTGTCGATGCGATCGCTGGCCGCATTCCAGTGCTTGGTGCGGGCGGCATTTCCGATGGGCGCGGCATCGCGGCTGCAATGATGCTCGGCGCCGAAGGTGCCTGGATCGGTACGGCGTTTCTCGCCACCGACGAGGCGGGCATCGAGGACTTCCAGAAGGAAGCGATTGTCGAGTCGGGTGACGGTGACACACTGGTTTCTCGAACCGTCACCGGAAAGCCGGCCCGGATCATTCGCAACAAGTGGTCCGAGGCTTTTGTCGAGGCGGGTCTGGAGCCGTTGCCCATGCCCTTCCAACCCATGGTTGCGATGCCGGTGCTGGCGGCGGCGGCGGCGGTAAAGCGGAAAGATATCGCTCCCGGTTTCGCAGGGCAGGGCATGGGTCTCATTCACAAGGTAAGGCCGGCTGCGGAAGTCATGGCCGATCTCGTGAAAAGCGCCGAAAACTCGTTGAGCAGCGCAAACACCTATCTGTAAGCCTCGGCTGCGCGCCTTGGGGATCATTGAAGGTTCGGAGAAAACGAAATGACAATTGTTGCAAAACTGCCGGAGTTCAACCAGGAAATCGCACAGGGTTTCATAAACGCAAGCAATTCAATGAAAGGGTTGCCCGAGTTTCTGGGGGTCCGCATCACGCATATCGAGCCGGGCAAGCTCACTGCCGAGATGGAAGTCTCCGACCGGCTGTTGACGCCGATCGGAAACATGCATGGTGGGGTGCTGGCTGCGATGTGCGACCATGTTCTCGGCTGCGTTTGCTATCCGCATATGCGGAAAGGACAGTGGGCGGCTACGACGGAATTCAAGCTCAATCTGCTGGCGCCGGTATCGTCGGGCAAGGTGGTAGCAGTGGCCGAATTGATCGCGATGACAAAATCGACTGCGGTGGTTCGTATAGATGTGACGAACGAGGGCCGCGCCTGTTGTGCGGCCCAAGGCACCGTTCTCATTCGCGATCCAAAGCCCGCTTAGGCAACGCAGCCCCCCTCCCGGCGCTGCGCGGAAGATTGCTCGGCGACCGAATATGGTTTCGATGAGGTAAATTCCGGAACGACACCCACCGTTTCGTGGCTGGGATATGAAGGGAAGCTGTTTCCATGAGTTCGGTACAATCCAGCCAGACGCAAAAAAATGACGATGCCGAAGTATTCGATGCCCTCATTGTCGGAGCGGGATTCAATGGCATCTATCAGCTTCACCGCTTGCGGCAAGAAGGTTTCAAAGTGCGCCTGTTTGAGGCCGGTGCCGACATGGGGGGCATCTGGTACTGGAACTGCTATCCTGGCGCGCGGGTCGATTCTCATGTCCCGATTTATGAATTTTCGATCGAGGAATTATGGCGCGACTGGAGCTGGACCGAGAGGTTTCCGGCTTGGGACGAGCTGCGCCGCTACTTCCACTACGTCGACAAAAAACTCGATCTCAGCCGTGACATAAGATTTGGCACGCGCGTCAGCGCGGCGGAATTCGACGAAGCGCGCGATCAATGGGTCATCCGCACGACCGATGGCGCCGTCGTGCGCGCCCGGTTCTTTATCCTTTGCACAGGTTTTGCGTCGAAACCCTATATTCCGAACTACAAGGGTCTTGAAAGCTTCGCGGGAGAATCATTTCACACGGGATTGTGGCCCCAGGAAGGCGCCAGTTTCACGGGCAAGCGGGTTGGCGTCGTGGGAACCGGAGCGAGCGGCGTTCAGGTGGTACAGGAAGCCAGCAAGGATGCGGCACATCTGACGGTGTTCCAGCGCACGCCGATCCTCGCTCTGCCGATGCAGCAGCGCAAGCTCGATGTCGAGACGCAGCAGCGGATGAAGACCGATTATCCGGAGATATTCCGTGTACGGCGGGAGACGTTTGGCGGATTCGACATCCTGAGGGACGAAAGGTCCGCGCTGGAAGTGCCGCCGGAAGAGCGCTGCGCGCTTTATGAAAGGCTTTGGCAGAAAGGCGGCTTCCACTACTGGATTGGTGGATTTTCCGACATCCTGACGAATGAGGAAGCAAATCGTACCATGTACGATTTCTGGCGCGACAAGACCCGCGCCCGGATCAAGGATCCGGCATTGGCCGACAAACTCGCGCCGATGGAGCCGCCACATCCCTTCGGCGTCAAGCGGCCTTCGCTGGAGCAGTGGTATTACGAAGTGTTCAATCAGGACAACGTCAGCCTGATCGATGTGCGCGAGACGCCCATCGCGGAAATAGTTCCCGAAGGCGTGCGCACGGCGGATGGTCTGGTTGAACTCGATATGCTTGTTCTGGCGACGGGATTCGACGCCGTGACCGGCGGGTTGACACAGATCGATATACGCGGGACGGGCGGTGTGACGCTCAAGGAAAGATGGACCGAAGGCGCGCGTACTTATCTCGGTTTCGCGACGTCGGGATTCCCGAACATGCTTTTTCTTTACGGTCCGCAGAGTCCTTCCGGATTCTGCAACGGCCCGACATGTGCCGAATTGCAGGGTGAGTGGGTCGTCGGTTGCCTCAAACATATGCGCGAGAATAACAAGCGGCGGATCGAGGCGACCGCTCAGGCGGAGGAAGAATGGACGCAGTTCCTGAACGCCATCGCCGACATGACGCTCTTTCCCCGGGCCGATTCCTGGTACATGGGTGCCAACGTTCCCGGGAAACCGCGGCAGCTTCTGAATTTCCCCGGCGTGCCCATGTATATGGACCGGTGCAATACCGCTGCGGCCAAGGATTATGAGGGATTCGTCTTGGATTGATGGAACTGGGGCGGCCTCCCTACCGTTTTTTGGAGGGCGCGTGCGGGAACGAAAGTGTTTGACGCTGAATCGCCCACATGATTTATTATAATGAATTTGGATAGCATCCGCACGACGGGTGGATGCTGCGTAGACGACGATCTGGAGGGCAGAGAGATGACGACCGACACATTGGTTGGAGATCCTGCTTCGACGGTCCCGCTTTCTCAGATGGATGTCAGCGATCCAAAGCTCTTTCAAAGCGACATGATTGGGAGTTACTTCGCCCGGCTGCGGCGGGAAGACCCCGTCCATTATTGCCCCGAGAGCGCCTACGGGCCCTACTGGTCGGTAACGAAATTCAACGACATCATGCAGGTCGAGGTGAACCACCAGACATTTTCCTCGGAGGCTAAACTTGGTGGTATCGCCCTGCAGGACATGCAAAGCGGCGAAGCGGCGCTTGAGCTTGAGATGTTCATTGCGATGGATCCCCCCAAGCACGACGCTCAGCGCAAGGCAGTCAGTCCAGCTGTCGCCCCGTCCAATCTTGTTCTGCTGGAGCCCATCATCCGCGAGCGCGCAGGGATTATTCTCGATTCTCTTCCCATAGGCGAGGAGATCGATTGGGTTGATCGAGTTTCCATCGAGCTTACGACAATGACGCTGGCGACACTGTTCGATTTCCCTTGGGAGGAGCGGCGCAAGCTCACGCGCTGGTCAGATGTTGCGACCTCAACACCAGAGACGGGCGTGGTTTCTTCGTTTGAGCAGCGCCGCGAGGAACTCCTCGAATGTGCGCACTACTTCAAGGGTCTGTGGGACCAGCGGGTCAACGAACCGCCGAAGCCCGATCTGATCTCGATGATGGCGCATTCGCCGGCGACGCGGGACATGCCGTATCTCGAATTCCTCGGAAACCTGATTCTCCTGATCGTGGGCGGTAACGACACCACGCGCAATTCCATCAGCGGCGGGGTGCTCGCTCTTAATCAGAACCCGGCCGAATATCGCAAGCTGATGGCCGATCCGGATCTCATCCCGAAAATGATCCCCGAGATCATCCGTTGGCAGACGCCGCTGACGCATATGCGTCGGACGGCGCTCATGGACGCCGAAATCGGTGGCAAGAAGATCAGGAAGGGCGACAAAGTCGTCATGTGGTACCTCTCGGGAAACCGGGACGACGAGGTGATCGACCGTCCGAACGAGTTCATCATCAACCGTCCGAATTCCCGTCACCATCTTTCCTTCGGTTTCGGCGTACATCGCTGTATGGGGAACCGCGTGGCGGAGCTGCAGTTGCGCATCATCTGGGAAGAAATCCTGAAGCGTTTCAGCAAGGTGGAGGTCGTCGGCGCACCCGAGAGAACGCTGTCCAACTTCATCCGAGGGTTCACCCATTTGCCGGTGAAGCTGTACGTGCATTAGAGCCGGGCCCGGTCCGGCGCATTAATTCGCGACGGAGCGGCGCTCCCGGTTCGTCGCGAAAACGCCCCAGCCGGCTTTTCACCCGGCATGATTGACAAGAGAAAAAATGCCCACAATCATTTTCATCGAACCGGACGGCGTCGAATATCCGATTGCGGTCAAGAGCGGCACAACCGCGAGGGATGCCGCAGTCAACAACAGTGTGCCGGGTATTGACGGCGATTGCGGCGGCGAGTGCGCCTGCGCGACCTGCCATGTGCATGTCGATGCCGCGTGGATGTCCCGGGCCGGCATGGCCGAGCCCGGCGGCATGGAAGCCAACTTGCTACAATTTGCCGAAGGTTCGACGGAAAACAGCCGCCTTGCTTGTCAGATCACCATGACCGACGATCTCGACGGTCTCATGTTGAGAATACCTGACGGTCAGCACTAGGGTCCGAACCCTAGTCGCAGTCGGCGCGCGGATTTCGAGGCCCCTCCCCCGATCCTCCCCTTGAAAGACGGGCGTCGACTGCCCCTTGGGTCGAGAGAGATACTCCTGACCCAAACCTTGTCTTCGTGCTGATCTCGAAAGCCGGCAGTGTTGGAATGCTGAATCAGCCAAACTCATTCGCCTTCGAAGGCGCCGCTTTTCTCCAAGTGTTGGTTTAGCGAGCCTGTTCTTATTTTTTCCCGTTCTGCGACGTTCGCTTATTTCGCGAGGGTTCTGTTTTGTGTATGCCGTCTACGGACATTCCGTCGACCACGAATTTGAGCAGTACATGCATGTTTTTTTTGAAGATGCTGTGGCTGACATAGGTTCCCAGCCAGGTTTGCAACTGCTGATAATAGATGGCAAACAGACACCGCGCTGCTTCGACCGGATCGATATCGGCGTGAATTTCGCCGCGCGACTGAGCGGCTGAGACGAAATGGACAAGCTTTTCGATAATCGCTTCTGGAATGGTGAGCACGTCTTTCCGGCGCCCGGGGTTGCCGGAGAAGCTGAGTTCGCGAATTAGCGCGCGGGCAATGACAACATCGCGTCTGTGATATTCAATAAATCCGTCGAACAATGACTCCGTTTGCTCAAGCAGCGGGGCCTTCTTCCGAATTGTTCCATACACTTCCTCTATCAACTGGCTCATTTCATCCTTGAAAACAAGGATGAGGAGGTCTTCCTTTGATTTAGCATAGAGAAATAGTGTGCCAGCTCCGATGTCGGCAGCTTCCGCCACTTCCTGCGTGGTCGTTTCCGTATAACCCTTGATGTGAAACAGAGTACGGGCCGCCGCCGTGATGCGCGCGACCTTTTCCCGCTTGTTGCGCTCTCTTCGCCCTTCCGTCTGCGGACGTTCTCCCTTTGCGGATTTGGATCTGACTTGCTTGCTAGTTTTCGAGGGTGTGTCCATCGAGCGTCCTGATTATTGTGTGGTTGCGTCCAGCGGCCGCCAGGCCCCGTCTGTCAGATTATTTGGCGGCACGGCAAGTATCTCGACCATTCCTGCGCCAATTGTTGGTGAACCTCGCCGGTTGACAAGTTTGTGCAACGTGCGGAAGATATGAGTCCACTCATAAATGAGTATATATAAGATATGGATGGTTGCGGGTGGATTTGCTAGCCATGCCACTTGAGCCGGGTGTCGAGACAAGAATCAATACGAGTGTAAAGGGAGAAAGCCATGCCGGCACGTACGGGCGCACAGTTTTTGGAGGGCCTCAAGCAACCTCGGGAGATTTGGGTCGGCGACCGCAAGATCAAGGGCGTCGCCGACGATCCCGCATTCGCGGGCGCGGCGCGTGGCGTCGCAGCCGTCTACGATCTCCAGTATAAAGAGGCTGACGCCTGCCTGATGCCGGATCCGGAGACGGGCGAGAAGATCAATGTTAGCCATATGATTCCTCGATCGAGGCAGGATCTGGCGCGCCGTCGCGCGGGGCTGGAAAAAATCGCCGCCTATTCGGTCGGCCTGATGGGCCGCACGCCGGACTACATGAATGTGACCTATGCGGGCTTCGCTGGCCGCGCCGAGGAATGGGCGGTAAATGGCAACGAGGAGGGCGCGGAAAACCTCGTCAACTATCAGAAATATCTGCGCCGCAATGACATTTCGCTGACGCATACGATCGTCAATCCGACCATCGACAAGGCGCAGGGCGATGCGCCGCAACCTGGCAACGATGTGGCCCTTCGCAAGGTCGGCGAAACGGAGCACGGCATCGTCGTGCGCGGTGCGCGGATCCTCGCGACGCTCGCCCCTTTCGCCGACGAGATTGCGGTCTATCCGTCTCATCCCTTGCCACCCGATTGCGACGAGTACGCGATCTCCTTCTGCATTCCGATGTCCACCCCTGGTCTCAAATTCATCTGCCGGGATTCGTTTTCCGAAAGCAGCAATTTTTTCGATCACCCCATCTCGGGCCGGTTCGATGAGCAGGATGCCTTCGTGATCTTCGACAATGTCGAAGTGCCCCGGAACCGTCTGCACGTCAACTGCAACACCGCCGTCTACAATTCGGTCATGATGCGCAGCTGGTGGCCGAACGTCATGCAGCAGACAACGGTCCGGGCGCTGACGAAACTCGAATTTGCCTGGGGCCTCGCCTCGCGGATGACCGAGGTGATCAACGACGTCAAGCCGCAGACATGGGAGATGCTCGGCGAAATCTGGAGCTATGCCGAATTGACCCGCGCCTGCCTGAAAGCCGCCGAAGACGGGGCTATAGACTATGGCAACGGCGTCTGGCTGCCGGATGCCCAACCCTTCGCCGCCCTTCGCGCGTCGATGCCGCGATGGATGGCGCGGGTCAGCGAAATCATCCAACTCATCGGGTCGCATAACGTCTTCGCCGCCCCGAGCCGCGCTCAACTCGACGATGCCGGTCTTCGGCCGCTCATCGACCATTATCTGCGCGGCGCTGGCGATGTGGGTGCCGAGCAGCGCGCGCGCGTCTTCCGGCTCGCATGGGATTTCGTCGGCACGGGCCTTGCTGGCCGGAACCTCCAGTACGAGCGCTTCTATCTCGGATCTTCGGTCCGTAACTATCAGATGGCCCATCTGTTCGGTGACCGCACCCGCGCCAACGAGTTGGTCGATCGCTTTCTGACCGAGGACATTGGCGCGATGAAAAAAGCGGACCGCCATGTCGCGGAGGCGGTGTGATGGCCGGTACCGTGAAAGTTGCGGGCGTCGAGGTCTCGGCCGATCACTGGATCGGCGGTAAGCGTGTCGCCTCGAAGCAGAAATTTGCCAACTTCTCGCCCATCGACGGCTCGCATCTCGGCGACCTGTCGGCGGGCGGCAAGGCGGAGGCGGACGCGGCCGTCGCGGCGGCGCGCAAGGCCTTTCCCGCCTGGGCGGCGCTCGGTCCGAAGGGGCGTCTGCCGATCCTCAAGAAGTTCGCCGAGGGCATCAAGGCGCGGGTGAACGAACTCGCCGCGGTCGAGACCATGGACAACGGCTCGCTCCTCATGGGCAACGTCCATCGCGTCGTGCCGCGCGCGGCGCAGAACATCGAGTTCTTCGCCGACTGGGCCATGACGCTTGACGGGCATTCGATCGACTCGCCCGAAGTCGTGAACCACGTGAAATACGATCCCTCCGGCGTTGCTGTGCTCATCACGCCCTGGAACGCACCCTTGATGCTGACCACATGGAAGGTCGGCCCTGCGCTCGCGGCGGGCAACACCGTCGTCGTGAAACCGCCGGAATGGGCGCCGCTCACCTGTTCGCTCATGGCCGACATCGCACATCAGGCCGGTCTGCCGGCGGGTGTGCTCAACGTCGTTCAGGGGATCGGCGAGGAGGCGGGCGATGCGCTCGTGAGCCACCCCGACGTCGACCGCATCAGCTTCACCGGTTCGACCGACACGGCGAAGATCATCGGGCAGGCGGCGGCGCGTTCGATCACGCCCATGAGCGCCGAGCTTGGCGGCAAATCGCCCTTCATCGTCTGTGCCGATGCCGATCTCGATGCGGCCGCGCAAACGGTCGCCGGGCAATACATGAATGCAGGTCAGGTCTGCCTCGCAGGCACCCGCATCATGGTCGAAAAGAAGATCGAGGAAGAGTTCCTGGAAAAAGTGCGTGGCGCCGCAAGCCACATGATCGTCGGCGACCCGCGCGACAAGGATACGCGCGTCGGACCGCTCATTCACAAGGAGCACTTCGCGCGCGTGGCCGGTTTCGTCGAACGGGCAAAGGCGGATGGCGCCGTGCCGCTCTGGGGCGGCAACCGCGCGAATTTCGGCGAACTCTATTTCGAGCCGACGCTCTTCGCGAACATCACGCCGGAGCTCGAGATCGCTCAGCGCGAGGTCTTCGGCCCGGTCCTCACCTGGCAGAACTTCTCCTCCGACGACGAGGTGATCGAGCTTGCCAACAACACGCGGTACGGTCTCGCGGGCACCTTGTTCAGCCGCAACGAAAAGCGCGCGATGGACATCGCCTCGCGCGTCACGGCCGGCACGCTCTGGGTCAATTGCTTCTTCGTCCGCGATCTGGCGGCGCCTTTCGGCGGCGCGAAGGACTCCGGCATCGGCCGCGAGGGCGGCACCTGGAGCTTCGATTTCTACACTGACATAAAAAACATTTCGGTCCGCAAGGGATCGTTCGCCTGAGGGGAGGCACACATGGTTCAGGTCACGGAACTCGGCTATATGGGGCTCGGCGTAAAGAGCCTCAATGACTGGAAGGACTACGCAACGAAGATCCTCGGCCTCGAAGTGGCGGATGAGGGCGAGGCGGGCCGCTGCTATCTGCGGATGGATTACTGGCATCACCGCATTATCCTCGAAGAGGACGGAACGGACGATCTGAATTTCCTCGGCTTCCGCGTCGCCGGTGTCGAGGAATTCCGCGAGATGCACAGGAAGCTCGTCAACGCCGGTATCGACGTGCGGATCGGCACGTATGAAGAAGCGGCGGATCGCCGCGTCCTCGAAGTGATGAAGCTCAAGGACGCAAGCGGCTTTCCGATCGAGATTTTCCACGGGCCGCAGGTGCAGTCCGACAAGCCCTTTCACCCCGGGCGTCGCATGCATGGCCGCTTCAAGACCGGTGAGGGTGGGCTCGGCCACCTGATCCAGAAGGAAACGGTCGGCTTCGAGAAAACCTACGAATTCTACAAACTGCTCGGCATGCGCGGCAGCATCGAATACCGGATTCCCTTCCCCGGCCTCGACAAGCCGTTCGACCTGATGTTCATGCATTGCAACGCGCGCGACCACACGGTGGCTTTCGGTCCGCCCGGCGAGAAGCGCATCAACCACCTGATGATCGAGGTGGAGAGTTTCGACGATGTCGGCCTCACCTATGAGATCGTCCGCGAGGCGGGCATCCCCATCACCATGACGCCGGGCCGCCACGCGAACGACCACATGTACTCCTTCTACTTCCTCAACCCGTCCGGCTGGATGTGCGAAGTGGGCTGGGGCGCGCGCGAAGCGACGCATCAATCGGAATATTACCAGCGCGACACCTACGGCCACGAACAGAACCAGGAGGTGATGAAGGGAGGCTTGATGGAGGTCTGACCGGACCCCGCGAGCCCTCGAACGTCATCTTGAAAAGAACACCAGGGAGAGAGACATGTCGGTATTGACCGGGCCGCGCGAGGAATGGCGGCGTATTCTGTATCAGGGGACGCCGGTCTGGGTGAAGCCGGAAGACGGCGGCAAGCTGCGGCTTGGCGACGGAAGGCTGGTCGATGAGGCAAGCGCCACCTATTTGCCGCCCTGCGATCCGACCAAGATCATCTGTATCCATCTGAATTACGATTCCCGCCGCGTCGAGTTCAAGGCGCCGCCGCTCGTCACGCCGACCTATTTCCAGAAGCCGTTGACGACGCTCAATGCGCATCGCGGCTTCCTCAACCGGCCCGCCGATTGCCAGTACCTCAATTATGAAGGTGAGATCGCGGCCATCGTCGGCAAGCCGATGCGCAATGCCGCGCCGGCCGATGTCTGGGATCATCTGGCGGGCTTCGCCCCGGCCAACGATGTCGGTGCGCAGGACTTCCGCGACACGGATGCCGGTTCCATGTTGCGCGTGAAGGGGCAGGACGGGTTCTGCCCCGTCGGCCCCGGCATCGTGCGCGGCGTCGATATCCGGAAAGAGCGCGTGCGCACTTATATCAACGGCAAGGTCGTTCAGGACGGTCCGGTGAGCGAGATGACCTTTCCGATCGACTACATCTTCGCCGATCTCTCGCGTCACATCACTTTCCTGCCGGGCGACATCGTGCTCACCGGCACGCCCGCCAATTCACGGCCGATGAACCCCGGCGACGTCGTCGAAGTGGAAGTGACGGGCATCGGACGCATCTCGAACACCGTTCAGGAAGTGCCGGCACCCACGCATGATGTCGGTCACCAGCCGACCGACACCGACGCGGTGCGCCGCGTCGCGCTCGGCCAGTTCTGAGGGATATGAAAATGGCGGAAGCCGTGTCTCTGAAATCGCGTTGGGCGGCTGGAGAGGTGACATTCGGCGCCTGGTGCATGATGCCCGGCGCGCTCGGAGTCGAGGCCGTTTCGTCGCTTGGCTTCGACTGGATACTCGTCGATATGCAGCATGGCTGCATGGACTACGGACAGGCGCTTGATATGATCCGCGCCGCCGACATTCGCGGACTTCCAGCAATTGTACGCGTGCCCTGGAACGAGCCGGGAATCGTCGGCCGCGTTCTGGACGCGGGTGCCCTTGGCGTCGTCGCTCCGATGATTCAGACGGCCGACGATGCGAGGAGTTTGGTTGACTCCTGCCGCTATCCGCCGGTGGGGCGCCGCAGCTTCGGGCCTGTGCGTGTCGGAACGCGCGACGGCGCGGGGTATGCCTTCACGGCCAATGACCGTGTTGCCGTCGTTCCGATGATTGAGACGCGCTCCGCGCTCGATCAGGTCGATGAAATCGTCGGCTTGCCGGGGGTCGATGCGGCCCTGGTGGGGCCGTTCGACCTTTCGGTCGCGCTTGGTCTGCCGCCGGGAGACAATGACGGAAAGCCTGCTTTCGACGATGCCATAAAGACTGTTGTCGCTGCCTGCCGGCGGCACGGCAAGACGGTAGCCGTCCTGTCGAACGCGATCGTCGCGCCGCTGCGCGTCGCGCAGGGGTTTCAAATGATCTCGGTTACGACGGACATCGCGGCGCTCTCTTCGGCGAGCATGGCGAGTCTCACGGCTGTGAAAGAAAAAACTGGAACAAAAAATGCTGGATAGTGCGACAAGGTCAAAAATCGTTGACGAGCTTTTCGACGTCTACGAGACACGCAGGCCGCTCCGGCGGCTGACCGGAACCTATCCTGGCTTGACCGTCGAGGATTCCTATCTGGTTCAGGAAGAGTTCGTCCGCCGCAAGGTTGACGCGGGCGCGAAGGTGAAGGGCTACAAGGTAGGGCTCACGTCGAAACCGATGCAGGAAATGGCCGGATCTTCGGAGCCGGATTTCAGCGCCATAACCGACGACATGTTCCTGCCTGAAGCGACGCCGATCGATGCTTCCCGGTTTTTCCGCCCGATGATCGAAATCGAAATCGCATTCGTCATGAAGCACGCGCTCAAGGGGCCGGGCGTGCTGCCCGTCGACGTCATCAGGGCGACCGATTTTGTTGTCCCTGCGATTGAGATTGTCGATTTCCGCGTAATGCCGGAGCCCGGTTTCGGCATGATCGACACCGTGGCCGATCTGGCTGCCTGCGGCGCTGTCGTGCTGGGCGCCAATCCGAGACGGCTCGACGCGATCGACGTGCGGCGCGTACATGGCGAATTGAGGTTGAACGGCAAATTGGAAGTCGAGGGCGATGCCTCGGCGGTTCTGGGCAATCCCGTCACGTCCGTCGCCTGGCTTGCGAACAAGCTCGGCCAATTCGGCGTTGTTTTCGAGCCGGGGCAGGTCGTGCTTACCGGGTCCTTTGTGCGGGCAATCCCCGTTAAGGCCGGCGACGACGTTTTGTGCCGCTTCGACCAGGGATTGGGCGATCTGTCGATGAGTTTTACCTGAGTCGTGGACGGCCGGTTACTGCGCCAAACAGGAAAAGTGTCGCGCAATTTCTCGCATATGCAGGTTATATCATTCTGTATAAGGATTAAAAGCACATGAAGCTAGTTCCTTTGATGAAAATTCACGTTCTTGTCGCCTCGCCATTCGACATCGGCGACACGACGCATGGCAAGCGGCTTGTCGCCAACATTACGGGGGGCGCGTTCGAGGGCAATCGCCTAACGGGCACCGTTTGCAGCAGTGGCGCCGACTGGATCGTCATCGATTCCGAGAATTTGGGGCATATCGACGTGCGGATCGTTCTGCAGACGAACGATGGCGCACACATCTATGTTCATTATACGGGCTTTCTCGAATATAACGACAAGTTCGTCACCGCGGCGCTTAGTGGCGGAGAAACGAAAATCGGCGACTCGTATTTTTTGAGCCAGCTGCGTTTCGAGACCGGCGCCGAAAAATATAAATGGTTGAACAGGGTTCTGGGCGTCGGGGAAGGGCGCGTTTATCCCGGCGGCATCGAGTATCAGGTTTACGAGCAGGCGCACGATTGAAACACGCACCCCGGAGAGCGGGAGGTGGCGGGTTGCCCGCTGTTCGTTTATGCGGCGCTGCAAGCGGGCGGCATGGGGTTTCGGTGCGTCGGACAAATTGAGGGAGCACGCATATGGCTGACAACGGAGCGGGAGCCGGTATTCGCTGGGACAAGGAAGTAGACTGGCTGGTCGTGGGCGGCGGCGGCGCCGGAATGGTGTCGGCTCTGACGGCCAATCATCTGGGCCTCGATACGCTGGTGATCGAAAAAGCGCCTTATATGGGCGGCAGCACGGCTCGATCGGGTGGCGTGGTCTGGATTCCCAACAACTACCTGGTGCGCGAAGGCGGGTTACCGGACTCGGAGGAACGGGCCAGGAGCTACATGGCCAGCACGGTCGGCAACCGCGTGCCCTCGGAAGTTCAGGAATCGTTTGTGAAGTACGGTCCGCAGATGATCGAGTTCCTGCGCGATCACACGGAAACGCGCTTCGTTTGGAGCAAGGGATATTCGGACTATTACCCCGAAGCGACTGGCGGCTTCCCTGAAGGCCGCGCCTTGGAAGCCGTTCCCTTCAACGGGACTTTGCTTGGCGCCAGTCAGAAATATTTCCGCCCGCCGGTTCTGTCGGGCACTCATTACGCCGGCCTCCTGCTGTTCGAGTTGTTTTCGGTCGCCCGGATGCGCCGTCATTGGGACGGAAAACGCAAGTTCATGAAGGCGGCTTTCAACACGATCACAAACAGGCTGCTTGGAAGAAAAGTGATGACGGCGGGGCAGGGCACCGCCGGTCGGCTCTTTTACTCCATATTGCGTGCCAACATTCCGTTCGAAGTGAATACGGCCCTGACGTCGCTGGTGACGGAGAACGGTCGCGTCGTGGGCGCCGAGGTGTCGAAGGGCGGCAGGACGCTTCGGTACAAGGCGCGGCGCGGCGTGGCGCTGACCGCCGGCGGTTTCGCCCACAATCAGGAAATGCGCGATCGTTATCTGCCGCATCCCACAAGCTCGAAATGGTCGCTTGCCGCCGAAAGCGATATGGGCGATGCCATTCGTGCCGGCGAGAGCATTGGTGCCCGGCTCGATCTGATGGACGACGCTTGGTGGGGTCCGGTCAGTCACGTAAACGCCAACGAGAACCCGCATTTTTGCGTTCTCGAGCGCTCGCTGCCGGGATCGATGATCGTGAATTCCTCGGGCGATCGCTTTGTAAACGAGGCGGCGCCCTATTGCGACGTGGTCACCAGAATTTACGAAATGCATAACGGGACAGGTACGTCCTGCGTGCCGGTATGGCTTATCCTGGATAAGGCGTACAAGGATTACTATATGATTGCCTCGAACATGCCGCGCCAGCCCATACCGAAGCGGTGGAACGAAAGCGGCGACGTGATCTCGGCGCCAGACCTTGCGGAACTTGCGGAGAAGATAGGCGTTCCGGCGGATCGACTCGCGAAGTCGATGGAGCGATTCAACAAGCTTGCCGAAACCGGTGTCGATGAGGACTATCATAGGGGCGACAGTGCGCATGACCGCATGTACGGCGATCCCTATTTCAAAAATCCGAACCTGGCGCCGTTGACGAAAGCTCCCTTCTTCGCCATCCGGCTCTATCCCGGCGACATCGGCACGCGCGGCGGGCTTGTTATCAACAGGTTCGGACAGGTGGTCTCGCAGTCGGGGGAGGTTATCGAGGGCCTTTGGGCGGCGGGCAACAGCACGGCGTCGGTCATGGGAAATTCCTACCCCGGACCCGGCGCGACTATCGGACCGGCCATGACATTCGGTTACATTTCTGCCATGAAAGGAGCGGGACTCATCTGACGTTTTAGGTATGTTTGACTTGGAAATTGTCGGCCCGCCAGTTCCGGGAGGGCGGCCTCTTGAAAGTTGCCGTGTGCCTGCCGCCCGTCTTGTGGACAGATAGCTAAGCTGACAGCCTCTTCTTTTCGAGCTTCATAGGGCTCAAGTATACCCGAGCGTCGAGTGCCGGCGCAGGAGACCGTAGACGTGTTCGATGTCATCGAACACGTCTACCTTGGCGTGGTCTCTTGTGTGGTCGACCTTGCGGGCGCCCGTTCGATCTGGAGTGACGCATCGGCGCATCCGGCTTTCCACGCCGCCAGACCGCCGTCCGCGGAGCATCGGCGACAAGCTGGGTCGTCGCCCAATTCAGGGGCCAGACCGCCATAGGGCTTCCAGAAGCAGACGCATCAAGCCACCTTGCGTTTGCTGCTCTTTCTCAGGGCCGGTATGACGTGTCTGGCGAACGAACGCATGCTTTCGGCTGCCTCCTCATAGCTCATGCCGCCGAAAAGGAAGCAGGGATTGATGTCGAATTCGCCCAGAAGCGATTTGCGATATTCGAACTTGTCGACGATTTCCTTGGGCGTCCCCCAGGCCGTGACATCGAGATAGGTTCTGGCCATTCCATCCTTGCCGAGCGCGCGAATGGCGTCGACGGCCTGGGCGTAGGACTCGTAGCCCTTGGCATTTTTAAAATGCTCGCCGGCCAGTTCATAGTGATCGAGTACCGAAAGCAGATAGTTGGTCACATATTTCTGTCCCAACTCCTTCGCGCGTGCAGGATCGGTGTCGCAATAGGTGAAGTCGCATATCATGATCGGCGGTGCGTCTTCGCCATGTTGTGTCTTGTACGCAGCCTTGTATTCCTTGACGGCCTCGGCCTGAGCCTCCCACGGCTTTTGAGCGAAGATCACCATCCGCGCGCCAGCCTTCGCGCACTGAAGAACGGATTCCGGCGACATGGCGACCTGATAGATGCGCCCCTTGAAGGAGCCGCGCGGATTGGGACGGATTTCGGTCCGCTTCTGCGGATAGAAGGGGCCGCTCCCTTCGATGAAGCCGGTTTCGAGAGCGTCGATAATCATCGGGCTTGCTTCGTCGAAGCGTTGGCGCGCTTCGTCCATGTTCACGCCCATACCGGCATATTCCTTGCGCGCCAGGCCGCGACCCATCCCGAAGAGTGTTCGGCCTTGGCAAAGGTGATCCAGCAGGACGACCTTTTCCGCAATCCGAACGGGCACATTCCAGGGAAGGATGACGGCGCCGGTACCCAGCTTGATGCGTTTGGTGCGCGCTGCCATGTAGCTCAGGAACTGAGTGTTGTCGGGACAAAACGAATAGTCCTCGAAATGGTGCTCGACGGGCCACAATGCGTCAAAGCCTAGTTCTTCCGCCAAAAGCCCTAGACGGATCTCTTCGTCATAGACTTGGCCGTCGGTTATGCCGGAGTTGGCTCTGTCGAAATTCTGAAAAACCATCTGAATGCCGAACTGCATCGGAATATCTCCTTGTCGTAATGATTTCGGTTTCTTGTTTCAGCGGCCCTTATAGTTAGGCTTGCGCTTCTCCATGAATGCCTTGGGCCCCTCGCGGGCATCCTCGGTCTTGAACACGGGTGCTGCGAAGCGCGACTCCATACCCATCGCCTCGCTCTCGGGGCGACCCAGACATTCGCGAGCGGATTTGCGAATTGCCTGAACGGCGATCGGCCCATTCGCGGCGATCTTCTCCGCGAGTTCGAATGCCGCGTCGAGCACCTGGTTTTGGGGGACGACACGATTCAGGAATCCCAGATCGTAGGCTTCCTGCGCGCTGATCAGGTCGCCGGTGAGCAGCAGTTCCATCGCCCTTGCATAAGGTATCTGGCGCGGAAGGCGCACCGTTGAGCCGCCGCCCGGAAAAATCGCCCATTTGACTTCCTGCACACCGAGCTTTGCCGTATCCGCAGCGATACGCATGTCCGTTCCTTGTGCCAACTCCATCCCGCCTGCGACGGCAAAGCCGTTGATCGCGGCGATGACCGGCTTTGTCACATCGAATGTGCGCAACAAGCCCTTGGCCAGGATACTCGGATCAGCCAGAATTTTCTGATCCCATTCGTTTTGCGGTTTGCGTGCGCCATTTATGAGCGGGATGAGTTGCCCGAGATCCGCGCCCGAACAAAACGCCTTGTCTCCGGCGCCGGTGACGATGGCGACGCGGATATTCGCGTCGTCGCGCACCTCTTCCCAATGACCGGCAAGCCTGACCAACATCTCCGGACTGAACGAGTTGCGCGCTTCCGGGCGGTTGAGCGTGATCAGCGCAATATGGCCCTTTTTTTCGAGCAGGGCCGGTTCCATCGTCATGTTCGCGTCTCCTCCGAATAACGTATATGTGTTGCTTGATCGCATGGATGTAAATTTATCTGGACTCGGATTGCGCGGCCAGCGAAGATTTATGATCAGGGATTGTCAAATTAAAAGTCGCGCCCTTGAAACCAAATACGACGCTGGGAGAGCGCCAATGATCAAGAAGCCGATATCCGCGGATTCGCACATCACCGAACCTCCGCATTGCTATGTTGATTACATTGATCCCAAATTCCGCGATCGCGCGCCGCGCATCCAGCGGATCGACAAGATTGGCGATGCTTTCATCGTCGATGGTATGGGGTCTCCAGTTCCGATGGGGCTGGTGGCCGCCGCCGGCAAGGATCCGGCGGAGATCACGACAGACGGCGTCGCCTTCGAAGACCTGTGGAAGAGCGGCTGGGACGCCAGATTCCGCGTTGCGGACCAGGAGAAGGATGGCATTGCGGCCGAGTTCATCTATCCGACGGTCGGAATGGTGATCTGCAACCATCCCGACTTCGACTACAAGAAGGCCTGCTTCGACGCTTATAATCGCTGGTTGCAGGAATACTGCGGGGAGGCGCCTGACCGTCTTTACGGTCTTGCGCAGGTTTCCATGCGATCACCGGAAGATGGCGTTGCGGAAATCAGGCATGCGAAGGAGATGGGCTTCAAGGGTGTGATGATGCCCGGAAACCCCGCCGTCGAGGATTATGATTCAACTGTATACGACAAGGTCTGGGCGACCGCTGTCGAGTGCGACATGCCGCTCTCGTTCCACATCCTGACCGGCAAATCGGACAGTCTTTCGGGGCAGGTCCGGGGTCCGCGTATCAACGGCTTCCTCTCGATCATTCGTGGCTGCCAGGACGTGATGGGCACTTTCATATTCGGCGGTGTCTTCGATCGCTTCCCCGACCTCAAGGTTGTCTGCGTCGAGGCCGATGCGGGCTGGGTTCCGCACTACATGTATCGCATGGACCATGCCTACAAGCGTCATCGCTACTGGATGAAGGCGCCGCCGCTCAAGCGGATGCCGAGCGACTATTTCAACGACAACATCTATGTGACGTTCCAGGACGACTGGGTTGCCTTCAGGATGAAGGATATGTGCAATGTTCGCCGCCTGATGTGGGCGAACGATTTCCCGCATTCGGATTCGACCTGGCCCTGGTCGCAGGCAATGCTGGAAGAGCACACGAAAAATCTGAGCGAGCAGGAACGCAACTGGATATGCCACGACAACGTCGCGGAACTCTACAAGCTCGCCGTTTGACGATCCGTATACTGATGTCAAGGCGCGGGTTTTTTCGATTCACGGGGAGGACGTTTTCATGGACTACGATCTGAAGATCGTGGGTGGATTCATTGTCGACGGCACCGGCTCTCCGGGCTATGCCGGAGACATCGGTATTCGCGATGGCAAAGTTGTGGCTATGGGGCAGGCCCCCGCCGGGGCGAGGACGACTATCGACGCCCGGGGGCAGGTCGTTGCCCCCGGCGTCGTCGATATACATACGCATTACGATGCCCAGCTTCTGTGGGACAGGAATCTGTCGATCTCGCCGTGGCACGGCGTGACGACGGTCGTGGTGGGCAATTGCGGGTTCGGCATCGCACCGACGCGCAAGGAGCACCGCGGCCTTATTCTGCGGACGCTCGAAAATGTCGAGGGCATGAGCGTCAGGGCGCTGGAGGCCGGTCTCGGCGACGAATGGGGGTTCGAGACGTTTCCCGAATATCTCGACGTCGTGGAAAAGAAGGGTACGTTGATCAACGTGGCCGTTCTTCTGGGGCATACGCCGCTTCGCCTCTATGCCCTCGGGCCTGAATCCACCGAACGGGCGGCGCGGCCGGAGGAGGTCAGGCATATGAAAAGCCTGATGCGCGAGGGCCTCGAAGCGGGCGCACTCGGTTATGCGACATCGAAATCGCCGACGCATGTGGGCTACGAGGGCAGACCGGTTCCAAGCCGGCTGGCGGCGTTCAGCGAGATACGGGAGATCGCGTCGGCGCTGGGCGAGGCGGGCGAAGGCGTGATACAGGCGACTGTCGGCAAGGAACTGTCATTTGATGAATTCGCGGAATTGAACCGCGTTTCCGGTCGCCATGTCAGTTGGACGGCGTTGCTGGGCGGTGGCGGGGTGCTGAATGTCGGCTCCGCAGCCGAGCAGTTGGCGCGCTCAAACGAACTTCAGTCGGCTGGTTACGCGGTGTTTCCGCAGGTCACCTGCAGGCCACTCAATTTTGAATTTCGATTCGATCAGCCGTTTCTGTTCCAGAGCATGCCGGTCTTCGCGCCGGTGAACAAAGCCGACCGCGCGGAAAAACTGAGGCTTTACGCCGACAACTCTTTCCGGGCGGGATTCCGGGACGCGATGCGTGGTCCGATTCTCAGTGCATGGGACAAGGCGGTCATCGCTTATTGTCCGGATCGGCCGGAGTTCGGAGAACGGCTGGTGTGCGACGTAGCAGCGGAACTCGGATGCAACTCGATCGATCTTGCGTTGGATCTCTCGATTCAAAGCGATCTGCAGACGCGGTTCCGCCTGCCTGTCGCAAACGCCGACGAAGACGAAGTGGCAACGTTGCTGCGCGATTCCTGCACGGTGCTCGGCCTCTCGGACGCAGGCGCGCATGCGAGCCAACTCTGCGATGCATGTTTTTCTACGCATCTTCTCGGAAGATGGGTCCGTGAAAAGCGCGTTTTGACGCTGGAGGAGGCGGTCCGGATGCTGACATCGCGGCCCGCCGAGGTGTTCGGCATCAAGGATCGCGGTCGCCTCGCTGTGGGAATGCCCGCCGATGTCCTGATCTTCGACGCCGAAACGGTTGGCGCAAGTTCCCTTCGCAGGGTCTATGACCTGCCTGCTGGCGAAGACCGGCTGATTTCCGATGCCTCGGGCATTTCGGCCGTCGTCGTCAACGGGACATTGATCCGGCGCAATGGCGTCGATGTGTTGGGCGCCGAAGGTCGTTTGCCGGGCCGTCTGTTGCGCCATGGCGCAGCAGCCTGAGGAGGACGTGAAAAATGAGTCTTGAGGAACTTGCTGTCGTTCGTCAGCTGCTTGCGGGCCTTGTGACCGGGGAGGCTCGTTCTCTTGAGGATTTTCGTACCTCGTATGACGAGGCTGGCAAGGCGTTCGGTCTTCCCGAAGGCGTGACGGTCACGCCGGTTTCCGCCGGCGGGGTTCCCGGCGAATGGCTGGCGCCGGCTGCCGGTGCCGGCAAGCGGGTTTTGCTCTATCTGCATGGAGGAGGCTATGCGCTTGGTTCTCTCGACTCGCATCGCCATCTTGCGGCGCGCGCAGCTCTTGCCCTGAAAGGCCGGGTTCTGCTGATCGACTACAGGCGGTCTCCAGAGCATCCATTTCCGGCGGCTGTCGATGATGCGCTTGCTGCTTATCGCTGGTTGATCGAGACGGGCGTCGACCCGGCGAAGCTCGCTGTGGCGGGAGATTCAGCCGGCGGCGGCCTGACGGTTGCCGTGCTTCTGGCGGCGCGCGATGCCGGTCTCGGACTTCCGGCTGCGGCCGTTTGTATTTCGCCGTGGGCCAATCTTGAAAATAAAGGTGCCTCTTATGGCGCGAAAGCGAATGTGGACCCGATGGTGCGCCATGCCGATCTTGAGCTGTGGACGGCGGCCTATCTGGGAACTTCAACCCCGCGCAGGACGCCTCTGGCATCGCCGGTATATGCCGATCTCAAGGGATTGCCGCCATTCCTGATTCAGGTAGGCAGTTCGGAGGTTTTGCTCTCGGATAGCCACTTATTGGCCGATAGATTGAAAGAGGCTGGCGTATCCGTCAATCTCCATGTCTGGCCGGAGATGATTCATGTCTGGCACTGGTTTGCGCCGGTCTTGAGCGAAGGCCGCGCGGCGATCGACGAGCTGGCCAGCTTCCTGGATACAAAGCTCGGATGATTATGGCGCTGTATCGTCGTCGATTTCAAGTTGGTCCTCGTCGTCTACAGTCTCCTTAAAGCCTTGCCCGTTTTGTGAGATGTGCTCGGCGATAGCGTTTTTCAGTAACGCCGTGAACGGTTGTTTACGATTGCGAAAATACTCGTTGGGAGCGGCTATGCCGATCGCGACCGAGCGTCCGGACGGACCCATCGGAATGGGCATCGCCAGCATAGTCGCTCCCGGCGTCACGAGATCGCTGTAAAGCGCAAGCCCGCGTTTTCTGATTCTTTGCAGTTCGTCTTCGATCTCCTGCATCGATTCCCGCCGCTCCGGCATGGCGGCAAGGGCATCATGAATCAGACGTCTCGCTTCGGGCAACGGAAGTTCGCTCAGCAGAACGCGGCCAATCGTCGAAAAAGCGAGCATTCGCTTGGTGCTTGGCTTGACATGGAAGCGGATGGGCGACGTACCTTGAATCACCTTCACATATTGAGCATAAGCCCCTAGACGCGCAGCGAGGATGATCGTGCATCCCGTATCGGCCGAAAGCCGTCTCATAAGGCGCTGGACATTCCGGATCGGTAACGCCTCGGCTTCCACCCAGTTTCCCAGCAGAGATATCCGGATGCTTGGAAAAAAAGTCTTGCCCCGGTCGTCGTGCTCCAGATAACCGAGGCTCACGAGGCTTTTCAGAAGGGCGGCGGTGCTGGAATGAGGATAACTCAGCGCCTGCGCTACGTCTTGAATCGTCACCGGGCGTCTTACTTCGTCGAAATACTCGAAAATCTCCAGAACACGGGTCGCGGATTTTACCGTTGCAGCCGACGGCTGTTCGGATTTGAGGACATTAGCGTTCATGCGACAACTCTGATTTATATGGTCTCTTCCGCGTCTCGTTTTTCGTTTGTTTCCTCAAAGAAAGAGCGCGAGGCGCGTGCCATCCTCGATCGCCCTCACAGCATCAAGTTGTTGAGGCTTGTCGACGCCGCCGATCATGTGAACGGGTTTGCCCAGGGACTGCGCCAACGACAACGCATCGTCCGCCGATTCCTGTCCGGCGCAGACGACAATCGTGTCGACTTTCAAAGTCTGCGGTTTACCGCCTGCCTCGATGTGGAGCCCGGTATCGTCGATTTTCCGATAGGTTACATCGCCGGTCATCGTAACGCCGCGGAACATCACCTCCAGAAAATTCGCCCATCCCCTGGTCTTGCTCAGGCTGGCGCCGAAGCTATCGCGCGGCTTGCGCTGGAGAAGATGAATCTTGCGCGATGAAGGCCATTGATGATTGGCGGGCAGCAACGCGCCTGGCTGCGTATAGCTCAGATCAATTCCCCACTCGGCGGAAAATCCCTCGACATCGGGATGTAACGGATCGTGTGGGCCATGCGGATGGGACAGAAGCGTCGCCACGTCGAAGCCAATGCCGCCGGCACCGACAATGGCAACCTCGGCACCGACGCGTGCGGTGTTTGTGATTGCCTCTACATAGGTCATAACCGACGGGTGATCCGAACCCGGAATGTCGAGATGGCGCGGGCGAACGCCGGTTGCGACGACGATTTCGTCAAATTCTCCGCTCTCCAGATCGGCGAGCGAAGCCGGACGGCCGCAGTGAACCTCGACGCCCAGTTCGTCGAGCCGGTTCCTGAAATAGCGGATAGTCTCGGCATAATCCTCCTTGCCGGGAATCCGCTGTGCCAGATTGAATTGACCGCCGATATCGATGTCGGCTTCGAATAGTACCACCTTGTGGCCGCGTTCGGCCGCCGTCACCGCGCAGGCAAGACCCGCCGGGCCGCCGCCAAGGACCGCAATGTGCTTTCCTCTGGCTGCTGTCGCGATCTTGAACTCGACTTCGCGGCATGCGGCGGGATTGACCATGCAGGTCGTCAGCCGTCCGGTAAAGGCATTGTCGAGGCAGGCCTGATTGCAACCGATGCAAGTATTGATTTTCGACGATGCGCCCGATGCCGCTTTCGCAACAAAATCGGGATCGGCCAATAGTGGACGCGCGAGCGAAACCATGTCGGCTTGTCCGTCTGCAATCAGTTGCTCCGCTTGCTCCGGCGTATTGATCCGGTTGGACGCGACCACGGGTATCGCGACTTCTGCCTTGAGCCGCTTGATCGCCCAGGTGAAAGCTCCGCGCGGCACCATATGAGCGATCGTCGGCACACGCGATTCATGCCAGCCTATGCCGGTATTGAGGATGTTTGCTCCGCTTACCTCGACATCTTTTGCGAGGGCGGCGACGTCCGGCCAGGAATTACCCCCCTCGACAAGATCTAGAACGGATATCCGGTAAACGATAATGAAGTCCGGTCCGCAATGCTTGCGGACACGCCCGACGACTTCAACCGGCAAGCGTCGCCGGTTTTCCGCCGAACCGCCCCAACCATCTGTGCGCTGATTTGTGCGCGCCGCAGTGAACTGATTGAGAAAATAGCCCTCCGAACCCATGACTTCAACGCCGTCATATCCGGCTTCGCGTGCGAGTGCCGCGGCAGTGCCAAAATCCTCGATGGTCTGGAGGATTTCATCTTCACCCAGGGCGCGGGGCGCAAGCGGATTGATGCGGGACCTGACTGCGGAGGGAGCCACCAGTTCGGCATGCCGGCTGTACCGGCCCGCATGCAGGAGCTGGAGAACGATCTTTCCGCCCTCATCGTGGACAGCGCGTGTGATCACACGATGACTCTCAACGAGGTCCTCAGTCATGACCGACGCGCGCTCTGCAAGCCTTCCCGCCCTGTTCGGCGAGATACCGCCGGTAACAAGAATTCCGACGCCGCCCTTTGTGCGTCGTGCGAAGAATTTGGCCTGTCGCTCGAAACCGTCCGGCATCTCCTCGAGGCCGGTGTGCATCGATCCCATCAAAACGCGGTTTCTGAGCGCAGTAAACCCGAGATCGAGCGGTGCAAGCAGATGAGCAAAGATATCTGGCGTTTTTTTCACTTCGACCAATTTCCGTCCGTCAGGGCTTGAATGCCGCTTTGGCCTGAGACAGCACGACATTACCGTTTTGCGTCTCGGCCTGCACGATTGCGACTCCGTCGCCCGTTTTCCACATCTTCGTTATAATGGTGTCGCCGAAATAGACCTGAGCGGCAAAGCGTCCGCTGAGAGATTTGAAGCGGGCAGGATCGTTGCCGCAAAGCTCGCGCAGGACCGCGCGGCCGACAAAGCCATATGTGCAAAGCCCGTGAACGAAGGGCTTTTCAAAGCCGCCCAGTTTGGCGAAGTCCGGATCGATGTGGATCGGATTGCGGTCGCCCGAGAGGCGGTAGATTGCCCCTTGCTCGGGGCGCGTCGTATCCTCGACCACTGCGTCAGGCGTCCGGTCCGGCGGCGTCGAGTCGACGCCCGCAGGGCCGCGCTCTCCGCCGAATCCACCGGCGCCGCGCACAAATAGCGTCGCGTGAGTTTTGAAGAGGGGCCCCTTCTCGTCGGAACCTGTACTCTCAACCCCGATAACGGCCGCCTTGCCTTTGTCCCAAACCTCGGAAACGCGCCCCGTTACCTTGATCTTGGCCGATGAGGGCAGGGGACGCAGCAACTCGACGGATTGCTCGCCATGCAGCAGCATTTCCAACTTCATCTCGACGCCGCTCATCAGCCCGGCGAGCCCTCGCCCGCCAGGGATGACGGCGTAAGTAGGCAAAACTTTCGGTCCCCGGCCTTCGTAAATGAAATCAAGCCCGTCGGCGGGACGAGCGCCGACGCCGAGTGCATAGAGCATCGTGTCCTTGTCGGACCATTCCACATCGACGGCCGGAAACGTCATGCCGACCAAATCCTTCGAAATCGCCTTTTTTCCGCTCATTGTCGCGATCCTGTTCTTGAATTGTTATTCCTCGCCAGATCAAGGCTTCTTGCCATCCGGTGGCCAGGCGATGACGCCATCCTCAAGCGGGATTTTCAGGCTTTTGAGCAGTTGCGAGAAAAGCGTCCAGTTGCCGATGGCGACAACCAGTTCGATGCGTTCTTCGGCCGTTTTCAGGTGTGCCGCACAGGCAGTCCAGGTGGCGTCCGAAATCATGCCGCCGTCGAGCGTCTCGTCGGTCGCGGCGAGAACGGCGCGGTCGGCGTCTGACAGGCAGGAAGCATTTTTCCAATCCCGCGTGGCGACCAGATCCGCCTCCGGAATGTCCAGCATGCGGGCGACCCGCCAATGTTGTGTCCATTCATAGAGCGATTTTGTCTTCCAGCCGATACGCATGATGATGAGTTCGCGCAGTCTTGCATCGAGCTTGTTACCCTGGAAAAGCAGGGTGTTCAGCGTCGAGGCAAGCTCGCGCGCTACATCGGGATGCCGGAGCAAGACCCTGAAGACGCTGAGTGGCGCCATTTGTTCGGATATGCCGGCCTTCGCGGCCGCGGCCGCCGCTTCCGCCATCGACAGCAGGGGAACCCTGGGCGTTTCATCGGTCATTATTATTTTGTCCTCCCCGAAATTTTGCGAAGCGGAAGTTTAGGGCTTCGCATTCTACGTTTGAATCTTTATAACACATACAAGGATAAAAAAATATATATGTGTTATCGACGCGTCGTCGGTGCCGACACTAAGCAGGGAGTTGAAAATGTTGCCGAAAAAATCGATGGCGATGGTGCAGACGGCTCCGCGCAAACTCGAAGCCCGAGATTTGCCGATCCCCCAGATCGCCGACGACAGCGCCATCCTTCGCATCGAAGCCTGCGGCATTTGCGGCAGCGACTACGAACAATACGAAGGGGTCTTGCAGACTCCGATGCCGGTGATTCCGGGCCACGAACCTCTCGGGATTGTCGAGGCAATTGGCGACAAGGCCGCCAGGCGCTGGGGCGTCGATGTTGGTGATCGGGTCGCTATCGAGACGATGTTGTCGTGCCATTGCTGCGACACCTGTGTCGGCGGGCATTATCACCTCTGCGACCGCCGCCAGATCTACTCATATATTCCGCTCACGGAGTCACCGGGCCTCTGGGGTGCCTATTCACAATATATGTATCTCGCGCCCAACACGATCCTTCACAAGATGGACAAGAACCTTCCGGCGGAACTGGCGGTCATGTTCAATCCGCTGGGCGCCGGTTTCCGCTGGGCGGTAGAGATTCCGCAGACGCAGGTTGGCGATACCGTTTTGATTTTTGGGCCCGGACAGCGCGGGCTTGCGAGCGTCGTTGCCGCACGTGAAGCCGGCGCGGGAAAGATCATAGTCACGGGGCTTGCGGCCGATTCAAACAAGCTCCAGATGGCGCTTGCTCTGGGCGCCGATCACATCATCGACGTGCAGAACGAAAATGTTGTCGATCGCGTGCGGGCGTTGACAAACGGAAAGGGCGCGGACGTCATCGTTGAGGTTACATCCTACGCGACTCAGCCGGTCCGTGAAGCCCTGGATTGTGTCCGTATGGGCGGAACGGTCGTCCTTGCCGGCGTCAAGGGATTTAAGCCCGTCTCCGATTTTGTGTCCGACCTTATCGTCATGAAGGAAATCACCATCAAGGGCGCGATCGGCGTTACGTCGTCGGGATACAAGAAGGCGATCGAGATGATCGAGCGCCGCAAATATCCTCTTGAGCTCATGCACACTCATAATTTCGAGCTTGAGGAAGCTGAACTGGCGATCAAGACGCTGGCGCGCCAGATCGAGGGGCAGGAATCCGTCCATTCCTGTCTCATTCCGGCGACTTGATCTGTCTACAGAATATTTTTCAAACGGAAGGCGTGCGGCTGCTCAACGAAAAGGCTGCGTGCGGGGGGGCGATGATGATGAGGGCAGTTTCGTGAAGAATTTCAGCGACAAGGCTGCGATCGTCGGGATAGGCGAGACCGGTTATGTAAAAGGGTCGGACCAGACGGCCGTGGCCATGATGCTCGATGCCGCCAGGCGGGCCATCGCGGATGCGGGGCTGAAGCCTGGGGACATCGACGGCATGGTGCCGCCGCCCGTCTATACAACCTCGGAGGAACTGGCCGCCAACCTTGGCGTCGATGTGCTGCGATATGCATCGACGGTCAACATGGGAGGCGCGAGCCCGACTACGGCGTTGCAGAATGCCGCCATGGCCGTGGCCTCCGGTATCTGCGACAACGTGCTGGTCACGCTCGGCTGGAATGGCTACTCGGCGCTGCGTCCAAAAGCGGGGGTGCCGCCAAGCCGGCCAATGAACATGAACACGCTGACCTCGACCATCCGGGGTTACTATCTCCCCTATGGCGTTCTGTTGCCGGTGCAGATGTATGCTTGGCTCGCGACGCGGCACTCGAAACTTTACAATGTTGGCCCCGAGGCGACGGGTTGGATTGCGATGGCGTGCCGCAAGCATGCCCAACTCAACGACCGCGCCCTGACCTGCGGTCAACCGATGACGATGGACGATTACATGCGGTCGCGCATGGTATCCTCGCCGTTCCGTTTATTCGATTGCTGTCTCGAGACGGATGGGGCCTGCGCCGTCGTGGTGACGAGCGCCGAGCGGGCGAAGGACTTGCCTCACAGGCCAGTCTATATCTCCGGCGCGGCCGAGGGCCATCCTTATCCTGCCGACGATATTCCGTCACGGCCGGATCCTTTCAAGATCGGTTTGAGCTACGCCGCGCCACGCGCTTTCGCCATGGCCGGCGTGACACCGAAGGACATGGACTTTCTGCAGGTCTACGACTGTTTTACCTATGTCGTGCTGCTCCAGCTCGAAGCCTTGGGTTATTTCGAGCCGGGTGGCGCACTCGATTTCGTCAAGGATGGACAGATCGAGCTCGGCGGAAAGTTCCCGCTCAATACGCATGGCGGGCTTTTGAGCGAGGCGCATGTGTGGGGCCTCAATCATGTGCTTGAGGCGACCCGCCAATTGCGCGGCGATGCGGGCAAGCGGCAAATTCCGGATGCCGAAATCGGACTCGTGACCGGATGGGGCGATCTCGGCGATGGTAGCCTCGCGATTTTGAGGAGGTAAAAATGGAAATTGAGCAACCGAAATATCCTCAGCCCGCGACCGTCGATCCGGTCGACGCGGAGTTCTGGAAGCTTTGCCAGGACAGCGTCCTGCGTTTTCAGCAGTGCAGCCATTGTGATACCTGGCGGTTCCTTCCGCGTTACATGTGTGCAAAATGTAGCTCGCCGGATTACGAGTGGATGCCGAGCAGCGGGCGCGGGCGCATTTTTTCCTGGACGGTGACCTACCAGCCCTTTCATCCGGCTTTCGCACGCGACGTGCCCTACATAGCTGCGGTCGTGGAATTGGAAGAAGGCGTCCGCATGGCGACGCGCTTGCTCGACTGCGACCCGGAGGCAGTTGAACTGGACATGCCTGTGGTCCTTGTCTTCAAGGATATCGGCGACGGATTCATGCTTCCGTGTTTCAAACCTGCCCCGAAATAAATGCAAAGCCAATCGCCATCTACGCATCGGAGATCGAAAATGGATCTGGCATACGGCCCCAAATACGAGGCCTTCCGGGAAGAAGTCAGGGCGTTCCTGACGAAATACAAGAGTCAGGCGCCTAAGGGGCTCGGTGCTGCCGGGCGCCCGTCTCCCGAAGCCTGTTCCTGGCAGCAACTGCTGATCCAGTACGGCTATGCCGCGCGGACGATTCCGAAAGACTACGGCGGTTATGGTGCCAAGCCGGATATTCTCGAATCGCGCATCATCGCGGAGGAATTTTCCGCTGCTCGTGTGCCTTCGGCGTTGCAGAACCAGGGTATCTCCATGCTGGTGCCGACGCTTCTGGAACTTGGCACCGAGGAGCAAAAGAAAAAATGGGTGAAGCCGACGCTTCGCGGCGAGGTGGTCTGGTGCCAGGGATATTCCGAGCCGGGTTCGGGTTCGGACCTCGCCAGCCTTCAGACAAGGGCGACTGTCGATGGCGACGATTTCGTCATCAACGGTCAGAAAATCTGGACCAGTACCGCGCATGAGGCGGACATGATCTTCTGCCTGGTGCGCACTGAGCCCGACAAGCCGAAGCATGAAGGCATTTCCTATCTGATTTTCTCGATGAAAACGCCCGGCATCGAAGTCCGTCCGCTCACCACCATGACGGGCCATGCCGAATTCAACGAAGTCTTCTTCACCGATGTGCGCGTACCGAAGACGCAGATCGTCGGCCAGCGCGGGCAGGGGTGGTTCGTCGCCAACGCAACGCTGAAACACGAACGCGGAATGCTGGGTGATCCGGCCGCTATGGAAACCAGGTTCCAGGCCCTTGTCGATCTGATGCGCGAGGAGACTGTCGACGGGCAGCGGGCCATCGACAATCCAATTTTCCGGGACCGCCTGGTAAGGCTTCAGGCAGAACTTGCCGCCATGAAGTTCAATGGGCTCCGGCTGCTGACCAGCGCCAGCAAGGGCGAAGATTCCGGCTTGGCGCGCCTGATCGTGAAGCTTCAATCCTGCGAACTTACCCATCAAATATCGGCGCTCGCGATCGACGTCATGGGAGAGTTTGGCGTTCTCTACGACGACAGCCCCTATCTGCGCAGCCACGGCTCGTGGCAGTGGGGATACATGTTTCAGCTTGGGCTCATCATCGGCGGCGGCACGGCGCAGATTCAGAAAAACATTATTTCGGAACGTGGGCTTGGAATGCCGCGCGAACCGAAGCTGGCAAAATAGGAATTTATCCGATGGAATTTGCATTGTCGGAAGAGCAGCGCATGTTGCAGGATAGCGTCCGCCGTTTTCTTGAACAGAATGCGCCGCTTGACAAGGTACGCCTTGCCGCCGGGAACACGCATACCGTTCAGCGGTCCCTGTGGGCGGGCGCCAGCGAGCTGGGTATCCCTGGAATGCTGATTCCGGAAGATTTTGGCGGCATGGGTCTTGGGTTTCTCGACGCGGCGATCGTTTACGAGATGTTCGGTCGGCATGTGGCGCCGCTGCCTTTCCTTGGGACCGCCGTCATGGCGCCGCTCGCGCTGATGCTTGCAGGCAGCGAGGCCCAGCAGGAAAAGTGGCTTCCAAAAATCGCCGCGGGCGAGATTGTCGCAGGCGTGGCCGTCACGGAAAGAATCGGCATCCGCGAAGGTGCCGGCGTGAAAGCCCGGAAGGGAACGCTCACGGGCAAGTCCCTCTTCGTGATCGACTGGGCTGAGGCCGATCTCTACATCGTGGCCGACAGCGACCATGGACTTCATCTCGTTTTGCCCGACGCGAAGGGTTTGTCGCGGCGGGCGCTCAACACCATCGACAAGACCCGATCGGTTGGCGAACTTGTCTTCGATCGGGTCGCGGCTGAGCCCTTGCGCCTATCCAGCGCCGACGCGGTTGCGCGGGTGATAGATGCCGGTAGGGTCATGCTTGCCGCCGACACCCTCGGCGCGGGTCAGATGATGATCGAGAAGGCGGTAGCTTATGCGGGAGAGCGCAAGCAGTTCGGCCGTGTGATCGGGTCGTTTCAGGCCGTGAAACACCTCTGCGCCGAGATGGCGGCCGCTCTCGAACCATCGCGTTCGCTGGTGTGGTATGCGGCCCATGCGCTGGACGAGGTGCCGGGCGACGCGCGCCTCATGGCATGTCATGCCAAGAGCCATTTGTCGGAAGTGGGCCGCTTCGTCGCGCGCACCGCGACCGAGGTTCATGGCGGCATGGGCTTCACCGATCTGCTTGGCCTGCATTACTGGTTCAAGCGTATTGGTTTCGATCGGCAGCTGTTGGGCGGGCCGGAGCTGGTTCGTCTCGAAGCGGCGCACTTGCAGGGCTGGGCTGCCTAGACCCCGACCCGGGTATCGGGAAGCATGGATACGGTTGTCGATGTGTGTTGCCGCGACTCACGGCGCGGTAATATTCGCATCGGCCCGGCAATGGGGAGAGAGGCGGATTTATCGCGGCCAACCTTTCGCCGGAATTTTTGAAAGAGGCGGACAATTCGGTCTTTTGCCCACCCGGAGAAATTCATTATAATAAAAATACAATCACCCGGATCGTCGCCGCGAAAGGTCAGCAGATGGATATCGAGCTTACGAAAGAGGACGATGCCTTTCGCGCGGAAGTCCGTCGGTTCATTTCGGAAAAACTCCCCAGGGAGCTCGCGGAGAGAGAGACAGTGGGCGCGTCTGGCGAGCGCGGGGCGCTCAGGCGCTGGCAGAAGGACCTCCACGAGAAAGGCTGGGTAGCGGTCAATTGGCCCAGGCAGTATGGCGGCACTGGATGGACGCCGATGCAGAAGCATATTTTCAACGAGGAGATGGCCGCCGCTAACGCGCCGCGTCTGTCGCCTTTCGGTCTGTCGATGGTCGGGCCGGTGATTTACACTTTCGGCAACGAAGAACAAAAGAAGCAGCATTTGCCGGGTATATTGTCGGGAGATGTTTGGTGGTGCCAAGGCTATTCGGAGCCAGGATCCGGATCGGACCTCGCCTCGCTGAGGACCAGGGCCGTGCGTCAGGGCGACCATTACATCGTCAACGGCCAGAAAATCTGGACGTCGTACGCCCACGAAGCCGATTGGATATTCTGTCTCGTGCGAACGGATGAGACCGCTAAACCGCAGGAAGGTATCTCGTTCCTTCTGATCGACATGAAGACGCCCGGCATTGAGGTGAAGCCCATCATTTCAATCGATGGCCTGCATCACTTGAACGAAGTTTTTTTTACTGACGTCAAGGTGCCGGTGACGAATCGCATCGGCGATGAAAACAAGGGCTGGACCTACGCGAAGTTCCTGCTCGTCAATGAGCGCACCGGCATTGCAGGTGTTCCTGAGTCCAAGCGCAAGATCGCGCACCTCAGAAAAATCGTGAAACAGGAAAGGCTCGGCGATGGCGCGGCGCTGGCGGACGAACCGGCATTCATGACGAGGCTCTCCGAAATCGAGGTAAAGCTTACAGGTCTCGAATATACCAATCTGAGGATCGTCGCGGAGGAGGTGGCGGGCCGCCCTGCGGGCCCCTCTTCTTCGACCTTGAAGATTGTCGGGACCGAAGTTCAGCAGGCGTTGTCGGAGCTTGCCGTCGAAGCAGCCGCCTTCTACGCCATGCCGTTCCAGAGGGAACATTTGATGGGAATCGCCAATGAAGCGCCCGTCGGGCCCGCCTATGCGGTGAGCGTGACAAGTGCCTATAATTTCGGTCGCGCCGCTTCGATTTATGGCGGCTCGAACGAAATCCAGCGCAATGTCATCGCAAAGGCCGTTCTGGGACTTTGACGGACCATCCGGGATGCGTCCCTTTTTTATGTCAGTCCACCAACCCTTCAGGCTCAAGCCGCCCGCGAATAGCGCTTGAGCTGTTGATCGACATTGCCGAACTGGGTTTCGATCATGGTGAGGTGCTTGTCGTCCCCCAGGCGCGGCCGGAGAACATCGTGCGGCGGTCGACGGCGAAGGCGCCGTCTTCTGGAACAAAGAGAAGATGGCGGACAATCGCGAACTTTTGGACCGGATCAAGGAAGTGGCGGTGCTGGAGCCGCAACCGGAAGTCCATGTCCGGGGCGACCGGAATGCGGGCTTCGAGTTCATCGGCCGGGTGACTGTCACCTGTCAGCGCGACGGCATCCAGAAGGTCGCCTTCATCACCGAGCCCGTCTCCGGCGCGGCGCAGCAGGAGTGAACCCATGGCCATGAATGTCGGCGACGGCAAGGAAGACGACGTGATGATGGAGGTCAACACGAGCCCCTGATCGACGTCATGCTGGTGCTGCTGATCATGCTGATCATCACCATCCCGATCCAGACCCATGCGGTGAAGCTCGACATGCCGCAGAACCTGTCAGCCCCGCCGCCCGAGACGGAGCCGCAGGTCGTCGATCTCGAACTCGACTTCGACGGCACGGTGTTCTGGAACGGTGTCCCCGTCCCGGACCCCGGCGCGCAATGCCTTCGCGACGGTCAAAGACCCGAACCCCACGTCACTCGCGCAGATATGGATCGTCCTCACCAGATGAGCGGTCCATTGACCATATCCGAACCGGAATAGAAGGCTCCGGCGACTTATCTCTTTTTCGAACCGGTCCCATGAAATGGCAAAACACAGAGCAATATGAGTGGCTTCAGGCCTTGTCGGCGCATGGGCTTGCGTGGGAATTTTTGCGCCGCAATCGCGCCTACAGGAGCGCGGCTGCAAATCTTGGCGTGACGTGGCCGCCGGATGGCAGCCCGCCCGATGAGACCTGGTCCGCCGGCGACCAAATGTCCGAGGCACGGGAATGGGGCTTGCTCCTTTTCGAAACGCCCGATCGCGACGCGCGCGAGGCGAATATTTTCTGGATGCCGGAGTTCTGCCCGAGTGTTCTTCCGGTCGTTGCGAGCCAGAATGTCGGTCACGTGTCGGGCCGGTTTCTGAATTTAAGCCGCCTGCGATGCCGCAATGTCCTCATCCCCGGAGAAGACATTCAACATCTTCTGTGCGCCGACCAGGGCCGGTTCCTGCAACTGTCTGTTACTGGCGAATGCCTTACGCGCCCGGTGCAGGTGCTTGCGAACGTCTTGCCCATGACGCCCTATTCGGAGACAAGATGGCGCGGCTTCAGGCGGCTGAACGACCTTGTGTGCACCGAGACGCTACGAACGAAATTTTATCCGCCGGACCTTGGCGCTCGACGCCTCTCCCGAGTTCTGCAGGCGCTGGACGGCTATCTCGCTGGAGCATCCCAGCGCGAGGTCGCGATTGCGCTGTTCGGTGCGGAGCGTGTCGAGGCTGACTGGCGCGATCCGCGGAACCATCTCTGCGACCAAGTGCGCCGCGCCATTAGACGCGGCCGCGACCTGATGAATGGCGGTTATCTAAAATTGTTGCGATGAGGGAGCTCAGTGCGCCCCGGTAGTGAGAAGATGACGATAACCATTATCCGACATCCATCTGGCACGGCGCAAGTGGCTCGCCAGGGCGTTGCGGGATCGCTCGGCCTCTCGCGCGGGGTCGATACCCAGAACGATCCTCGACATCGCCTCATCCGACGCGCCGGCTGCGACGGCGTCGAGCAACCGCAGATAAACGATCAGATGACGCTCGTCATAGTCGGTGATTGTCTCCGACCAAGGGACGTCCTCGACGATCTCTGGATTGAGTTCCGGCTTAGGCATGTCCCGCTCCGCTCATGGTTCCGTGCCATCCGAATAACATACTATAGTTGATAAACTTAAAGTATGTAATCCGCTGACCTCGGCGCATGGATATGCGCAAGACGGTCGGCGAGAATGTCAGGCGGATCAGGCTCAAAAAGGGTCTGACCCAGGAACAGTTCGCCGAGATTTCCGGTTTCAGCCAGCAATACATCAGCGGGCTCGAACAAGGCCGCCGCAATCCAACCGTCGTGACGCTTTATGAACTCGCGACCGCGTTGGGTGTCAGTCATCTCGATCTCCTGCGTCCGGACAGATCGGGCTGAGACTCGATCACCTTGTTTTTCGGATGTGGCGAAGGGCGATCTCGTCCCATCAGTCAAGTTCGCACCGCATCAAAATATCCTAAAATGGGATAATCCGAAACTGGGATTATTTGATCGGACCGTTTCGCTTCCAGCCGGTCCGGCCGAATGTCCAAGACCCTTCGCACGCCGCGTCAACGAAAGCTGCTGGCGCTGCTGATCAAGCTTCGCAAGGCGAAGGGCCTGACGCAGGCGGATGTCGCCGCGCGGCTCAAGCGCACCCAGTCCTTTGTCGCCAAATATGAAGGCGGCGAACGCCGTCTCGATATCATCGAATTCGTCGACGTCGTGCAGGCGCTTGGCGGCGATCCCGGTGACGTTCTCAAGGAACTATACAAGCCCAAGGGTTAAGGTCGCCGCGCTCTCGCGCGGCGTCTTTGTTTGAGGCGTCTCCCCGTCACGCGTGATGGGCGGCGCTTCCTTCTAGGCCCGCCGCGGCATGCCGCAACCCTCCGCTTCCGCTCCGGGTCCTCCACTCCGTTCCGGCCTTCGGTGCGTCCCGCCTCTGACGGCGGGCCTTCCGGTCGCTTCTCGCCGCCCATCCCGCTTCCGGGAGAGACGCGGTGGGAATTGACGGGAGCTGGCCGATGCGCGGAGAACATAATCGTCAGGCCGGGAGGCAGGCGGGGCCGCAGCTTTATGCCGATGTGACGGCAAAGATCGTCGCGGAGCTGGAGGCGGGCCGGGTGCCTTGGGTGCAGCCCTGGGACGAAGCAAAGGCCGGGCCCGGTCTGCCGCGCAATGCGGCGACGGGTAACACCTATTCGGGGATCAATATCCTGATCCTCTGGAGCGCCGTCATCGAGCGGTGTTTCGCCGCCCAGAACTGGCTCACCTTCCGGCAGGCGCTCTCGCTTGGCGGGCATGTGCGCAAGGGCGAGACGGGCGTGACCCTCGTCTATGCCGACCGCTTCACGCCCAAGGCGGAACGGGAACGCGCGGCGGCGGAAGGCGAGGAGGCCCGGAGGGTTCCCTTCCTCAAGCGCTTCACCGTCTTCAATGTCGCGCAGTGCGACGGCCTGCCGGGCGATCTGCTCGCACCGCCCGCCATGCTGCCGGAATGCGAGACCGTACCCGTCGCCGAGGCGCTGATCGCGGCGACCGGCGCGGCATTCCATACCGGCGGCGCGAAGGCCTTTTATGTGCCGAGCCTCGACCGCATCGAGGTGCCGCCGCAAGCGGCCTTTCACGAGCCGATCAATTATTACCGCACCTGTTTCCATGAACTCGGCCACTGGACCGGCCATCCCTCGCGGCTGGCGCGCGACCTCTCCGGGCGGTTCGGCTCGCGCGCCTATGCGGCGGAGGAACTCGTCGCCGAAATGGCAAGCGCCTTTGCATGTGCCGCGCTCGGCATCGTGCCGACGGTGCGCCATGCCGACTATATCGCCTCATGGCTCGACCTCTTGCGCGACGACGAGCGTGCCATCTTCCGTGCCGCGAGCCTTGCCTCAAAGGCAGCGGATTTCCTGCTGGCCTTCCGAGTGGACGGCATAGAGCCGGGGAGGGCGGCATGAGCGGACACCCGCCTCTCGATGTGGAAACAACACCGGAAGGCGAGCAGTGCCTTGTTCCGGGTGTCGCGCCGATCCGGGAACGCGACCGGCTGGCGGCCGTCATGGCCGCGCCGCTGCGGCCGCGCAAGGCCCAGAAGCCGCTCAATATCGGCCTCTTTGACGAAGACAGTCGCAACCAGTTGAGCCTGTTCTGAAGGAGACGCCCCATGAAGAAATGGACCGTGCAATGCGGCTTCGCCGCCTATTACGCCAACACCGTAACGGTCGAGGCCGACACGCTCGCGGAGGCGCTGGAGAGGGCCATCGTCGCCGCCAATGAGAGCGACGGCTGGAAGCCGCTCGACGATTGCGGCCCGACTTTTATCGATGCCGCCGCCGAAGGCGACGAGGCCGATCCGTGGCGGGACTTCGCCTCCTCGCTTCCCGTGCCGCCGCGCTTCTCGGAGTGCGGCGAGCCGGTCGCCGTGACCGTCACGGTTTCCGGCGGCGTCGTGCAACAGGTCGAGATCGAGGGCGGGCGCGCCCGCGTCCATGTCCATGACTACGACACCGAAGGTGCCGCTCCCGGCACGCCCGGCCTTCATATCGATGCGGACGGCGACACCTATGCGCTTGCCGACTGGTCGAACTTCTCTCTGCCCAATGAGGCGGCGGAGAGCCCGAGTCCCACCCAAGAGAACCGGAAAGGAGACACCAATGGAACTGCGTCACATCCCGATCGATGAACTGCGCCCCGCCGCGATCAATATGCGGCATGGCAAGCGCCCGCCCGATATCGACGACATCCTGCCCTCGATCCGAGCGCGCGGCATCCTGCAGCCGTTGCTCGTGCGCCCCGTCGAGACGGAAGCGAATGCCTATGAGATCGTCGCCGGACGGCGGCGCTATTTCTCGGCGAAAGCCGTCAGGGACGAGCAGGGCGAGGTCGAACCCTTGCCCTGTGCCGTGATGGAGCCCGGCGACGATGCCGCCGCGCTCGAAGCCTCGCTGATCGAGAACATCGCCCGTCTCGACCCCGACGAGATGAGCCAGTATGAGTGTTTCGCGCGGCTCACCCGCGAGGGCAAATCCGTCGCCGACATCGCCGCGACCTTCGGTCTCACCGAACTGATGGTGAAGCGCCGCCTCGCGCTCGGCACGCTGATCGCGCCGATCCGCGCGGCTTATCGGGCGGAGAAGATCGATGCCGCATCGATCCGTCATCTGACGCTCGCCTCGCAGGCGAAGCAGAAGGAATGGTGGAAACTCTGGAAGGAAAACCGGAATGCCTGTCCAATGGGCCACCGGCTGAAGCAATGGCTCTTCGGCGGCCAGTCGATTGCGACCGGCGCGGCGCTCTTCCCGCTCGATACTTACGAAGGCGAAATCGTCACCGATCTTTTCGGCGAGGAAGGGTACTTCGCCGATCCGGACCTCTTCTGGAGGAAGCAGGGTGAGGCCATTGCGGCCAAGGCAGACGCGCTGCGCGAGGCGGGTTGGGCGGAGGTGATCGTCATGGAGCCCGGCGAGCACTTCCCCGCATGGGACTATGAGAAGGTGCCGAAGAAGAAGGGCAGCAAGGTCTATGTCGAGGTCTCAGGCCGCGGCGAGGTCAGTTTCCACGAGGGCTATCTCTCCCGCGTGGAGGCGCGCCGCAGGGAGAAAAAGGAGGGTGCGGAAGCGGCGAGCAGTGCCCGGCCCGAGGTCACCAAAGCGATGCGTAACTATCTCGAACTGCATCGCCATGCCGCTATCCGCGCCGAATTGCTAGACCATCCCGGCATCGCGCTCCGCCTGATGCTGGCCCATGCCATCGCCGGATCGGCGCTCTGGCAGGTGACGCCGGAACCGCAGAAAGCGGCGTCCGACGCCATCGCGAAAAGCCTCGCGGCCAATGTCGCCGAATGTGCCTTCCGGGGCTGGCAGGCCAATATCCGGGCCTTGCTCGGTCTGCCGGAAGAGCGCGAAAACCTCACCGCGCCGCACGGCGACGACGCAGCAACCGTCGCCCTCTTCGCCAAGCTGCTGATGCTCAATGACGAGGAAATCATGAATGTGCTTGTCACCGTGATGGGCGAGACATTGCAGGTCGGGAGCGCGGCGGTCGAGGCGCTGGCGGTGGTGCTGAAGCGCGACATGGGCCCGGTCTGGGAGCCGGACGAGACCTTCTTCGAACTGCTGCGCGACCGCAGCACGATCAATGCGATGCTGGCCGATATCGCCGGAAAAAACGTCGCCGACCAGAACGTCGCGGAGAAGGCGTCCGTGCAGAAGCAGATCATCCGCGACTGTCTCGCGGGCACGAATGGCCGCACGAAAGTCACCACATGGCTGCCGCGCTGGATGCATGTCCCGGCCCGGGCCTATCGCGACGATGGCGGTTTCGCGCCCGCCGAGGCATGGCATCGCGTCGCCGGATATTTCGGGAAGATGTGAGATTTTGCGGGCGGCGTCTTCGCCGCCCGCTCTTTTTCATGAGCGAATAGCTTGTTGCGCATCGCTTGCCGCGCTCCGGTATCGCGATGGCGGCGTGATCGTGGGCGTGATTGCAGAGACAGCTATGGCGTCGTCACGCAACACGCGGGAACGCGATGCAGGCGCGCTGGGCCGCGTTCCGGCAGCAAGGTGAGGCGCATTCTTGCCCGCTCTTCGCCACGCATCTGCCGCGTCGCCCTCACTCCGCATGAGCCTTCTCCGGCATCTTCGGCGCTACCCCATTGGCGCTGAACCGATCCCTTGCTTCCGGCCTTTCATCATCCGGCCCGCCGCCTCAGGAGGCTTGGCGCGCATGGATCGCAGGCCGGACAGCGCCTCACCGAAAAGAACCTCAACATCCAGCCGACCATCACGGTGCGGCCCGGCTGGCCGATCCGCGTCATCGTGCAGAAGGACCTGATCCTGCGCGCTTACCGAGGATGAGAACCATGCCCGACCTGAAACTCGGAAAACTCCCCGACCGCACGCCGGTCAAGATTACCTTCGCCGCACCACCCGATCTCAACAAGGCGCTCCAGGTCTATGCCGCGCTCTATCGCGAGACCTATGGCGAAGCGGAGTCCATCTCGGAACTCATTCCCTACATGCTGCAAAGCTTTCTGGAGGCCGACCGCGGCTTTGCGAGGGCTCGGAAGGATATGCCGGATATGGAGGGCAGGGGCGCGACCACCGCCCTGGATCGCGGAAGACGAATATCGAGAGCGCAACCGCTAATAACAGACAAGGAGGATTGAGATGTCTGTGATCGGGATGTTCACGCCGACCAGGGAGGGTGGCTGGTCCGGCACGATTCGGACGCTCACTATCGATGCGAAGCTGCGCTTCGTGCCGAACGACAATCGGGACAGCGAACGGGCACCGGCGTTCAAACTGTTCGTTGGTCGCTCAGAGGTCGGCGCCGCATGGCGGGAGCGGGGCGGTGAGAAGGAGTATCTGAGTGTCCGGCTCGACGATCCGGTACTGGCAGCGCCCGTTCATGCGGCGCTGTTCCCGGCGGAGGGTGGGGAGGAGGCCCATCTCGTCTGGAGGCGGCGGGAAGGTTAGACGCGGGCCGGTGGGGCGTTTGATGATGCAACAAAACCTCGGACGTTAGCCCTATGGTCCGAGGTTTTGTGACACGTCTTTTGAGTGGCTCCGGCTCCAGACGGTCCGAGCCTAGCCTGCCGGCTTGGAGGCCGAATGTCTTAGAACTTTCCCAATTCTTGGGAAGGCTATATTTTAAATATGGTTTGAGACGGACTTGACAAAGTATTGTCTATCCGAACATACTTTCTTCATCGGAGGTAAAACCATATCTGATATATTTCTTTTTCCGATTATAAGAAAGTCTGATCATGTCCCGGCTCGTTTCAGCCCCGTTTTTCAGCGCCAGGCCGGTCTTCGACCGGGCCGAGTATGCCGCCGCGGTCGGCCGTCGCCCCGACGACAAGGTGGTCACGGCGATGCTCTCCCAGCATCTTCGGGCCGGCAATATCAAGCGCATCGCGCGGGGCGTTTTCGCGTCCGTCCCAAAGCATGCCGATTCCGCCAAGTGGTCGGTCGATCGTTTCCTGGCGGCATCCCGCCTGCGGCGCCGCGGCGTTATCGCCTATCACTCGGCCCTCGAGCTTCACGGCTGTGCTTATACGGAAGGCCACGAGGTGCAGGTCATCGCACCCGGCGAGCCGGGCGTCGTCGAGACTGCGGATTTCTCGTGCCGGTTCGTGAAACCGCCGCGTGGCATCGCCTCGAAAAACGGAAGCCTGATGGACGGCGTTACGGTCGTCGATCGCATGGGGCTCGACGTTCGCGTAACGACAATCGAGCGGACGATCGCCGACCTTTTTGATCGGTATGATCTTGCCGGCGGCGCAGAGGAGCTTTTCAATTCGCTTGACTTGGTCGCGCGCGTCGACACCGCCGCCTTGGTCCGGCATGCACGCGCGCTCGGCAACGCGACGGCGGTCGGCGCCTTGGGATATTGGCTGGAGCGCGAACAGGACCGGCTCGATGTAGAAAGCGCCGCGCTCAAAAAGCTGCACGCGCTCGCCCCGCGACAAGCGCGATACGCCTTAGCCACCAAACCGGGCGAAGGCCGGACGGCCGCGGGGTGGAACGTGATCCTGCCCGTTGAGGTCATAGAGCCTCAGTTCGAGGGGGTGTAAATGGCGGCGCCCTCGACCCAGACCCTGCAGCGCATCGCCAGCGAGACCGGTCATCAGGTCGGCACGATCGAGAAGGTGATGCGCCTTCTCGACATCCTGCAGGAGATCGCTCGCGACCGGATTCTGAGCGAGCAATTCGCCCTCAAGGGCGGCACGGCGCTCAACGTCTTTCATCTCGGTCTCGACCGTCTGTCGGTCGATATCGACCTCAACTATGTCGGCGCGCTCGATCGTGCGGCGATGGAAACTGAGCGGCCGCAGCTTGAGGCGGCTCTGGGCCGACTGCTGGCGTCCCAAGGATACGACATCCGTCGCCAGCCTGACGAGCATGCCGGTGGCAAGTGGATCATGCGCTTTGCGTCGGCGCTCGGCGGAAACGCGACGCTTGAGCTCGACGTGAACTACATGGCGCGTCAGCCTCTGTTCGGCACCGCCCGCGTATCGTCGGTCGCGCTTGGAGAAGTGCGTGCAAGCGACGTGCTGGTGCTCGATATTCATGAGGTCGTCGCCGGCAAGCTCGTCGCACTCTTCGATCGCCATGCCGCACGCGACCTTTTCGATGCGCGCCGTATCCTGTCGATTGAGGGACTGGACTGGAAGAACATCAAAGCCGCGTTTCTCGCGTTCGGCGCCTGCGCGCGCCGGGATTGGCGAGCGGTTTCGACCGACGCGATCAAGGGCGACCCGCGGGAGCTTCGTCAGAAACTTATGATCTGCCTGCCGCGCGGTTACTTCGGCGGCAAAGACGAGATCGATGCGTGGATCGAGGAGACGGTCGCGCTCTGCCGGGAGCGATTTGTACTTCTATTTGATCTGACCGCGACCGAGCGGGATTTTCTCGATGGCGTTCTCGACCGCGGTGAGATCAACCCTGATCTGCTTGATGTGGCGCCCGAGGTGCGGACGAGGATTGGTGCCATGCCGATGCTCGCCTGGAAATGTCAGCATGTTCGGAAACATCGGGGATTGGACCGATAGATGCCAATGGTCAAACTGCGTCATTTGGTTCCAGTCGGCGACAGTGGACTCATTCAAATCTTGTTCACATTCTCGGAATCTCACATTCCGTCAGCCGCAAGTATCGGTGGTTGCGGGCCCCCGCAACCAAATCAAAAGCCCGCAGGATTTTTCCTGCGGGCTTTTTTGTTGGTCTATCGCTGGCGGGGCTGCATGCAAATCCACTATGGTGGCCGCCGAATTCGATCAGGAAGGCGAACTTGTCGGGATGGACGGAAATCCGTTGCAGGGCGTGAGTTTCGGGGAGGCGGCGAAAGGTGTCGTCGCGATGGCGCGGTTCGCGGGCGCGCGCGGCTGGGTGCCGGCGACGAGCGGCAATTTTTCCGTAAGGTTGGATGAAGAAAGGGCGGCGCTGACCGCGACGGGCGCGAACAAGGCCGAGCTCGACGAGACAGGCGTGATCGAGGCGGAGATCGCCGGGCCGAAGCATCCGCGGGCGTCGGCCGAAGCGCCGCTTCATCTCATGCGCTACCGCGCTGCGCCCGAAATCGGCGCCATCGCCCATGTGCACGGGCTCGCGGCTACCGTTCTCTCGCGGCGGCACGAGACGGCGGGACATATCCGGCTCGAGGGCTGGGAGCTCCTGAAGGCGTTTCCGGGCATCGATACGCATGAAGCCCATCTCGACATTCCGATCGTTCCGAACGACCAGGACACGGACAGGCTGGCGGCGCTGGTCGAGGAAAGACTGGCGGCGGGCGGGCCCTTCCACGGTTACCTCATCGCGGGTCACGGCCTATATGTATGGGGACGGACTGCGGCGGAAACGATCCGCCATATGGAAGCATTCGATTTTCTGCTGACCGCACAGATGCATGAGGAGGGCGCACGATGACCCGGCTCACCATTTATCCCGACACCGATCCCCAGACCGTTCTGCTCGAAACGAGCGACGGCGGCAAGATCGCAGCGGAACTTGCCACGATCGGCGTTTCCTTCGAGCGGTGGGAAGCACCTCATGCGCTTGGCGAAGACGCCGATCAGGATGCGGTGCTCGCCGCGTATGAGCGAGACGTTGCCCGGATCATGGAAGAAGGTGGCTACAAGAGCGTGGATGTCGTGCGCGTCAAACCCGACAATCCGAACCGCACCGAACTCCGGCAGAAATTCCTGGCAGAGCACACGCATGACGACGACGAAGTGCGTTTCTTCGTGGATGGCGCCGGCGCGTTCTATCTCAGAAGGGACGGCCGGGTGTTCCAGGTCGTCTGCGAGCGCAACGACCTGATCAGCGTGCCGGCCGGAATCACGCACTGGTTCGACACAGGCCCCGCGCCCGATTTCTGCGCGATCCGTATCTTCACGACGCCGGAGGGCTGGGTCGGCCATTTCACCGGCGACGACATCGCGACCCGCTTTCCGAAATTCGAAAGCGAGACGGCATGACGGCGATCCGCGCCGTCGTGACCGACATCGAGGGAACGACGACACCTCTCGCCTTTGTGCACGAGGTTCTGTTCCCTTATGCGCGAAAACGGCTTCGGCAATTCGTGAAGGAACATGAAGACAACCGGCAAGTCGCTGCGGCGCTTGCCGAAGCACGTGAGCTTGGCGGCATCGGAGAGGCCGATGCGGATGGGACCGCCGATCTTCTGCTCTCCTGGATGGACGAAGACCGGAAAGCCGGACCGCTCAAGCTTCTTCAGGGGCTGATATGGCGGCAGGGCTATGAAGAGGGCGCTCTCAAGGGCGAAATCTACGAAGACGCCGCCGCGCTGCTCGAACAGTGGCACGAGCGGGGCCTGCGTCTCTTCGTCTATTCCTCGGGCTCGGAGGAAGCACAGCGGCTGATCTTCGGCCGTTCGAACAGGGGCGATCTCGGAAAACTCTTTGAAGGTTTTTTTGACACGCGGATCGGTGCAAAGATCGAGGCTGCTTCCTATGAGGCGATCGCCCGCGAGGTCGGCCTGCCGGCGGCGGAAATGCTTTTCCTGTCCGATCACGCGGGTGAAGTCGCCGCAGCGCGCGGGGCGGGGATGAAGGCCGTTCGGATCGACCGCGACCTTGCCCACGATATGTGGAAGGAGGAGAAGGAGGCACCGGTTGCAGGTTCCTTCCTCTCGGTGGAAGCAAACATTTTCTCCGCAGAGTAAGAGACGCCGCGCCAGATGCCGGCCCCGGTTGTCTGGGCGCCTCCCGAAGATGTATCGAGGCGGTGTCAGTTTCCCAGCGTGTAGCGATAGGCCAGCGCCCCGACGATCATTGCGATAACGAAGGTGAGCGCGGCTTCCGGAGCAAGGCCGAGTGCGGCAAGGCCGGGGCCCGGACAGAAGCCGGCGAGACCCCAGCCTATGCCGAAGAGCGCCCCTCCTGCGAGGAGCCGCTTATCGATATCCGTCCGCTCGGGTATGAACCATTTTTCGCCGAGGAGCGGATGCTTGTGGCGCTTCGCCCATCGGAAGGCCGGAAAGGCAGCGAGGATCGCGCCGCCCATCACGAAGGCAAGCGTCGGGTCCCAGTCGCCTGCAACATCAAGGAAGGCAAGGACCTTGGCCGGGTTCGCCATGCCGGAGATGGTGAGGCCGAGGCCGAAAAGGAGGCCTGCGCCGAACGCGGCAAGCACGGTGTTCCTGTTCATCTCAACCTCCGACGACGTGGCGCATGACGAAGACGGTCGCCACGCCGGCTGCCATGAAAGTCGCGGTTGCGACGATGCCCCGGGCGCTGAGACGGGAAATGCCGCAAACGCCGTGACCGCTGGTGCAGCCGCTGCCAAGCCGCGTGCCGAAGCCGACGAGCAATCCCGCCGCAATAAGCAACGGCGGCGATGCAGCGACATCGATTTCGACGGGGACGAGGCTGGCATAGACGATCGGGGCCGCGACGAGACCGCCGAGGAAAGCAAGACGCCATCCCGGATCGGTTTCACGCCGGTCGAGTATGCTGCCCAATATACCGCTGATGCCGGCGATGCGGCCCGTCAGCACGAGAAGCAATGCGGCTGAAGCGCCGATGAGAAGACCGCCGACAAGCCCTGAAACGGGTGTGAAGTTTTCCATCGTCTCAGCTTGCTTCCCTGACAGGTGTCTTCAGATAGACGGACCCGTTCGCTTCGGGCTCCGGCAGATTGCCGCCGCGGATGTTCACCTGGAGCGAGGGATAGAGCAGGCGCGGGGAGCCGAGCTTCGCGTTGCGCTCTTCCCTCAGCTTCACGAATTCCTCTTCGCTCACACCTTCATGCACATGCTTGTTCGATTGACGTTGCTCGGCAACGGTCGACTCCCAGCGGTTGTCCTTGCGCGTCTCGGGCAGGTAATCGTGGCCGACAAAGACGCGGGTATCTTCCGGCAGCGCCAGGATCTTCCGGATCGACGCATAGAGCGTATGCGCGTCGCCGCCGGGGAAGTCCGTGCGCGCCGTGCCGTAATCCGGCATGAAGAGCGTGTCGCCGACAAAAGCCGCGTCGCCGATCACATAGGTAATGTCGGCGGCGGTGTGGCCCGGCGTGTGGATGACACGCGCTTCCATGTTGCCGATGGAAAAGGTGTCGCCGTCGCGGAAGAGACGGTCGTAGGGCGTGCCGTCGGCGGCGACATAGGGCATGTCGAAGACGGTGCGCCAATAGGCCTGGATGTCGGCGATGTGTTCGCCGATGCCGCTCTTCGTTTTGAATTTTTCACGGAGATAGTTCGTCGCCGTCAGGTGATCGGCATGGGCATGGGTGTCGAGCACCCATTCGACGGCGAGGTTCTGCGCGCGCACGAAATCGGCGACGCGCTCCGCCGACTGCCGTGAAATCCGGCCCGATGCCGGATCATAGTCGGTGACGGCGTCGATGATCGCGGCCTGGCGGGTTTTCGGATCGGCCACGACATAGGTGACGGTTGCCGTCGCCTCGTCGAAGAAGGCTGTGACTTCGGGCTTCATGAAACGACTCCTCGAATTTCCGGAAGTTGCGTTCTGTTGCGTCTAATATGACCCTTAAAATCCCAGAAAATAAGTGTGATATTGTGCCGCATTTATGGGCCCGAAAGCCAGGAATCCGGCCAGAAAAATGGCCCGGAGCCGAAGCGACGGGCCATTCCTGCTTCTGTACTGGAAGTCAGATCAGTCGCACTTGCCTTCCTCGCGGCAGCCCTTGTAGCCGCCGGCCGCAGCGCCGACCGCGCCGCCAATGGCGGCGCCGGTCCCCGGGTCACCACCCGTCACGGCACCGGCTGCGGCGCCGACGCCAGCGCCGATGGCGCCGCCGGAAAGCGCGCCCTGTTCGGTCTTGCCCATATTGGTGCAGCCTGCCGTCATCAGAAAGGCGGCCATCACCGTTACGATCGCTGTTCTGGTCATCACGTTCGCCTCCGTGGTTGCTGCTTCAAAAACGTCCGCGCGGGGGAGGCGTTCCTGCCGGAAAATGGCTGTCTTTGGGCGATTTCGGGGCAAATGCCTCTTGTGCCGATGTGGGGCGTTGCGGATGATCCGCGTGTGAGCATGGATTTCAAACCGGAAGGACCGGGCGGCGACCGCCTCGAGGAAACGGAAGGCGGCGCGCCTTCCGCAGAGCGGAGCCTTGCGCAGAAAATCGCGGTCTATGCGGGGCGCGCGCTGCTGCTGCTTTTCTTCGGGCCGGCGGTGCTGATCCTCGTCTATTCGGTGGTGCCGCCGCCCGCGACGCCGCTGATGCTGATACGGCTCGTGGAAGGCTACGGGCTCGCGAAGGACTGGGTGCCGCTCAGCGAGATTTCGCCGCATCTGCAGCGCGCGGTGATCGCGGCCGAAGACGGAAAGTTCTGTAAACACGGGGGTTTCGACTGGGAAGCGGTCGACACCGCGCTCGAGCGGTACCGTGGCGGTGGACGTCTCCGAGGGGCGAGTACGATCAGCATGCAGACGTCGAAGAACCTGTTTCTGTGGCCGGGGCGGACGTTTATCCGCAAGGGCGGCGAGGCCTACATCACGGTGTGGCTCGAAACGCTGCTCAGCAAGCGGCGGATCATGGAGCTCTATCTCAACGTGATCGAGTTCGGACCCGGCATATATGGCGTCGAAGCCGCGGCGCGGCACTATTACGGGGTGAGTGCGGGACAAGTTTCGCATGCGCAGGCGGCGCAGCTCGCATCCGTTCTGCCGAACCCGCTGGAGTGGCGGCCGGGTGCGACGGGGCGCGCGGGAACGATCTCTGCACGGATGAATTCCGTGCAACTGGGGATAAACGGGCCCTGTGAGAGCTGACTGTCACCGAACTGTCATCAAAACGTTACAAATGGAATCGCGGGCGCGGTGGCGTTCGCGCGGGGCGCGCGCCTGGCAGACCGTTCGGTCAGGCGGGGATAAGTGCGCGGGGAAGTTATCCCCGGTGCGCGATAGATCGGGTGGTTGATGGGGATAAGAGGCAGAGTGTGCGTCGCCCCCGCCCCGAAAAATTCGGAGAATTTTTCTCAGCCCTTCGCATGGCTCAGGGCGTTCGAGGCTTGAAAAGGTCCACCGGACCTTTTCATTCACTCGCGTGAACCGCCTCTCACCCCGCAAGGGGAGGGTGGGGAGAGAGGGCGGTGTCTAGCCGTGAGCTTTCGCTTCTTCCTCGTGCGCCGGCGCGTGGTTGCCGTTGTCGCGTGTGACGAGGGCGGCGAGGGCGCTGAGGCGGGCTTCGGTATCGGAGAGTATCCAGTTGTCGATCGCGACGGTGCGGGCGGCGGCGTAGTCGGCGCGGACGGCGGCGGCGAGCGCGGTGTGGGTTTCCTCCGCGCCCATGCCGGGCGTCCAGCCTTCGGCGGTCAGGGCTTCGGCGAGCTTCTTTTCATGGACGATGGAGGCGCTGTCGGCGCCGCCTTCGCCGATCCAGATCTCGCCGAGCGCGGCGGCGCCTTCGGGATCGGCGAGGAGGGCCACGAAATCCTGCGCGGTGATGCCGGAGCCGTCGGGCTCGGCGAGAAAGAGCGCGCCCGGCACGGCGGCGGCGAGGAGCGCGGTGCCGCCGAGGACGAGGAGCGTGCGGCGCGAGACGGAAGGTCCGTGCGCGTCGTGGTGGCCATGATCGTCGTGAGGATGTCCGGTGTTCATGTTTCTACTCCAGCCCTCAAAGAGCCGATGCGTTGCTGGCGAAGCGGCGCTTCAGGTGATCGGAGAGCCGCAGCGCCAGCGCGACGAGGGTGAGCGTCGGGTTGACGGTGGAGCCGGTCGGAAAGAGCGACGAGCCCGCAATGAAGAGATTGGAGATGCCGTGGACGCGGCATTCCGCATCGACGACGCCGCGGCGCGGATCGACCGCCATGCGCGTGGTGCCGAGATGGTGGTTGCCCCAGCCTTCGGCCTCCGTCCATTCGTCGCGCTCGGGGAAGAGGATCTGCACGCGGCCCTCGCCCCAGCCGCCAAAGGCGCGGGCGACGGCTTCGAGATTGCCGCGCAGGCTGTCCGCGTCGGACTTCTTCAGCCGCCAGGCGAGCTTCGTGCGGTTGAGGCCGAGCGCGTCCTTCTCGTCCGAGAGCGTGACGCGGCTCGCGGGGTTCGGCTCCTGCTCGCTGGCGCAGCCGACGCCGAGACGCCAGCCGACTTCGTTCGACGAGGCGGGCGAGGCGGTGGTGCTGCGCGCGAGCTGCAGCACGCTGCGGAAGACCGCGTTGCGCTTCGCGGCTTCCTCGGCCCGCGCCCTTTCCTCGTCGCTCGCACCGGCGGCCGGCGGCTCGTCCTCCGCGAGGATCGGGTGCGAGGGCGCGAAGGTCATGACCGTGCCGAGGCGCTTCGTGCGGCGGAGATACTGTTCGGTGAACATGAGGCAGCCGCGCATGACGACGTTGCCGGCGGGCGTTTCGACCTTGGTGTAGGTGCGGTACCAGTCGGCGACGAGGTCGAGGCCGGTGACGAGGAAGGTCGCGGGCGAGGGGACATGCGGATGCTCCATGAAGAAGCGGCCGACAATGCCGTTGCGGTTGCCGAGACCGGCTTCCTCGACGCTGTTGGAGAGAAGGAGCAGCCGCGCATTCTCGATGCCGCCGGTGGCGAGGACGCAGGCCCGGGGCTTCACCGTGAAGCGGACGCCGGACAAGGTCGCGACGTCGAGACGCTCGACCTCGGCGCCGTTCGGGCTGGCGACGATCTCCGTCACGTTGGAATGGAGATAGCAGGTGACGTTCTTCGCGCGCTCGATGTCCGGGCGGTACTTCTTTCCCATGCGGGTGGGCGGGCTGTAGAGAAAGAAGCGGGTCTCGACCTCGTCGCCCGCGAGCGGCAGCGGCTGGCCGCCCTTCTCCCAGGCGGAGGCGTCGTCGAAGGCGGGGGAGCGGATCTGCAGCACCTCGCGGGCGCGCTCGTAGAAGGGGTCGAGCTCGGCGCGCGTGACCGGCCAGCCGGAATAAGGCACCCAGTCGCGCTCCTCGAAATCGATGGGCTCGAAGGGGCGGCACCAGCCGCCCCAGTGGTTGGTGGTGCCGCCGAAATAGCGCAGGCGCGAACTGGTCAGCGGGTAGTCGACGCCGGCGATCTCGCCTTCGTAGAGGTCTTGCGTTTCGGCGTCGAACTCGAAGCCGCCGCTCTCGATGAGGGCGACGGAAATGCCGCTGCCGGCAAGCTCGCGGGCGATGGAAATGCCCGCCGCGCCCGCGCCGATGATGGCGAGGTCGGTTTCGATGACCGTTCCGTCGGGTAGCTGGCGTCCGTCTACAAACATGGGATTTCCGTCTCTCCTCGCGGGCCTGCGCCTTCGTGACGCTTTTGTTACCCGATTTCGTGCCCGAATTGCGGCAGGCCCCCGGCTTTTATAGGACTATCCACGGGAATCCGTGTGGAATTTACGCAGGCGGATGGCGGGAAAAGGGGGCGTTTTCGGCTGGACCGGGTGGCGCGCTCCATGCGAGGTTTCATCCCAACAGGAATCCCCCTTCCGGCCAAGGCTGCGAGGTCCCCCCAGGGCCCCCGAAAGACAGCGCGCCCGGGCAAGGGACAGCATCAAACGGAGGACGACCAATGAAAGAATGCCTCAAGTTCTACATCAACGGCGAATGGGTGGACCCGGCCGAGCCGAAGACGCTCGACGTCATCAATCCGGCGACCGAAGAGCCCTGCGCGAAGATCAGCATCGGCTCCAAGAAGGACGTCGACAAGGCCGTCGCGGCGGCGAAGAAGGCCTTCGAGACCTTCTCCAAGACGAGCGTCGACGAGCGGATCGCGCTGCTTTCCAAGATCATGGAAGTCTATCAGAGCCGCTACGGCGAGATCGCCGAGGCGATCAGCATGGAAATGGGCGCGCCCGCGAAGCTCTCGCAGGTCGCGCAGGCGGCGATGGGGCTTGCCCATCTCGGCACCACCATCGAAATCCTGAAGAACTACAAGTTCGAGGAACAGCGCGGCACGACGACGCTGCGCAAGGAACCGATCGGCGTCTGCGGCTTCATCACGCCGTGGAACTGGCCGGTGAACCAGATCATGTGCAAGGTCGCCCCGGCGATTGCGGCGGGCTGCACCATGGTGCTGAAGCCTTCGGAAGAAGCGCCGATCAACGCCTATCTCATCGCCGAGATCTTCGATGCGGCGGGCGTGCCGAAGGGCGTGTTCAACCTGGTGAACGGCGACGGCCCGGGCGTGGGCGCGGCGATCTCCTCGCACCCGGACGTCGACATGGTTTCCTTCACGGGCTCGACCCGCGCGGGCATCCTGGTCGCGAAGGCGGCGGCCGATACGGTCAAGCGCGTGGCGCAGGAACTCGGCGGCAAGTCGCCCAACATCATCCTCGACGACGCCGACCTGCAGAAGGCGGTTTCGGGCGGCATCATGGGTGTGATGCAGAACTCCGGCCAGTCCTGCAACGCGCCGACGCGCATGCTGGTGCCCGCGGGCAAGCATGACGAGGCGGTGAAGATCGCCAAGGCGACCGCCGAAAGCGTGAAGGTCGGCGACCCGAACGCCGAAGGCACGGTGATGGGCCCGGTGGTGAACGAGGTTCAGTTCAACAAGATCCAGGCGCTGATCCAGAAGGGCATCGACGAGGGCGCGACGCTCGTCACCGGCGGCACGGGCCGCCCCGACGGCCTCAACAAGGGCTTCTATGTGCGCCCGACGGTGTTCGCCGGCGTCACCAACGACATGACGATTGCGCGGGAAGAAATCTTCGGCCCCGTCGTCGCCATCATGCCCTACAAGACGGAAGAGGAAGCGATCGGCATCGCGAACGACACCGTCTACGGCCTGTCGGGCTATGTGCAGGGCGAGCCCGCCCACGCCAACAAGGTGGCCGCGCAGATCCGCGCCGGCCAGATCCATGTGAACGGCGCCGGCCCCGACCTCAACGCGCCCTTCGGCGGCTACAAGCAGTCCGGCAACGGCCGCGAATGGGGCCCGCTCGGCTTCGAGGAATTCCTCGAGACGAAGGCTGTGCTCGGGGCGAATGCCGCCTAAGCAGCTTCCGGGTTAGTCCGGATACGGAAAAGCCGGTCCCGAGAGGGGCCGGCTTTTTTAGCGCCGAGCTTCGTCGGCGAAGTTCGGTTACGGAAGTGGCAGGTGTTCGCGAATAATTGCCACAATAAGTTTTTCTCCGCTCTCTGATATAGGTGCGTGTAAGTGGATTCGGTTGCGGTGTAGCTCGAGTTTTACGTGCCATTCGCAGTAAATCGTTCGTTCACCCAATTTTATCTCACGCGCACGCCTGCAGTGGTTGTCCAAGAAAACATTTGGATTTTCCGGCGCAACATCGAAACCGTATCCCCGAAACCGTGCTTGAATAATCTGGTTACTGGGGCGCGTGTTTGGGTTTGGCCCAGCCGGGTCGGAGGGGCGCAACGGCGGAGGAGGGGCTGTGAACACCCAGCGACCGTAATCGTTCAAAATTCCAAGGCACTCTCGGATATTCTCGCGCAACGCAAGATAGCCGCCGCCAAGTGTGTTGGCATCATCAAGCGCACCACTGTGGAAATAGATGTACGGATAAGCATGGGGGGCGAATCGCCTCAGGGATGCGTGGCTGTCGCCTGTCAAAATAATCGCATTGCGCCAGAACGAGAGGCGATCCTCCTCAGTTCGCACCCAAAATATCTTAGCCAGTCCTGTGGCGGACCGTGTCTCATGAATGCCCGATGTCCGAAGGCCAAGGCAGCCTACTGGAGAGTTTGCCCGGACTGAATGATGCGCCCATGCGACATCCAGATTGTCCAAGTCAGGGCCCCCATCAATGGCAATGGTATTGTCTAATCCATCTGGCCACGATTCTTGATCAAGATAACAAGGTGCCCTTCCAAGCCAAGCAGCAAGCTCTTGCACAACTTCAGAGGGCAGGTTGAGATCTCCTCCTCGCGACGCGATGGACCAAAGATCCTTGCCGTCAAGCATGGCACGGCGTTGAAAATCTTCACCGATGTAAATGACTTCGCCGCGTTCCCGTGATGTCTCCACGAATTCGAGTACAGCTTCGATGTCGGCAACTATTTCATCTGCTGCCCAGTCATCAAATTTCCATTCCGCTCCATCGACGACGAATGACATGAGCTTAATGCTGCCGTCGAATTCGACCGAGCGAGGCTACGTCTATCTGGTACTGATCGAAGAAGCCCGGGGGCCAATGAGAAATGCCGCCTGTGTTGCTGAATCTAAGCTGGTCCGCGAGTGGGTGCGGCTCGCCGGGTTGGTCTTCTCTGAAGAAATATGCCAAGGCGCTCTCTGCTGGGAGGAAACGGTGTTCTCCAATGGCGCGACGAATTCCATTGAGCACATGATCCGAGTGCGTTTCCAGAACGACCTGCACACCCTTGCTCGCTAGCCAAGCGAGAAATACTCCCATTCGTGACTGGCCCGCAGGATGTAGGTGTGCCTCAGGATTTTCGACAATCATGAGGCCGTCGAACCTAGCGATCAGTCCACTGAGAATAATTGGAAGTGCATAGGAGATACCGAAGCCCATGTTGGGTGCGCTTACCCATTCGCCTCCATGAGATCGAAAACTCATTTTGACTACTGACGAGCCCGGGAGACGCTCTGCGGTAATTTCAACTGGCCGTGCAATTTCTCCGAGCCACTGTTCTACTTCATACTTCAAGAGCATTGAGGTGGTGTCTTGGCGGGAAGGGTGCTTTCGGCTTTCATCCTCTAATATTTTACTTCCCAATACGCTTAGAACGTGGGCGCAATACTCTCCTTGCACGCCCACTTCAAGTTCATGATCTGGGAGAGGAGAGCTGCCAAGTATGCTGCGGGGGCCAAATCGCTCTGCGCAGAGGTATGTGAATGACCGAGGGTGCACGTTGAATGCTAGTGGAAGGTTTGGCGACCGTGACGTGACTCCTAAATAGAGAGCATCTGGTGAGAGCACGTCGAACTGCCACATTCCGTAGCCGCTCTCGTCATCCTCGATAGTGATCCTGATCGGGGATTTAGACACCCAGTTCAACACGTCTTCTGCTGCGCCAAGTTCCAGACCGAATGGGCCGTTCAGACGGAGTACGTTAGATTGATTCAGAGCGACTTCGCGTGCAATCAATAACGACTGGATCAACGACGTCTTGCCTGACCCGTTCAAGCCGGTGAGCACTGTCAGCGGAGCTAGTTGGAAAGCTGCGTGTTCGAACCGTTTGAAACCGAGGATGTCAATATTGGTGATCATGTTATTGCCGCCGCAAGTAGGGCCTTCGTTTCCTGCAACCGATAAACTACTGTGCTCGGACTACCAGTGCCGACCGTGACAGCACGAAGATAAGTAGGTTGGGCAAAAGCCCCGCGAAAAGCACTGACTATCTTTTCTTTATGTCCAACAATCTGCTCAAGCGAGTAGTCCGCCAAGGCGTTTGCTTGAGCCTCAAAGACAGCGCGGTTTATCGGCCCGCGTTTTCCTTGTCCGAGGGGCCAACGACGGAAGGCGGCGTTACCAAGAATCTCCTCAGCATTTACCATGGCTCGCTTAAAGTCGCGCTCAAGTGCGGCAAGCTCCGCTTCTGAAATCGGCGGCTGACGTTCGGAGTGCCCGTCGAGTCTATGGGTAAAATCAACCAAATATGAATCCAAGCTTGCGTACTGGCGGTAAGCTTCATCTGAAAAGTTTCGAAAAGCACAAAAACGAAGTGCGAGTTCTCGATTCGTCATACGGCCGCTATCTCGTACCTTTTCTCCGAGCTCAGGATCTCTGCGCCAATACTGGTACTCCGTGGCCCTATCAAATTCCGGGGATTCGACTAGGCGACCGAGGAAGTCACGTGATCGTGGCTTGCTCATGGCGTGCCGAATCTCTTGAGGAGAGAGAGGACTTCCAAGTGTGTTCACGCGATTGAATATGTCGTATTTCACCTCATCCGGTGTCTGTGGCTCTATGACGTGAACAACGATTTGCGTTGTCCGGAATCTCCGAAGAGCAACTGGATCGAGTTCGCTGTAAGTCAGGCCATGGGAGTCGGTTAGATATTCTAGATCGTGCTTATCCAGGCGGTGGTCGTCGTGCATGAATATTGCGATCGTGGACAATCTCTGGACGCCATCCACTACCTGATATTTACCGTCTGCCCCCTGGTTGAAGTAGAAGGCGGGGAGTGGAATTCCAAGTAGAATAGATTCAATCAAGCGAGTTCGCTGTCGAACTTTCCAAACATATTCACGTTGGAAATCCGGAGCTAGGTCGATGTCTTTGTCATCAATCTGTGTCACCACATCCCGCAAAGAGAACGACTTTGTCGATATCCGAATCTTGCTAGGGTCCCATGGTTTGATGAAGAAGTCGGATTTAGTATCTTCTTCATCCAAGAGTTCTGGCTCATCCGGATGTTCAGATTCGTTCAGGATTTGATCTTCTGGCATCAACCTATCGTTCCCAAGTTTATCAATGTCTTGCCGCAACTCCGTTATGCCGCTGTTAGTCTTCGGATGGCTTAGGGATGGCGAACACGACCACGAGAATTGCTGGTTCCTCGTCTTCTTAGTGTGGGAGATGGTGCGCGACATTGATTGCTGCGGCAAGTGGTGCGGCGACTCGCTTGCGCGACGCTGATGCTTCGCTTCGGCGCGGCAGGGTGAGTCCCGGCGACGCGTGCCGGGGTGACAGTTGCGGGGTTGGTCCCATGCCGGGGGAAATCGCTTACCCCTCCCCAAACGGACTTCGTCCGTTTGACCCTCCCACAGGGGGAGGGTGGGAATAGCGGGGAGCGCGGAAGGCGTGGATGGCCCGCCACCTTGATTGCACAGGAAGGCCGGGCCATGACGGTTTCGGGTTGGGGGGCGTCATCGCTTCCGCCACCGATTGCGCTCAGGCGGACAGGGGCGGGTTCATCCGTGGCATGACGGTTCGAGGTGGGGGGCGCCGCGAGACGCCGGAAAACGTGATTAATTGCAGCGTCTTACCTCCTGCTCGTTAGCCAGGAGTCTCATTAACCGTACAAACTGCTTCTATCGGGTCTGAATTTACTGTTTCATTATGGGGCAGCCGGTTGAGGTTGTTTGACAGGACGGGTGACGGCTTCGCCTTGTGCGCGGAGCAGGGCTGCGGACAGAGCCGCGGCGCAGGGGGGCAGCATGGGCCGGGGGGCTCGATCCAGGTGGAGCTGGTATGGCGCGGCATTCATGCTCGCGGCCGGCACCTGCCTGACGCTTCTTCCCGCGACACCCGCCCGCGCGGACGCGACCGTCTGCGTCGACGAGACCTCCGGCACCGGCAATGGCGCGGTGGCCACCAATCCCAACGCAACGGCCTGCGGCGACTCGGCAGGCGCGACCGGCCTTGGCGGTTCCGCCTTCGGCGCGGGCGCCGAGTCGAGCGGCGAGGGCAGCGCCGCTTTCGGCAATTCCAGCGTTTCGGACGGCGACTTCTCTGCGGCCTATGGCGCCGCCGCCACCGCCAATGGCGAAGGCTCGTCGGCCTTCGGTTTCCAGAGCGGCGCGGCGGGCGACTATGCCACGGCCTATGGCACCGGCACGATTGCCGACGGTGAAGATTCGACGGCAGCCGGCGCCTTCGCGGAGGCCAACGGAGACGGTTCCACGGCGGTCGGTGTCAGCAGCCTTGCCGATGCGGAGGGGGCGAGTGCGTTCGGTGCGGGCGCGGCGGCGGAAGCCGCGTATTCGACGGCGACCGGCACGAACTCCTATGCGGAAGGCGAGGATGCGACGGCGGTCGGCTCCTTCGCCGAAGCCCTCGGAGATGGTTCCACGGCTGTCGGCACGACCAGCACTGCCGATGCGGTGGGCGCGAGTGCGTTCGGCGCGGGCGCGTTCGCGGAGGGCGAGCTGTCGACGGCGGTCGGCACGAATTCCCATGCGGAGAGTTTCGGCTCGACGGCGTTCGGCGCGTTCTCCGAAGCGAACGGCAGCAGCTCGACGGCGGTGGGCGGCAATGCGCAGGCAAGCGCGGCCGATTCAACCGCGCTCGGCGACAGCGCCTTCGCGCTGGCGGAAGGCGCGAGCGCCATCGGGCAGGACAGTACGGCGGAAGGCGTCGAGTCGAGCGCCTTCGGCGAGAATTCATATGCGGAAGGCGAAAATTCCATCGCCATCGGCAGCGATTACGACGATGACGATACGGGCGCCCATGCATCGGGCCTCAACTCCATCGCACTCGGCGCCGACAGCGTGTCGGGCGGCGAGGGGGCGGTGGCGCTCGGCTGGGGCTCGGAAGCGACGCAATCGGGCAGTGTCGCGATCGGCGAGGGCGCGTCCTCGACGGGGACCGACGCCATCGCCATCGGCACCGGTGCAAGCGCGACGGGATCGGTCGCGATGGGCGCGGGCAGCACGGCGTCCGGCGGCGGCGCGGCTTTCGGCGACAACACCACCGCGACCGGCGGCAACAGCGCCGCCTTCGGCCCGGCCGCGACGGCGACGGGCCAGCTGTCGGTGGCGGCGGGACCGAACGCGGACGCGACGGGCTTCGCCTCCTTCGCGGGCGCCTATGGCGCGAGCGCGGACGGCTCGGGCTCGGTTTCCATCGGTGCGGAATCCCATGCGAGCCTCGAGGGCGGCGTGGCGCTTGGCGGCGGGGCCGCGTCGGACGGGCTGCAGGCGGTCGCGCTCGGCGAACTGGCAAGCGCGGGCGGCGCGAACAGCGTGGCGCTCGGCGCGAACTCCACGGCGAGCGCCGCGAACAGCACGGTGCTCGGCGATGGCGGCACGGCGAGCGCGGCGAACAGCGTGGCGCTCGGTTCGGGATCGGTCGCCGACGAGGAAGGCACGGTGTCGCTCGGCTCGACCGGCAATACGCGGCGGATCACCCATGTGACGGCGGGCGTGGCGCCGACCGACGGCGTCAATGTCAGCCAGCTGCGCGGCGTCTACACGAGCCTCAACAACGACATCGACACGACGCAGGAAGGCGTTGCGATGGCGTTCGCGATGTCGGGCACGTCGGGGCTCGCGAAACACGAGAAGTTCGCGCTGTCGGGCGGGGTCGGCACGTTCGAGGGACATCAGGGCGCGGCGCTGGGCGCGGCGATGCGGCTCGACGAGAACTGGTCGCTCAATGCGGGGGTGGCCGCCGGCATGCAGGAAGGCACGGTCGGCGGGCGCGTGGGCTTCCGCTACGCCTGGTAAGCCCGCGGAAAAGCGCGACATAGCGCCGATTTAGCATTTTGTTGAGGGAAATATGCGCTGATGGCGGGCGTTCGGGAGACTTCGGCCATGCGACTGTTTGCAATCTCGGTGGGACTACTGATCGCGCTGATCTGCGCGTTCTTTCTCGGCGCGTACCTGCTCGGCGGATCGCTGGGCGGGCCGAAATTCCCGTCGCTGGTCTTTTCGGGCAGCGCGCCCGCCTCGCAGGATGCGCCCGCTCGCGCCGCCGCAACCGTGAGCGAGCGCGCCGCCGCGCCGCAGCCGGCACCGAAAAAGCCGGTCTTCCCGCATATGGAACTGCAGGCGCAATATGCCGGACCCTTCGCCGATACGCTGATCCAGCGCTGGCGCGACCCGATCGACGGGCACGTCTGCTACATCTACCTGCCCGCGAATGTGAAGCATGCGCCGCTCGAAAAACCCGGCGGCTTCTTCGACTACGGCGCGAACTCCATCGGCAGCATCAGCTGCGGCGCGCCCGGGCCCGCGCTGAAGCCGGCGCCCCAGGGCCGGTAACGCGCGTCCGCTTACCTCCGGCGTAATTGCCGCGCTGACGGGGCGGGACGAAACTCCTCCGAACCCAAACGGAGGAGATTCCCATGTCCGCACGTCTTGTCGCCCTTGTCGCCGTCATTCTCGCCTTCGGGGCGCTGAGCGCGCTGGCGCTTATGGAGGCCGGGTATCTCGGCATCTTCGCGCAGCATTTCGAGACCTATGCCGGCATGCAGGTGCTGAGCGATCTCGTCATCGTCTGCGTTCTCGCCCTTCTGTGGATGGTGCGGGATGCGAAGACGAGCGGGGTGACCCCCTGGCCGTTCGTCGTGCTGACGCTGGCGGCGGGGGCGTTCGGGCCGCTGTTCTATCTCGTCGCGCGGGAAGTGAAGGCGGGATCGCGCGTCGCGGCGTGACGGCGGTGTTTGCCTTCAAACCAATAGTGTCATCCCGGCGGAAGCCGGGATGATATTTGTTTTTTGGTTGGCGCCGGAGGGTTACTCGAGCTTGCGCAGCGCCCCCGCCCCAAACCGCTTGCAGCGGTTTGACGGCCCTTCGCGGAGCTCAGGGCGTTCGGTGCTCGAAAAGGTCCACCGGACCTTTTCGTTTGCTGGCGCAAACCGCCCCTCACCCCTCAAGGGGAGGGTGGGTAGAGAGGCTGTTCTTCGCCTCTAGTTCCTGATCCGCCGCTTTCGCGGTTCGTCGACGAAGACCATCATGATGACGGCGGCGGCGAGCACCGCGATCGAGAGCGAGAAGAGGGCGGTGAAGGAGATGCCGCGCGCGATGAAGCCGCCGAGGAGTGGGCCCATCGCCATCATCAGCGAGGTCGCGGTGTTGAGCACGGCGATCCGCATGGGCAGATCGTCGCGCGCGCCGAACTCGACGATGATGTTCTGATTGCTGTTCTGGAAGCCGCCCTGGCCGGCGCCGAGGCCCGCGAAGACGAGGGCGAGGCCCCAGATCTCGTTCGTGAAGAGCAGCGCGAAGGTCGAGACCGCCCAGAGGCCCACCGCCGACATGAAGACGACGCGGTTGCCGATGCGGTCGGCGAGCGTGCCCCAGCCGAGGTTCGCGCCCGTCTGTGCGAGAAGGAAGGCGGTCGAGAGGATGCCGAGATTGGTGCCCGACAGGCCGATGCGTTCGCCCGAATAGAGCACGTAGAAGGGGACAGCCATGGTGCCGAGGGCGGCGAGCGCGGCGGCCATGTAGAAGCGCGCGAGCGCGGGATCGGCGCGCAGCATGGACGGGATTTCGCGCAAGCGCCCGGCGAGTTTCGCGCGGGCGCGGATCGTCGGCGGTTCGGGCTCGCGCACCAGCATCAGCAGCGACAGACCGATCGAGGTGAGGATGAAGGCGACGAGGAAGGTCGAGGCATAGCCGTTGCCGAAGGCGTGGCCCTCGACGAGATATTTGCCGCCGAGATAGGAGACGCCCGCCGCCGTCAGGCCGGCCGAGAAGTTGCGGAAGCCGGTGAGGCGGCCGCGCAGGCGCAGCGGGATCACCTTGGCCATGAGGGTGTTGAAGATCACCGCCTGCATGCCGTTGAAGAGGCCGAAGAGGCAGAGGAAGCCGATGGCCGTGACGAGCGCGAGATGGGGCGGCAGGAAGAAGCCGCCAAGCGCGAGGCCGAGGACGCCGGCGCGCATGCCCCAGCCGATGAGGAGGCCCATGGGAAGCACGCGCTTCCTGTGTTCGATCAGCGTCGCGCCGAAGATCGACGAGGCGGACGCACCGAACCATTGCGCGGCGAGCGCGAGGCCGACGGCGAATTCGGAACCGGAGAGCAGATAGATGTAAGCCGGGACGAAGGTCGGCGCGTTGACGAGGCGGAAGCCGGTCTGGCCGAGGAGCCCGTGGGCGAGGTTCGCGACGTAGTTGCGGCGGAGATTGCCCTCGACTTCGGCCTCGTAGGCGGCTTCGGCCTCGGCGAGGCGGGTCTGCCGTTCCTCCTCGGTGAGCGACTGGTCCATCAAGCGTTTCCCGGCGCCGCCTCGTTTCCGACTTTTTGTCAGCGGCGCGCGGGTCTTTATAGACTCAAAACGCGGTTCCGGTCAGTTCCCTTGCCGTGAAAATGTCAGGGGAGGGTGTTCGCTGGTGTTCAGCATCCGGTTCTGCTTCCTGCCACCCTCCCCTTGAGGGAGGGTCGACAATTTGCGAGCGCAGCGAAGCAAATTTCGGGGCGGGGTCGCGGCGCCGCCTCACCCGGCCAGCTACCGGCAAACCCGAAGCTCCTTCGGCGCCCCCGCCCCAAACCGCTTGCAGCGGTTTGACCCTCCCTCAAGGGGAGGGTGGGAAGAGAGGATAGAGCGCGAGGAGAGTTTTACGCCCGCAGCCATTCCTCGCGGGCGCGGGCGCCGGGGCCTTGTGACAGCGTTATGGCGAGCCAGTCGAGGAGGGAGAGGGCGGTGCTCTTGCCGTCCGCGCCTTTTTCGGTGAGGGCGAAGGACGGGTTCACGACGACGAGGCCGCAGCCGGTCATGCGGGCGGGGTCGGCGGCCATGACGTGGAGTTCGAGGGCGAGGGTTTTCGGCGGGCCGTCGGCGGCGAGGCTTTCGAGAAAGGCGCCGGAGACGGAGGGGTCCTTCACCGGATACCAGAGCAGGAAGGTGCCGGTGGCGAAGCGGCGATGGGCTTCCGCCAGGGCGCGGGCGAGGGCGGCGAATTCGGCGCGGTCCTCGAAGGGCGGATCGATCAGCACCGCGCCGCGCCGCTCCTTCGGCGGCAGCATCGCCTTCAAGGCGGTATAGCCGTCCATTTCGTGGCATTTGACGCGCGCGTCGCGGTGGAAGTTGGCGCGGAGCGCGGCGGCGTCTTCCGGGTGCAGTTCGCAGAAGGCGAGGCGGTCGTCGGCGCGCGCCAGATGCGCCATCAGCGCGGGCGAGCCCGGATAGCGCGTCAGCGGGTCCCCGCCGAGCGCGCGGATGGCGGCGAGACAGGGCGCGAGGGCGGGGTGCGGATTTTCCGCGGCGAGGATGCGGGCGATGCCCTGGCGGTATTCGCCGGTCTTCTGCGCTTCCTCGCCGGAGAGGTCCGTCATGCCGGTGCCGGCATGGGTGTCGAGCAGGAAGAAGGGTTTGTCCTTCTTCTTCAGGTGCTCGATCACGAGCGCCAGAAGGCCATGCTTCATGACGTCGGCGAAATTGCCGGCGTGATAGGCGTGACGGTAGTTCATGGGCGGTAGTTCATGGGCGGTGGTTCATGGGCGCGAAATCATGCGAGGCCGAGCGTGACGAGGGCGGCGGCGAGGCCCGCGGCGGCGAGCACGAACAGCGCGGCGGCGGGAACGAGCCCGCCCTCGCGCCCGGCGAAGGCGAGCGTGTAGGCGCCCTTCAGCAGATTGTTCGAGGTGGCGGCGATGAGGATGGCGGCGGCGTTGATGGCGAGCGCCGCCTCGCCATGGGCGCCCTGCGCGAGCGCGAGCACGAGCGGGTCGACATCGGTGACGCCGGCGAGCGCCGCAAGCGCGAACAGGCTCTCCTCGCCGAATTCCGTGCGCGCCCAGCCGACGGCGACGGAGAGCGCGATGAAGAGCAGCGCGAAGACGAGCGCCGTCTGGATCTCAAGCGGGTTCGAGGGCGGCAGGATGTCTCCGTCGCGCTCCGCGCCCGCGCCGTTCTCGCGCCAGTAGAGCAGGCCCGCAAGCGCCAGGCCGAAGACGAAGAGAAGGGCGAGCGAGGGGGCGAGCGCGACGGCGAGGCCCATGTTGAAGATCGCCACGACGATGAGGATGCGCAGGAACATGACGCCTGTCGACAGCACGAGCGCGGCATGGAGCGTGCCGGAGCGGGCGCCGGCCGTGCGCGCGCGGCGCGACAGGACGACGGTGGTGGCCGTCGAGGAATAGAGACCGCCCAGCGCCGCCGAATAGAGCAGGCCGTGGCGCGGCGCGATGTAGCGCTGCACGAGATAGCTCGCATAGGAGAGCGTGCTGACGACGACGACGGCGAGCCAGACCTGGTAGGGCGTGATCGAGGTGAGCGTGGTGACGGGCTCGTCCGGCACGAGGGGCAGGACGATGCCGATGATGATGAGGAATTTCGCGAGCGTCGCCAGCTCGGTGCCGCCGAGGGTTTCGGCGAAGGCATGGAGGCGTTCGCGCGCGCCGGTGAAGAGGACGGCGGCGACGGCGACCGCGACCGGCACCCAGAGCGGCTGCGTCAGCGTGACGGGGCCGAGCAGATAGGCGATGAGGCAGCCGACCAGCGCCATGATGCCGCCGTCGAGGCGCACGCCCGGCTCGTGCTCGATGCGCGGCTCGGCGAACTGGATTTCGAGGCGGTAGCGGTACCAGACGGCAAGCCAGAGGCCGAGAACGAGGAGACCGCCAAGAAAGAGGAGCGGCATTTCCGGCATCAGCGCATAGAGCAGCGCGCCGGCAAGGGCGAGGAGCGGAAAGGTGCGCACGCCGCCCGGCGCCTTCAGACGGCGCTGGCCGAAATATTCCTCGAAGGCGAGACCGAGAAAGAAGGCGAGGCCGAGCAGCACGGCGAGACGCTCCGGCGCCAGCAGCATGTCCGGCAGGGCATCGAGAAAGGGCGTGGTGCTTTCGCTCGTCAACGTTTCTGGCATCTATTTCACTTCGCGAGAATGTCTGTCTGGACGAGGGCGGGCTCGAAGGGAATGAGGACGCGGCCATCCGGGCAGATGCCGTCCTTCGGCTTGCCGCGATAGTCGATGCGGGAGAGAAGATCGCGAATGAGGTTGAGCCGGGCGAGACGCTTGTTGTCGGCGCGGACAATAGCCCAGGGCGCGACGGAGGTATGCGTGCGCAGCAGCATCGCGTCGCGGGCGAGGCTGTAATCCTTCCAGTGCTTCAGGGCGACGCTGTCGATGGGCGAAATCTTCCACTGCTTCAGGGGATCCTTGCGGCGCTCGTCGAGGCGCTTCTTCTGCTCGGGTTTCGAGATGTCGAGATAGTACTTCATCAGCACGATGCCGGAGCCGGCGAGCATGTCCTCGAATTGCGGGACGGAGACCATGAAGCGCTCATACTGTTCGTCGGTGCAGAAGCCCATGACGCGCTCGACGCCGGCGCGGTTGTACCAGGAGCGATTGAAGATCACGAGCTCCTGCGCGGCCGGGAGATGCGGCGCGTAGCGCTGGAAATACCATTCGCTCTGTTGCCGGTCGGACGGCTTGCCAAGCGCGACGACGCGCGTCTCGCGCGGCGAGAGATGTTCGACGATGCGTTTGGCGACGCCGTCCTTGCCCGCGGAATCGCGGCCTTCGAGGATGACGAGGAGCTTGCGGTCCTCAGCAATGATGTCGCGCTGGAGCTTCACGAGTTCGACCTGCAGGGCGTAGAGCTCGTCCTTGTATTTCCTGTGCGAGATCTCCGGCAGGGCGCCGGGGCCGCTCTCTTCTTTCTTCTTCGTCATGGCTTTTCGTTTCCCGCGGGGCTGAAAGCCGCCGGGCCCGAGCCTAGACCTGCAGGCGGCGGGCCGGAAGGGGCCGCGCTGTCGCAGACGGCAAGGACGGGCTTGATCGGCGGGGCGGCTATGGCTATGAATGCAATGTTATAATGTAACAAATCATTCAGGGGGCGATCATGCGTCACGGGAGCGAACGTCGCGAGGCACGGAATGAGACGGGGAAACGGGGGCCGGCGGGCCGGGCGGCGCTTCTCTCCACGGCGGCGCTGATCGCGCTGGCGGCTTCGCCCGCATGGGCGCAGGAAGAAGCGGGCGAGGGCGCGCAGGTTCCGGTGGCGGAAGAGCTGCCGCTCAAGCCGCTTGTCGTTACGGCGTCGCCGCTTGCCTCGCCGCTCGACGAGCTGGCGGCGCCGGTCGATATCGTGACGCGCGACGACATTCTCGCCTCATCGGCGACCACGCTCGGCGCGCTGCTCGGCGATCTGCCGGGCGTGAGCCAGAGTTCCTTCGCGGCGGGTGCGAGCCGGCCGGTCATTCGCGGCCTCGACAATACGCGCGTGCGGGTTCAGGAAAACGGGATCGGCGCGGGCGACGTGTCGGCGGTGAGCGAGGATCATGGCGTGCCGATCGATCCGTTCGCGGCCGAGCGCGTGGAAGTGGTGCGCGGACCGGCGACGCTGCGATACGGCAGCGAGGCGATCGGCGGCGTCGTCAACGTCATCAACAACCGCATTCCGAAGGCGATACCGAAAGGCGGCTTCGAGGCGGAAGCGGGCGCGGCCTATGACAGCGTGAGCCATGGGCGGCAGGCCTTCGGCAAGATGCAGGCGGCGACGGGCGATGTCGTCTGGCATGGCGACGCCTTTGCGCGAAAGTCGGAGAATTACGCCATTCCGGGGCCGGTCGACCGGCAGAGCGAGACATGGGCGGAAACATCCGGCATTGCGGGCGGCGCCTCGGTGATGCTCGGCAATGGCGATGTCGATGGCTATGCGGGCGGCGCCATCACCTATTACGACAGCAAATACGGCATTCCCGCACCCGGAAATCCGGCGAACCCGGTTCACATCGACATGCACCAGACGAAGGTGCAGCTCGCGAGCGAGCTTGAATTCAATGACGGTCCGTTCTCCGCGCTCGGGCTGACCGGCGGCTACAGCGACTACAGCCACGGCGAAGTGGACGCGACGGGCGCGACGGGTTCGCGTTTCGACAATGAGGAATGGGAAGGCCGGGCGGAGCTGCTGCACCGCGCGGTGGGGCCGTTCACCGGCGCCTTCGGCATACAGGCGCGCAAACGCGATATGGAGGCGGCGGGCGAGGGCGGAGAACTGCTGGCGCCAACGACGACGGAAGCCATCGCCGCATTCCTGTTCGAGGAGATGCCGCTTGCCGGCGAACGGCTCAAGCTGCAGCTGGGCGGCCGGATCGAGCAGGTCGAGGTTTCCGGCCGCGCGCTCGATGCCAGCATACCGCTCGCGCCGACCGACTATGCGGTGGACCGGAGCTTCACGCCGGCAAGCGTCTCGGCGGGGCTCGTCTTCGCACCGGTCGAGAAATGGGTGTTCGGCTTCACGGCGCAGCATGTGGAGCGCGCACCGGATGCGCTCGAACTCTTCTCCAAGGGACCCCATGAGGCGACCGAAACCTTCGAGATCGGCGATCCGACGCTCGGCAAGGAAAGCGCGCTCAGCTTCGAAGTCAATGCGCGGCGCGAGGGCGAGGACTATTCGTTCGAAGCGGCGGTGTTCCACACCTCGTTCGACGACTTCATCTACAAGCGGCTGACGGGGGAGATGTGCGACGACAGCTACGACACCTGTACGCCGCATGGCGCGGGCACGGAACTCGACCAGGTGCTGTTCACGCAGGCGGACGCAACCTTCAGGGGCTTCGAGACGAAGGGGAGCGTGACGCTGGCCCGCTGGGGCGAGGCACGGGCGGGCATCACCGGGCAGTTCGACATGGTGCGGGCGGAACTGGATGCGGGCGGCAACGTGCCGCGCATTCCGCCGATGCGCGCGGGCGCGGGCGTCTTCTACGGGGACGAGCAGGTGTCGGCGAGGCTCGGCTTCCTGCACGCCTTCGCGCAGGACGATCTTGCGCCCGGCGAGACGGAGACGGGCAGCTATACCGACCTCAGGGGCGAAGTGCGATACCGCGTGCCCATGCGCTTGTCGGGAGGCCATGCGCTGGAACTGGCGCTGGTGGGCGAGAACCTGCTCGACCATGACATCCGCCATCACGTGTCGTTCAAGAAGGCGAACGTGCTTCAGCCGGGACGCAATGTGCGCTTCGTGGTGACGGCGCGGTTCTGACGCTCAGAGACCGATGAAGGGCTGGAGGAGTTTTGCGATCCAGCCCCTGAGGCGGGTCGGGCCCTCGGTGAGGGCGAGGCAGATGCATTCCTCGTCCTCACCGGTCCTGAGCGAGTGGAATATATCGCCGTCGCATTCCTCGATGTCGCCGGCGCGGAAGGTGCCGTGCGGGTCCGTGAGGCTGCCCTTGAGAACGAGGACGAGCTCCGTTCCGCTGTGGCCGTGCATCGGGATGTCGATGCCGGGGCCTGCGCGCAGCATCCAGAGACGCTGATCGTTGGGACCGCCGCGCCAGAGGTCGACCTTCTTCATTTTCGGGCCGAGAAAGCTCCAGCGAAGCTCGTCGACGCCGCGGCCGAGCCACGCGTGCAGCGGGGCGGGGAGCGGGTCGCCCTTCGTCCCGGCGCGCGACTTCGGCGCCGCGGGCGAGGGAACGGGCTGCGCTTCCGGTCCGTCGAGAAGGGCAAGCGTCTTCGCGAGCGCGTCGGGCGCCATGTATTCCGCTTCGAGCCTTTCGAGAAGCGCGCCGCCCGCCGCTTCCGCCGCGGATATGCGCGCGGGCGCGTCATCGAGATAGCTCAGATGCGAGGCGATCACGAGCGACTGTCCTTCGGAGAGAGTGCCCGCGGCATAGGCCATCAGCCATTCATCGCCGATGCGATGCGTGACGGGGCGGCTCGGGGCGCCATGTGATGCAGCAGCGTTCATCGCAGATCCTCCAGCGCCGGACGCAGGCGGGCAAAGGCAAGCCGCAGGCGCGACTTCACGGTGCCGAGCGGAATGCCGAGGCGTTCGGCGATTGCCGAATGCGGCAATCCTTCAAGAAAAGACAGTTCAACAACCTGCGCCTGATCGGGCGGCAGGTCCGTGAGCGCGGCATGGACGCGCGCACCGATTTCCGTACCCGCCATCGCTTCGTCGGCGGGGCGCGGCGCTTCGGGCTGCAGCATCGGGTCGGTCTCGTCGAAGCCCGGCCGCTTTTCGCGGCGAACGCGGTCGATGAAGCGGTTACGCGCGATGGTGAAAATCCACGTGCCCGCCGACGCCTTCGAGCTGTCGAACTGGGCGGCCTTGCGCCAGACGGTCAGCATGACTTCCTGGGCGATATCCTCGGCGAGACGCTCGTCGACGCGGAGGCGGCGGAGATAGGACTTCACGCGCGGCGCGTAATAACCGAAGAGCCGCGCGAAGGCCGTCCTGTCTTCATGTTCCGCAATCGCCACAACGAGTTCGGCCATCTCGGCGGCGAGATTCTCCGGCGCAGCCTGTTGCTTGTCCCCTTGGGGCGTCTCGCCGGACGACGGATCCCGATTCATCAGGCCTAGCTCTCTCAGGTTCGGCCGCCATCGCTGGCGGACGTGGGGGGCCGGTCTGATCTGTGACGCGTGGTTCGTCGGCATGCCCGGATTACGGGCCGCGCCCCAGAACGGATCACTTGATGTGGCCTCTCGGGCGAAGTCTATGGAAAACGCCGCGTTCGCGAAAGCGCCGAGCGCTGCCGCCCCGGCGTCAGGTGATCCGCGAGGGCGGGAAACGCGTAGGCAGTACCGTTCGCTTCAGTATTTTATCCAAGGGACCTTCATGACTCCTTTCGACGATCGCGCCGAGTTGTCCGGCGAAACGCCAGGTTTCACGGAGAGGCTGCGCATCGCCGTTATCGGCAGCGGTATATCTGGGTTATCGGCTGCGTGGCTGCTCTCTTCGCGCCACCACGTGACCGTGTTCGAGAAGGAGACGCGGCCCGGCGGACATTCGAACACGATTGTCGCGGACTGTCCGGAGGGACCGGTGCCGGTCGATACGGGCTTCATCGTCTACAACGAGCGGAACTATCCGAACCTGACGGCGCTGTTCCGGCATCTCGATGTCGAGACGCAGGCGAGCAACATGTCCTTCGCGGCGTCGCTCGAAACCGGGTGCAAACGCCGCTTCGAATATTCGGGCTCCGGGCTCAACGGCATCTTTGCCGACCGTCGCAATATCGCGTCGCTCCGCCTGTGGCGGATGATCGGCGAGATCGTGCGGCTCTACCGGGCGGCGCCCGACCTTGCCCTGCAGACCGGGCTCGACGAAAAGCCGCTTGGTGTTTTCCTGCGCGAGCAGGGGTACTCGGCAGCGCTGCGCGACGACCATCTGCTGCCGATGTGCGCGGCGATCTGGTCGCTGCCGCTCGAGCGTGTGGAACAGTTTCCGGCGCTTGCCTTTCTGCGTTTCTTCGACAATCACGGTCTGATGCGCCTCAAGGGCCGTCCGGCCTGGCGGACCGTCAAGGGCGGATCGCGCGAATATGTCCGCAAGCTGACGGAAGCGCTCGAGGGACGGATCAGGCTCGGCGCGGGCGTAGAGACGGTGCGCCGCGACGAGACTGGCGTGCTGGTGCTCGACGCCAGAGGCGGATGCGAGAGGTTCGATCATGTGGTGATCGCGGCGCATAGCGACGAGGCCCTCGGCATGCTCGGCGACGCGGACGAGACGGAACGCCGTCTTCTCGGTGCGATGCCCTATCAGCGCAACATCGCCTGGCTTCATTCCGATCCCGCCTTCATGCCGGATGAGCGGCGCGTCTGGTCGAGCTGGAACTATATGGGTGGCGGCGCGGGAAGCCCGGTCTGCGTCAGCTACTGGATGAACCGGTTGCAGGCGCTGCCGACGGAACGGCAGCTCTTCGTGACGCTGAACCCTTCGCGTGAGCCCGAGAGCGATCATGTCGTCAAGCGGATCGAATATGACCATCCGGTGTTCGACATGGGCGCGCTGGTGGCGCAACGGCAGCTATGGCAGATACAGGGCACGCGGCGCACATGGTTCTGCGGCGCCTATTTCGGTTCCGGATTCCACGAGGACGGACTGCAGGCCGGGCTTGCCGTGGCGGAGCAGCTTGGCGGCGTAAGGCGGCCCTGGGTGGTGGAAAATCAGTCGGGCCGGATCAGCCTTCCGGGCAGCGCGGTACGGGAGCAGGTGGTTTGAAACACGAGACGCACTCGCGGCTCTACGAAGGCAAGGTGTTTCACCGGCGGCTCCGGCCGAGCGTCCACGCGCTTTCCTATCGTGTTTTCTACATGGCGCTCGATCTCGACGAGCTGCCCTCGCTTGCGCGGCGTTCGCAGTTTTTCGCGCATAACAGATTTTCGTTGTTCAGCTTTCACGACCGCGACCACGGCGACGGCTCGGGAAAGCCGCTGCGCATGTGGGTTGAAGCGCAACTCGCGCGGGCGGGTATCGACACCCGGGGCGGGCGCATTCTCGTGCTCACTTTTCCGCGCGTGCTCGGCTATGTCTTCAACCCGCTGACGATCTATTTCTGTCACCGGGCGGATGGCAGCCTCGCTGCGATGCTCTACGAGGTGAACAATACTTTCGGCGACCGGCACAGCTATCTCATTCCGGTTGCCGATGGCGAGGCGCAGACGGTCGAGCAGGCCTGCGACAAGGCGTTCTACGTCTCCCCCTTCATTCCGGTCAGCGGACGCTATCATTTCAAGGTTGCGCGGCCGGGCAGCCGCTTCGCACTCACCATTCGCGAAAGCGACAGCGAAGGCGCGTTGCTGACCGCTTCCTTCGCAGGCGCGGCGCGGGGATTTGGCGACCGGGACCTTCTGGTGGCCTTTCTGAAGCATCCGCTGATGACGCTGAAAGTGGTGGCCGGCATCCATCTCGAAGCGGCGAAGCTCTGGCGGAAAGGGCTGCGCCTTGCGGCCCGTCCTGCGGCGCCTGCCAGCGCCGTGACTATTGTCCCGTTCCGGGACAAAACGGGCTCTGTATTGCCGCCGGTGTAACTCAATTTTAGCTTCCTTTTCCCTATAAAGCTCTTCAGGCGACGAAACCAAATTTCCGGTTTCGCGACGTGGAAGGGCAGACGTGTCGGAAGAGGCTGCAGGCGAGGTGACGGGTGAGAAGACATCTCCCGTTTCCGGTGACGATGCGGCGGCGAACGGTTCGCCGTTGCGCATGCGTGCGCGCGCCGCACTGAACGGCGTGCGGTCTGCCATTTCAAACCGCTTCGTTTCGGTTCGCGCCAAGGTCGTCGCCCTGATGACTCTTGTCGGCGCCGTTCTGATCGCGGTGAGTGCGGGCTTCGTCGTCTACGATTTCAAACATACTCTCGGCGTCAAGACGGACGCGCGCGCATCTGGCGTCGGCGACGCCATCGTCTATGCCGCGCAGAACGCGAAGACACCAGCCGACATCGCGCCGGTGATCGACGCGGTCGCCGGCGCACCGGGCATGAAGGGCGCGGCCCTTGCCGGGGTGGACGGACGCATCGTCGTCGCGTCCCATGCGGGCTGGCTGATGAAGCGGCTTGCCTTCGGTGAAGGCGGAAAGACGGGCACCGTTCGCCGCGTCGCCCTGCAAGCGCAGCTTGCGGATGCGGGGCGCCACCCGGGCGATTATGCGCTTGATCTCGATTTTCCGCCGACGGGCGAGCGTGCGACCGTGCTGGTGCGGGTCGACGCCGACAAGATTGCGTCGGAGATCCTGGTCGATTCCTGGAACATGATGATGTGGCTGGTCATCGCGGTGATCGTCGCGGTGCTGAGTGTTTCGCTTCTCATTCACCGCGTGATCGTGACGCCGATCGAGGCCTTGCGCGATTACGCGGCAAGCGGCGGAAAGGGCGAGGCACGGCCGGCGGGGCCGGACAACGAGATCGGTGTCGTGGCGCGCGTTCTTTCGGACTCCTTTCAGGCGCGGCATGCGGGAGAAGTGCGGCTTGCAACGCTCGCCGCGACCGACGGGCTGACCGGGCTCGGCAATCGCACGCATTTCAAGCGGTGCCTCGGAGAGCAGCTCGTCGCCGGTGAGCGGCATGGCAGCATGGTCGGCGTGATGATCCTCAACCTAGACAACTTCAAGGATGTGAACGACACGCTTGGTCACGATGCGGGCGACCTGGTGCTGCAGCGAACCGCGGAGATCCTGCGCGGCTGCGCGCGGGATGGCGATACGGTGGCGCGGATCGGCGGCGACGAATTCGGCATCATCATGCCCGGCGTGAAGAGCGCCGACGACGCCCTGCAGCTGGCGAGCCGCCTTGTGCGGGCGGTGGGCGCACCGTTCCGGCTTGGCGCGCAGGAGCTGCAGCAGGCATCCTGCGTCGGCCTGACGCTCTTTCCCCAGGACGGGCGCGATGCCGATGTGCTGGTGAAGAATGCCGATCTCGCGCTTTCCCGCGCAAAGCAGGAGGGCTCGGGAGCCTGCGTTCTCTATCGTCACGAGCTTCACCTGCGCGCCATCGAACGCAACACGATCGAACGCGACCTGCGCGTTGCGCTGGCGAAGGATCAACTCACGCTTTTCTATCAGCCGAAGGTCGACATCGCGACCGGCCGCGTGATCGGCGCGGAAGCGCTGATCCGCTGGCGGCACGAGGATCGCGGCTTCATTCCTCCTTCGGTCTTCATCCCCGTTGCGGAGCGCAGCGGCCTTGTCGTGCCGCTCACGAAATGGGTGCTGGACGAGGCCTGCCGCCAGAACCGCGAGTGGCAGGACCAGGGCCTTCTCAAGATCGGCGTCGCAGTGAACGTCTCCGCCATCGACCTGCGCCGCACCGACCTGACCGACACCATCGCGAACACGCTGATCCGCCGCGGGCTTTCGCCGCAGTATCTCGAGCTCGAAGTCACCGAGAGCATGGTGATGCAGGATGTCGATGTCGTGATCGGTACGCTGAGGCGGCTCCGGAGCCTCGGCGTCGGCATCGGTATCGACGATTTCGGTACGGGCTATTCCTCGCTTGCCTATCTCAAGCGTTTCCCCGTGAAGCGGCTCAAGATCGACCGCAGTTTCGTTCAGGATGTCGCCGACCTTCGCGACGGACATGTGATCCCGAAAGTCATTATCGACCTCGCGCATGCACTCGGCGTGAGGGTCGTCGCCGAAGGCGTGGAGACGGCGGACCAGTACGACATGCTTCAGCAGCTCGGCTGCGACGAGGTGCAGGGCTTCTTCGTCGGCCGTCCGATGCCGGCGGCGGAATTCGAGGTGTTCCTGCGCAACTCGCCCGCGGGCGGGCGACGCGGTCCCATGATCGAGGGCTCGGCGGAATTTACGAAAGCGCCCCTGGAAGCAAGCGGTCCCCGGGGCACAGTCGCCTGATCCCTTCTTCTTCCGTCCGTTCGACGCTGCGTCACCGTGCGAATTTTCTCCGCAAGCGGGCCGCCCTTTCACGAGAACGTTAGGGAGGCTAAACTTCCGGCCAGCAGACCAGAACAGAGCGCGGCGCCACGACGCCGCGCCGCCGGGAGATGTCATATGGATCTCGCCTACGGGCCCGATTACGAGGCTTTCCGCACGCAAGTGCGCGACTTCATTGCAAAGAACAGGGACAAGGCGCCAAAGCGTTTCGGCGTCTCGCGGCCTTCCGAGGAATCGATCGCCTGGCAGAAGCTGCTGATCGAGCACGGGCTTACCGCGCGGACGATCCCGAAGGAATATGGCGGCTACGGCGCGGAACCCGACATTCTGAAGTCCCGTATCATCGCGGAGGAATTCACGGCCGCGAAGCTGCCGATGGGGCTTGCGAACCAGGGCATCTCGATGCTGGTGCCGACGCTGCTGGAACTCGGCACGGAAGAGCAGAAGAAGAAGTGGATCGAGCCGACGCTGAAGGGCGAGGTCGTCTGGTGCCAGGGCTATTCGGAGCCGGGCTCGGGATCGGACCTCGCCTCGCTGCAGACGAAGGCGAGGGAAGACGGCGACGATTTCATCATCAACGGCCAGAAGATATGGACCTCGACGGCGCATGCCGCTGACATGATCTTCTGCCTCGTGCGCACCGAACCCGAGGCGAAGAAGCATGAGGGGATTTCCTACCTCATCTTCTCGATGAAGACGCCGGGGATCGAAGTGCGTCCACTGACGACCATGACGGGCCACGCGGAATTCAACGAGGTCTTCTTCACCGATGTGCGCGTGCCGCAGAAGGATATCGTGGCAGGACGCGGCCAGGGCTGGTTCGTCGCCAATGCGACGCTGAAGCACGAGCGCGGCATGCTCGGCGATCCGAACCAGGCCGGCACGCGACTGAAGGAAATCGTCGACCTGATGCATGAGGAGACGGTGGACGGGACGCGGCTGATCGACCATCCGGTCTATCGCGACCGGCTGATGCAGTTGCAGGCGCGGGTCTTCGCGATGCAGTTCCACGGGCTCCGGCTTCTCACCGCCGCCTCGAAAGGCGAGGATCCCGGCATCGCGCGGCTGATCGTGAAGCTGCAGGGCTGCGAGCTCAATCACCAGCTTGCGGCGCTCGCGATCGACGCGCTGGGCGAAATCGGCGTGCTCTACGGCGACAGCCCGCATCTCAGGGCGCATGGCAGCTGGCAGCATCGCTACATGTTCGACCTCGGTCTCATCATCGGCGGCGGCACGGCGCAGATCCAGAAGAACATCATTTCGGAACGCGGGCTCGGCATGCCGCGCGAACCGAAACCGGCCAAGGCATAGGGAGCGGACACATGGAATTCGGATTGTCGGAAGACCAGAAGCTGCTTCAGGAAAGCATTCGCGGTACGCTCGAGAAAGTCTCGCCGCTGGAGCGCGTGCGGAAAGCCGCCGAAGCGCGGGAAGATTTTGCCGAAGATGTCTGGGCGGCGCTGAAGGATCTCGGCGTGCCGGGGATGCTGGTGCCGGAGGAACATGGCGGCATGGGCATGGCGCTGCTCGATGCGGCGCTGGTGGCGGAAATGCTCGGGCGCTACGTCGCGCCGGTGCCTTTCATCGCGACGGCCGTCATGGCACCCATCGCGATAGCGGGCGCGGGCTCCAAGGCGCAGCAGGAGGCGTGGCTGCCGAAGCTCGCGAGCGGTGAGGCGATTGCCGGTGTCGCGATTGCCGAAGCCGCGTCCGGTGCACGTGAAGGTGCTGGCGTGACGGCGTCGGGGGGCAAGCTCAGCGGCAAGTCGCTATTCGCGCTCGATGCGGCGAAGGCGGATGTCATCGTCGTGGCCGACAAGGCGGGCGGACTGTACCTCGTGAGAGGCGACACCAGGGGACTCACGAAAGTGGCGCTCACCTCGATCGATCTCACGCGGACGCTGACGGAATTGCAGTTCGACAATGTGGACGCGGAAGCGCTTTCGACAGGCGATTCCGACGCAACACGACGCCGGGTCGTCGATGCGGGCCGGGTGATGCTCGCTGCCGACACGCTGGGCGCCGGCTGGGCGATGATCGACAAGGCGGTCGAGTATGCGGGCGAGCGCAAGCAGTTCGGCCGCGTCATTGCCTCGTTCCAGGCGGTGAAGCATCTCTGCGCGGAGATGGCGGCGGAGCTCGAACCCTGCCGTTCGCTCGTCTGGTATGCGGCGCATGCCTTCGATGCGATGCCAGAGGAAGCGAGCCTGATGGCGGCGCATGCGAAGGCGCATACGGCGGAAACCGGCCGCTTCGTCGCGCGAACCGCGACGGAGGTTCATGGCGGCATGGGCTTCACCGACCTGCTCGGGCTTCACTACTGGTTCAAGCGGATCGGGCTCGACCGGCAGCTGCTGGGCTCGCCGGAGCGCGTGCGTCACGAGGCGGCAGCGATGCAGGGCTGGGCGGCGGCGGACTGATCTAGCTGTCCGTGCCGAACCTCGCTCTTGCCAAGTATCGCGGCCGGGCATCATATGCGCGGCATCGCTTTCCGCTCGCCCGGTGCTTTCCATGGACAATATCGGTTACATCGCCGCCTTCCTCACGACCTTCGCCTTCCTGCCGCAGGCGATAAAGACGATCAGGACACGCGATACGTCGGGCCTGTCGCTCGCCATGTATGCCTGCATGACGGCGGGGATTGTCTTCTGGCTGCTGCACGGGCTCCATCTCGGGGACTATGCGCTAATCGGCGCGAACAGCGTGACGCTGTTTCTTGCCCTGCCGATTCTCATCATCGTCTCCGCGAATGCGTTCGCGGAACGGCGGCGCCTGCGCGCCGCTGCGGCAGCCGCGAAATTACTAGACCGCAGTCTATAAATTAGCTTGCGCGGCGGGCGTCCGCCTGCTTGCATACCGGCAAAACAGAACATCCGGAGGACCGTCCCCATGCGCGCAGCCATTTTCCGCAACGGCGATCTCGTCGCCGACGAGATGCCCGAACCGACGCCCGAGGCGGGGCAGGTGCTGGTGAAGACGCTGGCCTGCGGCATTTGCGGCTCGGACCTCCATGCCTTCCACCATGCCGACAAGATGGTGGAGCAGGCCAAGCGCTCCGGCTCGACTTTCGGCATGGATACGAAGAAAGACATCGTGTTCGGGCACGAGTTCTGCGCCGAGGTGCTCGACCATGGGCCGGGCACGGAGAAGAAGCTGAAACCGGGTACGCGCGTCTGCTCCATGCCGATCGCCATCACGATGAATGGCGAGAAGGCGAAGATGGATCCCGTCGGCTATTCCAACACCAAGCCCGGCGGTTTCGCCGAGCAGATGGTGCTGAACGAGCTGATGCTGCTCGAAGTGCCGAACGGGCTGCCGACGGAACAGGCGGCGCTGACCGAGCCGATGGCGGTCGGCTGGCATGCCGTCGAGAAGGCGAACCTGACGAAGGACGACATTCCGCTGGTGATCGGGTGCGGGCCGGTGGGCCTCGCCGTCATCGCGGGTCTCAAGATCAAGGGCGTGCATCCGATCATCGCAGCCGATTTCAGCCCCGCGCGGCGCAAGCTCGCCGAGCAGATGGGCGCCGACATCGTGCTCGATCCGAAGGCCGATGCGCCCTACGCGCGCTGGACGAAGGAAGCGACGCCGGAGGGCTACGACCCGGAAAACATCATGACGCTGCTCGGCATGGGGCCGAAGATGCGCCCCGGCGTCATCTTCGAATGCGTCGGCGTGCCGGGCATCATCCAGCAGATCTTCGAAGGCGCGCCGCACTTCGCGCGCGTGGTCGTCGTCGGCGTCTGCATGGAGCAGGACCGCTTCGAACCCTTCTTCGGCATCAACAAGGAACTGAACGTGCAGTTCGTGCTCGGCTACACGCCGGAGGAATTCGCGCTCACCCTGCAGCATCTCGCCGAAGGCAGGATCGACGGTTCGCCGCTCGTCACCGGCAAGGTCGGCGTCGAGGGCGTCAAGGAAGCCTTCGCGGAACTCGGCAATCCGGAAAAGCACGCGAAAATTCTGGTCGAACCCTGGCGCTGATCGCTCAGGCGGGTGGTGCGGTGTCGGCGAAGGACGGACGCTTCGCAATGTCCCGCCACCAGCCGGCGAGTTCGGTCTCTCTGTCCTGCCATTTGAGCGAGGCGTGGCGGAAGTCGAGATAGCCCAGCGCCGCGCCCACCGAAATCACACCGAGATCGACCGCCCCGTCGAGCGAGACGACTTCGTCTTCGAGCAGGGCGAGGCTGCGTTCGATGGCGCGCTGCCACCGGCCCATCCACATTTCGGAGCGTTGCTCTTCCGGCCGCGCGCGTTCGAAAGTGAGCGAGACCGCGGCGTCCATGATGCCGTCGGCCAGCGCCTGATGGCGCAGCACACGGAAGCGCTCGACGTGAGAGGCGGGGATCATCGATGGACCTTCGAGCGTCACGTCGAGATATTCGCAGATGAGCGGGCTGTCGAAATATGACGAGCCGTCGTTAAGGACGAGGGCGGGAATCTTGCCGAGCGGGTTTGCCTCGTGAAGCGCTGCCGGATCTTCCATCGCCGCGATCGCTTCCTCCGTCACGCGGGCAAGCGCGCCCTTCTCGCGGACAAGGGCGCGTACCTTCCGCGCAAAAGGCGAGGTGTGCGAGTAGTAGAGTTTCATGTGGCAGATCTCCGCGCGGCATCGAATTCGGGGACGCGCGGCATCCTATACTGCTTCGGCGCGAGGGGGGAGTGTCATCCAAATAACAGGTGGCGCGAAGACAATATGGGCTAAAGTGAAGGAATCGTTCGCAGCCTGACGGTCGCGATTTCGGGCGCCTCCCGTCGATGGCGCCAAACTGGGGGAGGAAGCCGGTCATGGACGGCGGATTGATCTTCGTACTTGTTGGACTTCTGCTTGCATTCGTCTTTCTTCTGCGCGCGGTCAAGGTCGTTCCGCAGGGCTATGTCTATACGGTCGAGCGCTTCGGACGTTACACGCACAGCCTGACGCCGGGCCTCGGTCTCATCATTCCCTTTGTCGACCGCGTCGGCACCAAGATGAACATGATGTAGACCGTGGTCGACGTGCCGAGCCAGGAGGTCATCACGCGCGACAATGCGATGGTGACCGTCGACGGCGTCGTCTTCTTCCAGGTGCTCGACGCACCTAAGGCGTCCTATGAGGTGAACTTCCTCGAAAACGCGATCCTGAACCTCACCATGACGAATATACGAACGGTGATGGGCGGCATGGACCTCGACGAGCTGTTGTCGCAGCGCGACGCCATCAATGCGCGCCTGCTCACCGTGGTCGACGAGGCAACGCATCCCTGGGGCGTCAAGGTGACGCGCATCGAGATCAAGGACATCGCGCCGCCGCGCGACATCGTTGACAGCATGGCACGGCAGATGAAAGCCGAGCGTGACAAGCGTGCCGCCATTCTCGAGGCGGAGGGCAAGCGTCAGGCATCGATCCTTGCCGCGGAAGGTGAAAAACAGGCGGCGATCCTCGAAGCGGAGGGCCGGCGCGAAGCGGCGTTCCGCGATGCCGAGGCCCGCGAGCGCGAGGCCGAAGCCGAGGCGAAGGCGACGCAGGTGGTGAGCGAGGCGATTGCGGCGGGCGACGTGCAGGCGATCAACTACTTCGTGGCGGGCAAGTATATCGAGGCGCTCAAGGATATCGCCACTTCCCCGAACCAGAAGCTCGTGCTGATGCCGCTCGAGGCGGCAAGCGTGATCGGCGCGATCGGCGGCATCGGCGAAATCGCGAAAGAGGCGCTCGGCGGAGGTGGGCCGGGCGGCGCGCCGCGCCGCGCTCCTTCCGGGTCGGTGCCGCGGGCAGGAGGCGAATAGACCATGGAAAGCGATGTTTCCTTTCTGGACCTGCTCGGCCGCTGGATATGGTTCATCGTCGCGGCGCTGCTTGCGATCGTCGAGCTCGTCGTTCCGGGGGTGCTTGCAATCTGGCTCGCCATCGCGGCCGCGATCGTCGGCGGGTTGCTGCTCCTTTTCGACATTCCGCTGGCGGGACAGCTCGCCATCTTTGCGGTGCTGTCGGTGGCGCTCGTCTGGGCGTCGCGGCAGTTTCTCACGAGACATCCGATCGAAAGCGATCATCCGACGCTCAACCAGCGCGGCGTTTCCTACATCGGCCGCGTCTTCTTCGTGGAGCAGGAAATCAGGAACGGTAGCGGCAAGGTCCGTGTCGGAGACAGCCTCTGGATCGCGCAGGGGCCGGACGCGGAAGCGGGAGCGCGGGTGAAGGTCACAGGCGTGGACGGATCCGCGCTCGTCGTCGAAAGGGCTGACTGAGTTACAGGCAGGCGATGCCGGAGGCGTGGCCGTTCATCGCGCGGACGGTGCGCCATTCCACGAAGTCGCGGCAGGTGCGGCCCCTGTCGTCGGTGAACTCGCGGGTCGGCGTCAGCTTGCCGCTCGCCTTGTCCTCAGCGGTGAACCAGGTCACCTGCTCACGCAGCGGCACCGTCATCATTTCAGCCAGCGCCTTGCGGCGCGCCTGTGCGGCCATGCCGGTGAGCGTCGGGCCCTGCGAGCCACCCATCGCGTAGCCCGCGGCGACGCCGGCCGCCACCGCCCATTCCGTGCCGGAGCCGGTTCCGATCGCCATGCCGAGCAGCGCGCCGCCCGCGGGGCCGGCGAGGCCCGTGCCGCCGTCGTCGAAGGGGGCGTCGATCAGCGTGTCCGGTTCGCGCATGGTGACGTCGGGCTGCGGCAGGCTCTGCTGCGCGCAGGCCGAAAGGAGGATCGTCGCGGCTACCAGCAGCGTGCGCATCATTCCTTCCTCAGGAAGGGCATGATGAACTTGCGAAGGCCGGGGCTCATGGCAGCCAATGCGCCGACGATGATGGTGATGAGGGGCAGGCTTCCCGAGCCGCCCTTGACGAGGCCGAGGACGCCAAGCGTCAGATCGTTCAGCGTTTTCTCGACCAGGTCGAAGTCCCGCTTCACCTCCGCGCGGGCGGACGCGATTGCCTGGTTGGCCAGTTCGAGTTCGAGCTTGTCGGCGCGGCCCGGCGCTTTCGCTGCCAGGAGAAGCGCAATAAAGGCGAGAAGCGTCAGCACGCCGCCCGTGATGAGGGCGCCGAGCGGATAGCCGTAGAGCTCCGAGAGATAGAGGAAGCCCGCGATGATGAGCATGGTGACGGCGAAGAGCGCGATGAAGACCGCAATGCCGACGAGCGAGAGGCGCCGGGCAAGGCGGCGCGCCTCGAGTTCCGCACGGTAGAGCTCCGCTTCGGCGAGCTTGCGGACATGGGGTGTGGGATCGATCACCGGCGCGCTCCTATCTGGTCAGCAATCGGCCGATGAGGAAACCGAGCCCGAAGGCGACGAGCGCGCTTGGCACGGGATGCGCATCGATCTGCTGCTGGACGTCCTGCAGCCCATCCTGTACCCGCTCGCGGATCGCCTCGGCGTCGGCAAGGATGCCGTCGGCCTCCTCGGGCATTGCCGTGCGGGCCTCTTCGAGCGCCTGCTGGAGCGCCTCGATCTGGGCCTGAAGCTCCTCGATGGTTGAGCTGTCCTGAGTCTTTTTTTCAGCCATGTCGCATGTCTCCGGAACAAGGGCGCCTGCGGGTTTCGATTATCGCCTCGTTCGGTAACAAGAATAGCCCGCAAAAGGACGCAGACAAGCCGGGCGAGACTGCGGTTTTTCATTAAATGACGGTTTGTATCCCGGCACCTTCCGGCTCATTTTATTTGATACGGGGGGCAGTGGCAGCACCGAAAGGAGAGTCATTCGCGTGTGGCGAAAGGTACTCGACTGGATGGGGATCGGGCGGCGGCATGAGAACAAGGCCGGAATTCCGGCCGATACGTTCATTGCCGACATGATCCGCCATCGCAGGCCCGGCGAGACTGCCCTTGTCGGGGAACTGGTTGTGCTCGATCTGGCCGAGGCGCGGGAGCGCGTCGGAGAGAAGTGGCCGCTCGTTTCCCGGCATGTTCATCTGCTGGTCGAGAATCTTCTGTCACGGCGGCTCCGGGGCAACAGCACCTTCTTTCGCTGTGGCGAGGGCGTGTTCGCGATCGTTTTTGCCGATCTTTCGAAGGAAGAGGCGGAGAGCGAGTGCGGCAAGGTCGCCGAAGAGATCATGACCTATCTTTTCGGTCAGGCGCTCGCGGACTTGTCGACGGAGGAGGAAACCGACGGCCAGCAACTGGCGGTTCATTCCGAAGTGTTTGAAATAGCCCTCGACGAGTTGGAGGATGCGGCATCGCCCGTCGAGGCGATCAAGGCCCATGTCATGCAGCGCGTCGCGGAGCGACCAGCCGAGCAGGCGCAATCCGGATCCGTCGATTCTGTCCTGATTCATGTCGAGCGAAAGTTCGATGCGATCGTCGCCAAGGCCAGCGAAGGCAATTCGCCGAAGCTCGTGCAGCAGCTGGAGACGCTGGTTTCCAAGCTCCGGGCGCTGGAGCGCAGCCTTTATGCATCGAGGCCGGTCGTCACGAACCGGGAGGACGCGTCTGCTGGCGGCACGCAGTGGGCGCCGATAGAACCGCCTGCAAGTGCGCTTTCGCGGCTTTCCGCGCTGATCGAAAGGACAGAGGCGCAACTGGCGACGCTGCGTACGGCCGATGGAGCCGCTGGAAGCGGAGGCGCTGGGGTTGATGCGGGCCACGAAGGCGACGTCCAGTGGCTCAGCCTGCCGGAGCACAAGATCGATTTCGGCATCGACTATCTGCCGCTGCTTGATATCACGGCGGGCGTGAAGGGCATCTTTCTCTGCCGCCTCCGTTTCAGGATTGGCGGCATGTCCTACGATCCGGCTCAGCTCAGGGAAATGGAGGAGGACGACGAGGTCTTCATCATCGCCGACAGGCTGGCGATGCGTCATCTCGTTCAGACGCTCGCTGAGGAGGAGGGTGAGGCAGGCCCTTCGGTGCTTGTCGTTACGGTTCATCAGACGACGCTCGAAAACCTCGCGTCGCGCCGTTCCTACGTCGAGCTGATCTCGCAGTTGCCCATCGAACAGCGGCGCAGAATCTTTGTCGAGATCGTTCTTGGCCCGAACTGGAAAACCGGCCGGTTGCCTGCCTGGGTTGAGCAACTCAAGCCCTATAGCCGAGGAATCTTTCTGCGTTTTCCGGGAGAAGCGCTTCCCGCCGCTGCCGATCTGCAGGGGATCGACTTCTCCGCAACCCGGCAGCGCGGCGCCGGAGCGCTCGGGATCGATCTCGCTGACCGGCGGCTCGGTGACGAGGAAAGTCGCTTCCATGCCCTGCGCCGTATCGCGGCCGTCGCATCGGAGAAGGGACTCAGGACTTATGCAATCAACATGTCGGAGCCGCGTGCGCTGACGCTCTGCAGAGCGGCCGCCATTCGCTATGTTTCGAATGAGATGGCGATGCCTGCAGTGTCGCACCCGGGCGGCGTTGAACGCATGTCGGTCGAGGAACTGAACAGCCAGACCGTGCAGGCACAAAGCGCCTAAAGATAGGGCGAGGCGAGGCGGAAGAGCGAATCCCGGATGCGGACGGGCATGCTTCTGCCCGACAGTTCCTCATAGGAGAGCGGTCGCGCGGTTGAAATCTTTCGCTCGATCAGTGCGTCGAGTTCGCCGGCGAAGGTCGCGCCGTAGCATTCCAGGTTGAACTCGAAGTTGAGGCGGAGGCTCCGGTCGTCCCAGTTGGCCGAACCCACCATCGCCCACATGCCGTCGACCGTCATCATCTTCGAGTGATCGAACGGGCCCTTCGTCTTCCAGATGCGGCAGCCCGCGCGGGCGAGCCATTCGAGCTGCGGGGTTGCCGCCCAGTCGCAGAAGGGCAGATTGTTCGTTTCCGGCAGCACGATGTCGACGATCACGCCGCGCATTGCCGCAAGCGAGACATTGGTGCGGAGCGTCGCATCGGGAATGAAGTAGGGCGTGACGATGCGCACATTGTGCTGCGCTTCGGCAAGCGCGCCGAGCAGCGTCCAGCGGATCGGGTTGAGCCCCATGTCGGGTCCGGCGGGAAGGCCGCGCGCCACGACGTCGCCCGCGGATTCGATTTCCGGAAACCAGTCCGGTCCTTCCAGCAGTTCGCCGGTGGTGAAGTTCCACTCGTGGGCGAATGTGTGCATGAGATGGGAAACGACGGGGCCCTCGACGCGGAAATGACAATCCTTGATGGGCTTGCGCGGTCCGGCGTCGCTGACGTTTCCCTCGGCTATGTTCATGCCGCCGGTGAAGCCGTGGCGTCCGTCCACCACGAAGATCTTCTGGTGGTTGCGCATGTTCAGGTAAGGCATCTGCCAGGGCATGAAGGAATGCAGGAAGCGCGCATAGTTGATGCCGCGTTCCTCGAGCAGCGGTATCAGCGAGGGATGCGAATACCAGGAACCGACGCCGTCGATGAGAAGGCGCACGCGCACGCCGCGTTCCATCGCGTCCGACAGGGCGTCGACGAAGCGTCGGCCCGCCGCATCGTTGTTGAAGATGTAGGTCGAGATCGCAATGGAGCGCATTGCGCGTTCGATGGCCTCGATCATGGCGGGATAGGCTTCGTCGCCGTTCAGCAGAACGCCGATCGCGTTTCCCTGCTCGAAACTCTCGGGAAGAATCTTCTGGCCGAAGCGGGCGAGGCCTTCCAGTTCGAGGAGGCGCACCACGCCTTCGCCGGCCCGCGCTTCGCTGCGCTCGGGGAGCGGCGCGAGAAGCAGCATGTCGTGTTTCTGGCCGCGCAGCTCGCGGGCCCGGCGCTGGATGCGGTTCACGCCGAAGAGGAGGTAGACGATCCAGCCCACGAAGGGCACGAGCAGGACGAAGCCGACCCAGCCAGCCGCCGCGCGCTCATCCGTCTTGGTCAGAATCACGTGGATGGCCGCGCCGCCCATGCCCCCGAACTGGACGAGCGCGAGCACGAAGGGCCAGATATCCCAGAATCCCGTTTCCATAGGTCTCCAGACTAGCCGAAGCCGCTTCGCCGGTCGCGGCTTGCCCCGCCGGGATTGGCGGTCCGGGCCAGGTCAGTAGCGCAAGGTTGCGCCCAGAATGAGGCCGCGGTCCTCGCCCGGAAAGTAGCGTTCGTTGCCGAAAGCGAAGTCGGCGCGGTCGGCATAGCGCGTATCGAAGATATTGGTGAGCTTGCCGAAGAGGGCAAGGTTCTCCGTGACGTCGTAGTCGAGGCGCAGATTGAAGATGTCATGACCGTCATATTCGGCGGTGTTGCTTGCATCCATCCAGTAGTCGCCGACATGGACCCATTCGAATTCCGCGCGTCCATCGCCGCCGTCGAAGTCGTAACCGAGGCGGACATTGGCGAGCGTTCTCGGCGCGGTGTCGACATCATTGCCGTCGAGAATGACCTCGGTCGCCGTGATGTTGGTGAAGGCGTAGGTGTGCCGGGCATAGGTGCCGGCGGCGGCGATGTCGAAACCGAAAGGCAGAGGCGCGGCGAGTTCGAGTTCGATGCCCGCATGGTCCGTCTTGCCATCCGATACGTTGAAGCCGTTCGCGTCGCGGAAATAATAGTTTCGCTTCTCCATGTAGAAGAGGCTGGTTTCGTAGGAGATGTTCGCCCAGTTGCCGCGGGCGCCGACCTCGATGCTGTCGAGCTCCTCTGACTTGGCTTCGCCCGGAACCTGAAGGCGCTGCAGACGGTAGAGGTCGGTCGTCTGCGGTGCGCGGGCGCCGCGCGCAAGGTTCACGTAGCCCGTGATGTTTTCATTGAACTCGTGCAGCAGGCCGATCTTCGGCGTCACGTCGGCGAATTCGTCGACACGGCTCGGAATGCGCAGATAGCGGCCGAAAATGCCGTTCGGCGCGTCGTTCTCGTAGTCGTAGCGCGTGTATTCGAAGCGCAGGCCCGCCGACAGAAGCGTCTTCGGCGTCAGTTGCCATTCGCTGTGTATGTAGGGCGCGAGCACCAGCGCCTTCACCGTGTAGTCGTAGTGGACGCCCTGCGGCGAGTTGTTCGGCGGCGCGGGGAAGGGCGGGGCGGCGTTGTACTGGATTTCCGACAGCGATCCGTCCGTGTATTCGGTATCGAAACCGAAGATCAGACTGTGGCCGCCGTCGAGGCGCGCGACGAGGCTCGAAAGAAGCCCGCCGCTCCAGTGCGCGTTTTCCTCCACCGGCTGTCCGGGGAGGAAATGCATGAGAAAGTTCATGCGGTTCGAGCGTGCATAGGGCGTCAGCACCAACATCAGGTCGTCGTCGAGGTCGCGCTCGATGCGCACGGCCGTGCGCAGCGCCCATGCGTCGCGATAGGCTTCCGGGTTCGGGTTCGTCTTGTAGAGCGCCGGGTCCTTGTAGGCGTCGGGACCGACGACATAGCCCGCCGTTTCCTGATTGGTGTTCACGGCGGTCAGCGTCGCCTCGATGCGCGTATCCGGCGCGTCGTAATCGTAGCGGAAACGCGACTTCTGCTGTTCGAGGCCGGAATCGGCGCGAAAGCCGCCATCGTTCAGAACCGAAAAGCTGCCGCGGAAGCCATGGCTTGCCGCACCGTCGCCGGCGAGCGTCTTGCTCGCGGTGCCCGTCACCTCGAAAAGGTCGTGCGGGCCGCCCCAGGCGGTCAGTTCGCCGTCCTCGTCCGGGGCGGGTGGCCGGCTCAGGAAATTGATGAGGCCATGTTCGGCGTTCGAGCCATAGCGCGCGCCGCCGGGTCCGCGCACGACTTCGATGCCGCCCGAGACTTCGTCCATCGCTTCCATCAGCGCGTTGACGTTGGCGAAGCCCGCCGCGCGCATCGGCACGCCGTCCTCGAGATAGAGGAAGGAGCCCGCGCCCGCGCCGCCCGTCAGCACCGGCGAACGGATGGCGGTCAGGTGCTCGGCGCCGCTGCCCTGCTGGATGCCGACGCCGGGCACGCGGTTCAGCACTTCGGATGGCTGCACCGGCTTCACGAATTCGACTTCGGCTTCCGGAATTTTCGAGATATTGCCGATATGGGTCGCGCGTGGCGTGCCGAGACCGGTGGTCGTGACGGTGATCTCGTCGAGCAGCCAGGCCTTCTCTTCCGCCTCCTGCGCCAGCGCCGCCGGCGCGGCGGCGAGGGCGGCACCCAGCGCCCATGTGACGAAAACGACGGACGATCCCGCCTTGCCGCACGGGCGGCACACATACCCGAAAACTGTCACCTGACGCTCCCCCGAGGCCGGGGCCCCGCTCTTGATCCCTCTGGTCGCGGCTCTTCGATATCCGGCCGCCTGCCCCATTGTTACCATGTCGAGCGCTCAGGTCGACTCCCCCGGCCTCCGGGGAGGTTGCCCCGAAAAGCGCGGCAATCGGCCACGCGGGGCGGGTGGCCGGGTTTGCTTGCGGGGCAGGGGGCGCGGGCGCTAAAGTCCCGTCCGTCATGAAAATTCTCGGTACATCCATCCCGCCGGTAGCGCTCTCCGTGGCGCTGCTTGCCGTAGCGACAACGGCGGTTGCCTATTCGCCGACGCTTTACCGGATGTTCTGCCAGGCGACGGGCTATGGCGGCACCGTGAGCGTCAACAAGGAACTGAAACCCGATTCCGGCTCGGCCGTTGGGCCGGTCGTCGCGGTGCGCTTCGATTCCAATGTCTCGCCGGGACTCGACTGGACGTTCGAGCCGGTCGAGCGTCAGGTAGAGGTCCATGTCGGCGTGCCGAAGACGGTGTTCTACCGGGCGGTGAACAACAGCGATCAGACCGTGGTTGGCCGCGCGACATATAATGTGACGCCGGACGCCGCGGGCTACTACTTCAACAAGACCGAGTGCTTCTGCTTCAGCGAGCAGAAGCTCGCGCCCGGCGAGAGCGCCGAAATGCCGATCGTTTTCTTCCTTGATCCGGAGATGACGGAAGACATCGACACGAAGAGCATCAAGGCGATCACGCTCTCCTATACCTTCTTCAAACAGGACTCGGACGAAGCAGCGGTGGCGGCGGCTTCCTCGCTCAAGGAGCAGGGCGAGACACGTCAGCGCGAACTCTCGCAGGCCGAAACCGCCGAATTCACCAATCACGTGCTTCGTCCCCGCTAGCGCTGTCCGATAAGGCTGGCTCCACGCGGAAGATTGCCTGTAGGCTTTGCCGCCCCCTTCCGGCCGACGGAGCCTGCATGTTTCCCATTTCCGACGACAATCCCGAACCCGGCGTGCCCTTCGTCACCTGGGGGCTGATCGCGGCCTGCGTCGCCGTTTTCCTTCTGCAGTATTCGCTGCCGCCCGGCGAGGCGGAGCTTGCCGTCTATCACTATGGCCTCATCCCCGGTGTGCTGTTCGGCTCGACGGAGATGAGCAATGCGCCGGTGCCGGCCTGGGCGACGATCTTCAGTTCCATGTTCATGCATGGCGGGCTCGCGCATCTCGGCGGCAACATGCTCTATCTCTGGATTTTCGGCGACAACATCGAGCTCGCGATGGGGCGGGTCCGCTTCATCGTCTTCTATCTCGCGACAGGGATTGCCGCCGCGCTCGCCCATGCCCTTCTCGTGCCAGCCTCGACCGTGCCGCTGGTCGGCGCGAGCGGGGCGATTTCGGGTGTGCTCGGCGCCTATCTCCTGCTCTATCCGCGCGGCCGTGTCCGCGTGCTCTTCATTCCCTTTCCGCTCATTCTGCTGCGGACTTTCTATGTACCCGCCATCATCGTGCTCGGGCTCTGGTTCGCGATACAGGTCTTCAGCGGGCTCATGAACCCGGTCGAGGAAGCGGGCGTCGCCTTCTGGGCGCATGTCGGCGGCTTCGTCGCGGGTATGGCTCTCGTGCCCTTCTTCAAGCGGCGCGACGTGTCGCTCTTCCACAAGGCGCAGCCGAAGGTCTTCGATGCGCGCGCAAGCGGGCGGCGCGGCCCCTGGGGCTGACGCCTTTTCCATCTCCTTCTGCACAAACAAAAGGCAGACGGCTCCGGCGGCTGCTTGATTTCTGAGCCTGCGGCCGTCGGTGCGCGGCCCAATGCGCGCTTTTTGCGGTGCAGCGAACTGGCACGGCGCTTGCGATGTATGTCTCTGGCAGCGGCTAGGGTTCCGGCTTCGCGCAAGTGCGCAATCGGTTTTGCGAAGTGTCTGGTCCGAGAGCCGCACCCTGTCCGGTGAACAGCGGGCAGGTACACGGCGGGATAAAAGCCCGGGAGACGGATGTAATGCGAGGGTTGGCATTGCAGAACCGCCGTGACGCCAATCCTCCGCCTTTGAAACGCGATCACTCGATCCGGAGGACTGGCTATATGACTTCTTTCAAACTCTCTTCCCTGAAGATATTCGCGGCGGCCCTGGTCGCCATGACGCTCGCTTTCACCGCGGTTTCGCCTGCCCATGCCGAGGCGAAGAAGGACTTCAAGGTCGCCTGGTCGATCTATGTCGGCTGGATGCCCTGGGGCTACGCGATGGACAACGGCATCGTGAAGAAATGGGCCGACAAGTACGACATCAACATCGAGGTCGTGCAGTTCAACGATTACATCGAAGCGATCAACCAGTACACGGCGGGCGCCTATGACGGCGTGATGGCGACCAACATGGACGCGCTCGCCATTCCGTCTGCCGGTGGTGTCGACTCGACGATCCTCCTCATCTGCGACTATTCCGACGGCAACGACGTCATCATCCTTAAGGGCAAGGACGATCTGGCGGCCATCAAGGGCCAGAAGGTCAATCTCGTCGAACTTTCCGTGTCGCATTACGTGCTCGCCCGCGCCCTCGAAAAGATCGGCATGTCCGAGAAGGATGTGACGGTGGTGAACACGTCGGATGCCGACATGATCGCCGCATGGGCAACGCCCGATGTGACGGCCATGACGACATGGAACCCGATGGCGGCGGAAATTCTCACTGAGGACAACGCCAACAATGTCTTCGACTCGAGCGAACTTCCCGGCGAAATCCAGGACTCCCTCGTCGTCAACACGCAGACGCTGAAGGACAACCCGGCCTTCGCCAAGGCCATGACCGGCATCTGGTACGAGACGATGGCGCTCATGTCCGCGGATGACGAGGCGGCGACGGCGGCGAAGACGGCGATGGGCGTGGCCTCCGGCACCGACCTCGCGGGCTACGAGATGCAGCTCGCGGCGACGGAAATGTTCTATACGCCGCAAGACTACATCGCCTTCACGGAAGGCAACCTGTCGGAGCTCACGACTTTCGTCACCAAGTTCCTCTTCGATCACGGCCTGCTCGGCCAGGACGCGAAGTCGCCCGGTTATATCGGGATCGAACTCGCGGACGGCACGGTCGTCGGCGACGAGGACAATGTGCTGCTCCGCTACACCACCGAGTACGCGCAGATGGCCGCCGACGGCGCGCTCTGACGGCCATCACCTGAGAGAGGCCAGTAACGCCATGCGTAGATTGATCAACCGGCGGCCCGATGTGGCATCGCGGTTCGGACTCATGATCCTGCCGTTCGTCATCGTCGTCATCGCCTACATGGTTGCCTCCGAGGCGCGTCTGTCGGTCAATCCGAACGACAAGCTGCTTCCCGGATGGTCGACGATTTCCGACGCGATCGAACGCATGGCGTTTCTGCCCGACCAGCGCACGGGCGACTACCTGCTCTGGAGCGACACGCTGTCGAGCCTGACAAGGCTCGGCATCGGCGTCGCCATCGCCACGCTGATCGGTGGCATCTTCGGCATTCTGCAGGGTCTCATCCCCTATTTCAGGGCGACCTTCAACGCCTTCACGGGCGTGTTGTCGATGATCCCGCCGCTCTCGGTGCTTCCCATTCTCTTCATCATCTTCGGGCTCGGCGAACTTGCGAAAGTGATGCTGGTGGTCATCGGCATCGTGCCCTTCATCATTCGCGACCTCGCGCTCAGGACCGCCGAAATCCCGCATGAGGAAATCATCAAGGCGCAGACGCTCGGCGCGTCGACATGGCAGATCATCCTGCGCATCGTCGTGCCGCAGATGCTGCCGCGTCTTATCGACGGGGTGCGTCTGTCGCTCGGGGCTGCGTGGCTCTTCCTGATCGCGGCGGAGGCGATCGCGTCCGACAGCGGCCTCGGCTACCGCATCTTCCTGATGCGGCGCTATCTCGCGATGGACGTCATCCTGCCCTACGTCGCATGGATCACCATTCTCGCCTTCGCCCTCGACCTTTCATTGCGGCTCTTTCAGCGCATCGCTTTCCGCTGGATGTACCGGGGTAACTGAGTATGACGCGTGTCACCGTCGAAAACGTCTGGAAGGTCTATGGCGACCAGACCGTGCTCGAAAACATCAACTTCGAGACGGAACCCGGTTCCTTCATCGCCCTTGTCGGTCCGTCGGGCTGCGGCAAGTCCACTTTCCTGCGCATGATGCTCGGCGACGAGGCGCCGACCAGGGGCCGCATCCTGATCGACGGCGTCGAACTCGAAGACGAACCGTCGCCGGATCGCGGCGTTGTGTTCCAGAAATACTCCGTCTTCCCGCATCTCACCGCGCTGCAGAACGTGATGCTCGGCCTCGAATTCGCCGCGAGCCCCTTTACGGGACGGCTCTTCGGGCGGAAGAAACGCGAGGCGCGCAATGCCTCGCTCGACATGCTGAAGAGCGTCGGCCTCACCCATGCGGTTCACAAATATCCCTCCGAGCTGTCGGGCGGCATGCAGCAGCGTCTCGCCATCGCGCAGGCGCTCATCAAGAAGCCGAAGATCCTGCTGCTCGACGAGCCCTTCGGCGCGCTCGATCCCGGCATCCGCAACGAGGTGCACGAGATCATGCTCCGGCTCTGGCGCGAGGAAGGCATGACCATCTTCATGGTGACGCATGACCTGTCCGAAGCCTTCAAGCTCGGCACGCGCGTCATCGCTTTCGACCGCGTGCGCAATCGCCCCGAGGAACAGAAGGCCTATGGCGCGACCGTCACCTTCGATCTCAAGGTCGATGGCAAGAGCGCGCCGCCGCAACCGCCGGCGGATGTAACGCTTGCCGCGGCGGCGCAGTAGATAACCCGCCGGACGGGACGGCCCGTCCGGTTATGCAAGGCCCTGGTTCAACGGGGCAAGTGCCTGGACGGCCAGGCTTCGGCCCGGGGAAACCCGGCGCGCAAAAGGAGACGCGCGATGGCGGAAGCATCCCGCAGTGAAAAATATACAGGACCCTATGCCGCGCAGCAGGAGCGCTATTACAGGCTCTTCGGCGGCGCGAAGGCGAAGGCGCGCGATTTCAGCGAGGCGAAAGGCAATCCGGCGACCCTCGCCGAAAATCTGATCCGCGTTCGTGAGACGGTGCCGGGCGGCTGGGCGCATGCGCTGCCGCTTGCGCGCGGCGAAACGCTCCGCGTCCTCAATACGCATGGCACGCCCGGCGTATCGCTTCTCTTCTACAATGCGAAAGACAGGAGCGAGCGGTTCAACGCGGGCGACACGGTGAAGATCCAGTGGAACGCGCGGCTTGCCCGAGGCCGCGTCCTCTTCTCCGACATGGGCCGCGTGCTGGCCTCGATCACGGACGACAGTTTCGGCCATAACGATGCGCTGACCGGCGGTTCGACGCCCGCGAGCAACGAGGAACGCTACGGCGACGCGACGCTCCGCAACACGCGCGACAACTTCATCCTGCTCGCCTCCAAGAACGGGCTCGACAAGCGCGACATCCCGCCTTGTCTCACGCTCTTTGCGCCGGTCGGCGTCGATGGCGCAGGCCGCTTCCGCTGGGAAGGCGAGGGACCGGCACCCGGCGACTATGTAGACCTTCGCGCCGAGCTCGATCTTCTCGTTTTCGTTTCCAATGCACCGCATCCCTTCGCGCCCGGCGATTACGCCCCGAGGGATATCGACCTCATCGTCTGGACGTCGCCGCCGTCCGAAGCGGACGACTTCTGCCGCACCGCCACAGAAGAAGCCGTGCGCGGTTTCGAGAACAATACGCGCTATCTCGCCGCGCTTGGGGAGGAGTGAGGCCATGACGCTCTCCAACAGACATGAAGATCAGGCGATCTATGATTTCACCGTGCCTGCGCTCCGGCCCTGGTCGCACGAGTTGAAGAAGGGGCAGATCCTCCGCATCGTCGACCTCGAAGGGCAACAGGCCGTCGACACGTTGTTCTACTCGAAGGCCGATCCGTCGGAGCGCTACAGCGCGCAGGATACGGCGCGCGCGCAGGGCTCACCCTATATCGGCTCCGGCACGAAGCTGATCTCGAACGAGGGCAACCTGATGGCGACCGTCATCGCCGACACCTCGGGCGGTCACGACACCTCGGCCGGCGCCTGCTCGGCGGAGGCGAACACGGTGCGCTTCGGTCACGAGACGCTCTATATGCACAGCTGCCGCGACAATTTCGTGATGGAACTGTCGAAACACGGGCTCACCAAGCGCGACATCGTCTCCAACATCAACTTCTTCATGAACGTGCCGGTGGAGGAAGACGGAACGCTTGCCATCGTCGACGGTCTGTCGAAACCGGGGGACTATGTCGAGGTCAGGGCGGAGATGGACATTCTCTGCGTGATCTCGAATTGCCCGCAGGTGAACAATCCCTGCAACGGCTTCAACCCCTCGCCCGTGCGCACATTGATCTGGGACGCCTGACAAGGTTCCCGCCCGGCGCTTCGCGGCCCGGGTTCATCGGAGGCCCGATGTTCAAGAAGGTTCTGATTGCCAATCGCGGCGAGATTGCCGTCCGCGTCATCGCCACGCTCCGGCGGATGGGCGTCGCGTCCGTCGCGGTCCATTCCGAAGCCGACCGTTTCGCGCCGCATGTGCGGCTGGCGGACGAAGCGGTCTGCGTCGGTCCCGCGCCCGTCGCGGAAAGCTATCTCGATATCGACGCGATTCTCGCCGCCGTGCGCGAGACCGGCGCGGAAGCGGTGCATCCGGGCTACGGCTTCCTCAGCGAGAACCCGGAATTCGCCGCCGCGCTTCAGCGCGAGGGCGTCGCCTTCATCGGCCCGCGCCCCGAACACATGCGCGCCTTCTCGCTGAAGCACACCGCGCGCGAGATCGCGGAGAAGAGCGGTGTGCCGTTGCTGCCGGGCTCGCCGCTCATCGTCGATCTAGACGATGCGATGACGCAGGCCGGCGAGATCGGCTACCCCGTCATGCTGAAGAGCACGGCGGGCGGCGGCGGCATCGGCCTGCAGCTCTGCCATTCGGCCGCCGACATGCCGCGTCTCTACGACACGGTGCGCCGCCTCGCGCTTGCGAACTTCAAGGACAGCGGGCTCTTCCTCGAGAAATATGTCGCCGCCGCCCGCCATATCGAGGTGCAGATTTTCGGCGACGGCGAGGGCAACGTGATCGCGCTCGGCGAGCGCGACTGCTCCGCCCAGCGCCGCAACCAGAAAGTGATCGAGGAGACGCCCGCGCCCAATCTCGGAGCGGCCGAGCGCAAGGCCTTGCATGAGGCGGCGGTGCAACTCGGTGAGGCTGTTTCCTATGCCTCCGCCGGAACGGTCGAGTTCATCTATGACGAGGAGGCGAGGACCTTCTATTTCCTCGAAGTGAACACGCGCCTCCAGGTCGAGCATCCGGTGACGGAAGAGGTGACCGGGCTCGATCTCGTGGAGATGATGGTGGCCCAGGCGGCGGGCGACCTCGGTCCTCTTGCTGATTACGAGCGCGTGCCGCAGGGCCACGCCATCGAGGTCCGGCTTTACGCAGAAGACCCGGGCAAGAACTTCCAGCCGTCCTCCGGCCTTCTCACGGAAGTTTCCTTCCCGGACGATATTCGCGTCGATGGCTGGATCGCGACCGGCACGGAAGTGACGCCGTTCTACGACCCGATGCTGGCGAAACTGATCGTGAAGGGGGAAACGCGCGAGGAAGCGGCCGCGAAACTCGGCGCTGCGCTCGATGTGTCCCGCGTCTACGGCATCGAAACCAATCTCGATTATCTCGCCGGCCTCGTCCGCACGCCGGAATTTCTCGGCGGCACGATGCTGACCTCGACGCTGGCGGGCTACGACCATGAAAGCGCCGGGCTCGACGTTCTCTCGCCCGGCGCGCAGTCGAGCCTGCAGGACTGGCCGGGTCGTCTCGGCTACTGGGATGTCGGCGTACCACCCTCCGGACCGATGGACGGGCTTTCGCACCGTCTCGCGAACCGCCTCGTTGGCAATCCCGAAGATGCGGCAGCGCTCGAAATGACGCTGAACGGGCCGACGCTCCGATTCCGCATGGATGCGACGATCGCGCTTGCCGGTGCAGAGATGCCGGCGACGCTGGACGGCGAGCCGGTTCCCTTCTGGTGCGCGCTCGAAGCGAAGCGCGGCCAGGTGCTCGAACTCGGTCAGGTGAAGGGCGCGGGGCAGCGCGCCTGTCTCGCCGTGCGCAACGGCTTCGACGCGCCCGTCTATCTCGGCTCGCGTTCGGCCTTCACGCTTGGCCGCTTCGGCGGCCATGCCCCCGGCGCGCTCCGCACGGGCGATGTGCTGCGCATCAACCGCGAAGGCGCCATCGGCGAGCCCATCGCCGCGCCGCTGCCCGTCTCCGCGCGTCCGCCTCTCACGCATGAATGGGAGATCGCCGCGCTTTACGGGCCGCATGGTGCGCCGGACTTCTTCCTCGACGAGGATATCGAGACGCTTTTCAACACCGCTTACGAGGTTCATTACAATTCCGCGCGCACGGGCGTTCGCCTCATCGGGCCGAAGCCGCAATGGGCGCGCAAGGATGGCGGCGAGGCGGGGCTTCACCCGTCGAACATCCACGACAATGCCTATGCCGTCGGCACGATCGACTTCACGGGCGACATGCCGATCATTCTCGGGCCCGACGGGCCGAGCCTTGGCGGCTTCGTCTGTCCGGCGACGCTTGCGCAGGCCGAACTCTGGAAGCTCGGGCAGTTGAAGCCCGGCGACAAGGTGCGCTTCCGCCGTATCACCGACAAGCAGGCCGCCGACATGCGCCGCGCCGAGAATGCCTGGGTGAAGACGCTTTCGCGCCCCGTCGCGCCGGTCGCGCAACAGGCGCCGAAGGAAGATGCGGTGCTTGCCCGTATCGGCGACCTCGAAACCGAAGTCACCTATCGCCGCGCGGGCGACGATTACATGCTCGTCGAATACGGGCCTATCGTGCTCGACTTCGCGCTCCGCTTCCGCGCGCATGCGATGATGATGGCGCTTGAAGCCCGCGCGCTTGAAGGCATCATCGAGATGACGCCGGGAATCCGCTCGCTACAGATCCATTTCGATCCGGATGTGCTTCCGGCGCGCAAGCTCCTCGCGACGCTGGAAGAGATGGAGCGCGCGCTTCCCTCCTCCGCCGACATGGAAGTGCCGAGCCGTGTCGTTCATCTGCCGCTGTCATGGGACGACGAGGCGGCGCGCGAGGCGGTCCGCAAATACGGCACGCTGGTGCGCCCCGATGCGCCCTGGGTGCCGTCCAACATCGAGTTCATCCGGCGCATCAACGGGCTGAAGAACATCGCGGAAGTGCGCCGCATTCTCTTCGAAGCGGACTACATGGTCTTCGGGCTCGGCGACGTCTATCTCGGCGCGCCGGTCGCGACGCCGCTCGATCCGCGCCACCGCCTCGTGACCACCAAGTACAACCCCGCCCGCACCTGGACGCCGGAAAACGCTGTCGGCATCGGCGGCGCCTATCTCTGCGTCTACGGCATGGAAGGGCCCGGCGGCTACCAGCTTGTCGGCCGCACGGTGCAGATGTGGAATTCGTGGCGCAAGACGGCCAACTTCGAAAAGCCCTGGCTGCTTCGCTTCTTCGACCGGCTGAAATTCTTCCCCGTCTCGGCGGAGGAACTCACAGACGCGCGCGAAGCCTTCCTTCACGGCGAGTACGATGTGAAGGTCGAGGAGGGGACTTTCCGCCTCAGCGACTATTTCTCCTTCCTCGAAAGGAATGCCGAGGACATTTCCGCTTTCCGTGTTTCGCAGCGCCGTGCCTTCGAGGAAGAGCGCAAACGCTGGGAGGAGCAGGGTCTCGCCATGTCAGCGATGGAGCCGGAAGTTGCTGCCGTCGAGGAAGTGGCGGACGTGCCGGAAGGCGGGCGTCTCGTCGAGGCGGGCGTTCCCGGCAATGTCTGGTCGATCGGCGTCGAGCCCGGCGACGAGGTTGCCGCTGACCAGACGCTGGTCGTGCTCGAATCGATGAAAATGGAAATCGAGGTGCGCGCGCCCGTCGCCGCCCGCGTCCATGAAGTGCATTGCGCGCCGGGCAGGATGGTGCAGGCGGGGCAGGCGCTCGTCACGCTGGTGCCGTTCGATGCCGCCAAACCCGGAATGGAGGCCGTGTCGTGAAGGCTTTGTCCTTTTCCCTGCCGTCGCTCCGCGCGGCTTTCGCTTCCGGCGTTCGCGCGGAGGATGTGGCGCGGGAGGCGCTCGCCCGCGCCGAAGCCTGCAACGATCCCGCCGTCTGGATCTCGCGCTTCGAGGACGAGGAGGTTCTCGCCCGCGCCCGCGCGCTCGACGCGCTGCGACAAGAGCAGCGCGCGCTGATGCCGCTTTTCGGCGTGCCCTTCGCGGTGAAGGACAATATCGACGTCGCCGGCATTCCGACGACGGCGGGCTGCCCGGCCTATGCCTTTCAGCCGAAGGAAGACGCCTTCGTTGTCGCGCGCCTCGTCGCGGCAGGCGCCATTCCCCTCGGCAAGACCAATCTCGACCAGTTCGCGACCGGGCTCGTCGGCACGCGCTCGCCGCTTGGCGCCCCCCGCTCCGTCTTCAACCACGCGTTCATTTCCGGCGGTTCGTCGTCGGGTTCCGCGGTCGCCGTCGCTGCGGGCATCGTTTCCTTCGCGCTCGGCACGGACACGGCGGGCTCCGGCCGCGTCCCCGCCGCCTTCAACAACATCGTCGGGCTGAAGCCCTCGCGCGGGCTTCTCTCCGCGCGCGGCGTCGTGCCCGCCTGCCGTTCGCTCGATTGCGTGTCGGTCTTCGCGCTCACCGTCGAGGATGCGGGCACGGTGTTCGACGTCGCCGCCATCTTCGACCCCGCCGACATCTATGCCCGCACCCGCATGCCGGAAACGCCGGCGTTTCCGGCCGGCGGCTTCACCTTCGCCGTGCCGCGCGCCTCCGACCTCAAATTCTTCGGCGACGACGAAGCGGCGCGTCTCTTCGAGGCCGCGTCCGAACGGCTGGAGGAACTCGGCGGCCGCGCGCGCTGGATCGACTTTTCGATGTTCGAGGAAGCCGCCGCGCTTCTCTATGAAGGGCCGTGGGTTGCGGAGCGTTTCGCCGCCGTCGGCGATTTCATCGAGAAGCATGGGGCCGAGGTCGATCCGACGGTGCGCGGCATCGTGCTCGGTGCGCGCGAGCGGAGCGCGGTCGAGACCTTCGAGGCGATGTACAAGCTCGAAGCGCTGAAGCGCCGCGCGCAGCGTCTCTTCGCCGAGATCGACCTGCTGATGGTGCCGACCGCGCCGACGATCTACCGCGTCGACGAGGTCTTGGCCGAGCCCGTGAAGCTCAACAGCCGCCTCGGCAGCTACACCAATTTCATGAACCTGCTCGACATGGCGGGCATCGCCATCCCGGCGGGCATTCGTGCGGAAGGTCCGTCGAAGGGGCTTCCCTTCGGCGTCACGCTTTGCGCACCCGCCTTTTCGGAAGCGCGGCTTGCCGCCTTCGCTTCCGCCTTCGAGACGGCGCAGGGTCTCGTCCCCGGTGCGCCCGCACCAACCCCGGAGCAGGACGAAGGCTTCATCGAGCTTGCCGTCGTCGGCGCGCATATGTCGGGCCTGCCGCTCAACCACGAGCTCACCTCGCGCGGGGCCATGTTCGTCGAGCGCACCAGGACCGCGCCCCGCTACCGCTTCTATGCGCTGGCGGGCGGGCCGCCCTTCCGTCCGGGCCTCGTCCGCGTGGAGGACGGCGGTGCCGCCATCGAGCTCGAGGTCTGGCGTCTTCCGCGCGCTGTCTTCGGCAGCTTCATGGCGGGCGTGCCGCAGCCGCTCTGCATCGGGACGCTCGATCTCGCGTCGGGGAAAAAGGTGAAAGGCTTTCTCTGCGAGGCGGAAGGTCTCGCGGGCGCCGAAGAGATCACTTCCTTCGGCGGCTGGCGCGCCTTCATGACCTCGAAGGTCGAAAAGGCCGGATAACTCTCTCTTCCAATGCAGAACGCATCTCCTCGGTAAATGGCGCAAGTCCGAGAGATTTGGCGCTGCACAATATTACGTCTACGGAATAATGGGCGATTGGTGAGCATCTCCCTGTAGGGTTTTCTCGCGATATGACTGCATAGCGAGGGGACGCTCATGACAGATGCGCTCGAACTTCCGTTTCAGTATTTCGGCCAGTTGAGTGCGCCTTGGTTGGGTGCCCTTTTGATGGGATTAATTTTGTTTGATGGTCTTGTTGGGGCGTTTGTGGACCCAACGCCACTTCGATATCCGCTCCGCTTCGCTGTCAGGTTGGCAGAATTGTTTGCCCTTGTTGAGTTCTCCAGACGCTATATCGACCGTGCGTCAGATCTTACCCCTGTTGAGCTTCTGGTGGCGATCACACTGACCCTGGGAGCGATATGGGTGTATCCGTCGCTTGTTAGTTTTTTGGAACGGCAGATAATTAGCTTCCGAATTCGTACGGGCGGATTTCATCAGTATTCAATAGTGGCTTTTACGACGCTGGGTACCGGAGAGTCGGACCATGGGCGGGGCGTTGTGCGTCTCAGCCCAGATGTGATGAAGCAATTGAAAATCAGGCGAAGTGCGCTGGTAGCAATTCGCGGACGAAACGGTAACACGATCTATCGCATAGCTCGCGGGACGCCGCCTGCGGATGACGCAGAGAAAGCATATCCTGATGAAGGCGCTGTTGGATTGGAGTTGGATGACAGGGTAGCCCTAGATGCACGGGGTAAGAACGAGCATCTTAAGCTCTGGTCGGCTGCCCCTTGGAGTCTCTTGCGATATATGATGAACCACACGGATATGCTGACGAGAGCCAATTTCCAGCTTTCGCTCTGGGTGGCTGGAGCAGGTTTGTTAGGGGGCTGGGCTCTTACTGGGTTTTCTACAGGGGGACTGCTCTCTCTCTTTTCTAGCTAGAACGCCGCTTCAAGCAGCGCACGTGCCTCGTCGAGCGTCGCGGCGGTGAGCACGGTGAAGCCGCCGCCCTCCTGCGCCATCGCGGCTTCGTATTCCTCCGCGCCGTAGCCGGTCGCGACGATCACCGCGCCTTTCAGCCCGGCGCGCTTCGCCGCCTCGATGTCGGCGGCCTTGTCGCCGACGAGCCAGCTTGCGCCAAGGTCGAGGCCCATCAGCGCGCCTGCATGCTCGATCATGGCGGGGCCGGGCTTGCGCCAGCGGTCCTGCGCCGCGCCGTAGCCTTCGGTGAAATCCGGATGGAAGGGGCAGGCGAGGGTAAGGTCGAGCGCTGCTTCCTTCTCGCGAAGCCGGCGCGCGATTTCCGCCTCCACCGCCTCGAACTCGGCCCACGAGATCAGCCCGCGCGCGATGCCGGACTGGTTGGTGACGCAGACAAGGCCGAGCCCCTTCGCCCGGCCCCAGGCGATGATCTCCGCCGCGCCCCTCTCCAGCGCCACATCTTCCTTGTTTTTCAGATAGTTGACCTCCTTGACGAGGACCCCGTCCCGGTCGAGAAAGAGGCCGGGCGCGCCCTGCCGCCGGGGCGGGGTCGCGGTCGAAAGCCAGATATCGGGGGGTATGGTCATGAGGCGGGCTTCAGCATCGGGCCGGAACAGGGCGGCATTTTTACGCTATCTTGAGCCGCTTTCCGCCACCATGACACAAACCGCACGATCCGGGACCAGTGAATGACCGATAAAGCGACCGCGAACGGCCCGGATATCCAGGCGCTGGTGGAGGGGCTGGCGCGCGCCCGCGTGGCGCTGGCGGGCGATGTCATGCTCGACCGCTTCGTCTATGGCGAGGTCTCCCGCATCTCGCCGGAAGCGCCGATCCCGGTGCTGCGCGTCGGCGACGAGAAGGCGATGCCGGGCGGCGCAGGCAATGTTGCGCGCAATCTCGCCGCGCTCGGCGCGAAAGTCGATTTCCTCTCCGTCGTCGGCGACGACGAGGCGGGCGCGGAGCTGAAAACCGCGCTCGGCGCCGAAGCCGTTACCTCCTCGCTCACCGTCGTTCCCGGCCGCGAGACGACGGTCAAGATGCGCTTCGTCGCGATGGGCCAGCAGGTGCTCCGCGTCGACCGCGAGACGCACCTGCCGCTCGGGAACGCGCCATCGGAAAAATTCATCGCCGGGCTCACCGCCGCGCTCGACGACAAGGACGTGCTCGTCCTGTCCGACTACGGCAAGGGCGTGCTTACCCCCGCCGTCCTCGCTGCCGCGATTACGGCCGCGCGCGGCAAGGGGCTTCCCGTCGTGATCGATCCGAAGGGCCGCGACTATGCGCGTTATGCGGGCGCCGACGTCGTGACGCCGAACCGCAAGGAGCTCGGCGAGGCGACAGGCCTCCCCGTCGAAAACGACGAAGAGATTGTCGCTGCCGCCCGCGCGCTCATTATGCAACATGGCATTGGCGCCGTCGTCGTCACGCGCGCGCAGGCCGGCATGAGCGTCGTCACGTCAGACGGCGTCACGCATCTGAAAGCCGAAGCGCGCGAAGTGTTCGACGTGTCGGGCGCGGGCGACACGGTCGTCTCGACGCTCGCCGCCGCGCTCGGCAGCGGGTTGCCTCTGCCGCAAGCCGCCGCGCTCGCCAATTCCGCCGCCGGCATCGTCGTCGGCAAGGTCGGCACCGCCGTCGTTCACGGCGACGAGCTTGCCGCGAAGTTGCGCGAGCGCGAGCTTTCCGCGCTCGAAGCGAAGGTCGCGGGTCTCGAGAGCGCGCGCGACATCGTGGAAGCATGGCGCGCACGCGGGCTCAGCGTCGGCTTCACCAATGGCTGCTTCGATCTCCTGCATCCGGGTCATGTCACGCTGCTCGACAAGGCGCGCGCGCTGTGCGACCGGCTCGTCGTCGGGCTCAACAGCGATCAATCCGTCAAGCGCCTCAAGGGCGAGGACCGTCCGGTGCAGCCCGAGATCGCGCGCGCCTTGTCGAGCAGCGTGACATGACCCGGAT
>MRWF01018025.1_pt1 | contig 147545 bp, 136 predicted proteins | sample 1013331 | NCBI WGS metagenome assembly MRWF01 (sample SAMN06117577, study PRJNA244670) | biofilm metagenome | biome: Water; feature: Cathode Biofilm; material: Biofilm; isolation source: microbial consortium enriched at the cathode of a solar microbial fuel cell | place: USA: District of Columbia... | reverse complement strand
GGTCACGTCGTGGTTGAGCGGCTCGCGCTCGATAATCTGGCATTGCACTTGGTGCACGGGCAGCTCGCCCGGTGCGGTCGTCTCTGGCACGTCGATCTCGCAATCGCTGATCGGAATGGCCACGCAGTATAGCACCCGGTCGGCACCGGGTTCGTGGGCGTGGATGATGTCGCCGCTGCCGCCGTGGCGTACCGCCCCGACCGTGAGGCGGCCCTGGCAGCGCAGGCAGACGCCGTTGCGGCAGGCGTGTGGAAAACCGAAGCCCGCTTCGCGGGCCGCGGTGAGGATGGGGACATCCGGCGCGCAGTTCAAGACATGACGGCGGTTGATCCCCACGCGGAAGGTCATCAGCGGGGGTCGGCTCAGCCGGCCACGCCCACGAACAGGGCGACGATGCAGCCCATGCCGAAGAACCACACCAGGGAGCGGGCGCTGGCCCAGTCGGCGATATAGCAGATGCCGAACAGCACCCGGCTGAGCACGAACGCCAGCGCGATGCCGTCGATGGTGGCCTGCGGCGCGGTGCCGGCCAGGTGGGCGATGATCACCGCCGCGGCGAAACCGGGCAGAATCTCGAAGCTGTTCTGCTGGGCCCAGTGGGCGCGCTTGCGGGCGCCGCTCAGTTTTTCCAGAAACTCGCGGGGGTTCTTGTTCTCGTTGAGCCCGAAACCGCCCTGGAACTTGGCGAAGCCGGTGAAGGCATAGGGCAGCAGAATCGCCGCCAGAACACACCAATACGCTAACGTCATTGTTATCCGCCTCTTCTTTGTTTGTGGGTGCGGGCTTTGCCCGCGCCTACAGTCGCTATATTCCGGGCCGCGATCAATGACCGGATTGTAATGTCTGTTCAATCAGGGCAAAGCGGTCCTGGCCCCACACCAGGCGGCCGTTGACGCGGAAGCTGGGCACGCCCCAGCTGCCGGCGGCCACCATGGCTTCCCGGTTGGCCTCGGCGTCGCGCTGCCACTGGTCGTCGTCCAGCCAGCGGCGTGCCCGGTTCCAGTTCATGCCCGCCGCCGTGACCAGCTTGCGCAGGCCGGCGTCGCTGGCCGCGTCCACGCCCTGGCTCCAGATGCCTTCGCCGGCGTGCAGCAGCCATTCGCGCAAACGGCCCTCTTTCTCCGCGAACGGCCACAGCGCCATGCAACGCTCCACGCCCTTGCCCAGCGGGTCGCAGGCGCGGCCGAACGGCACCTCGTGCAGGCGCGCCTCGCGGGCGGCGTCGGTGAGGATGTAGAAGCGCTTGGCGCGCGGCACGCTCAGCCCGCGCATCACCATCGGCAGCACCGGGCGCAGCCGCAGCGTCAGGCCGTAGTGGTCGGCCAGGGCGTAGGCGCGGGGCAGGGCGATATAGGAATAGGGGCTGCGGAACGAGAAGAACATCTCCAGCTCAGGCCGCGCTTCACCGTCGTCGGCCGGGGCCGCCGGAGCGCCGGGCAACAGTGCCTGTTTGGCGCGGCCGTAATCCAGCGGCCAGGGACCGCCGCCCTGGCCCAGGGTCTCCAGGCGGCGGGCCAGGTGGTCCAGGCGCTCCAGGCTCCAGTACCACTCGCCGCCGTAATGCAGGGTGCCGGTGAGGTAGTGGCCGTCCTTCAGGAACTGGTCGCGGCGCGCTTCCAGGGCCAGTTGGGCCTGGTCCTCGGGCTGCTGGCCGTGGTCTTTCACCAGCCGTTGCAGGGCCTCCTGGTCGCCGCGCCAGAGCGCGTCGGACAGCGCGTGGGCCAGGCTCCAGAAGCGCTCGTCGTGTTCGTGTTTGAGCAGGCAGCGGGTGGCCGCCAGGGCGGTCTCCCGGTCGGGGATGCGCCAGTCCGCCGGGAAGCTCAGATCGTGCAGCCCGGCCAGGGCGGCGGCGTCCCGGGGCGCCAGCTCGCGCAGCATGTCCGGCTCCGGGTACATGGAGCGGTCCAGGTAGAGCATCACCCGGGGGGTGACGCGCACGCCGAAGTGCTCGGCGAAGCGCGGCAGCACCTGGGCCAGCAGCCAGGAGTAGGGGTCGTCGATGCGGAAGTAAAAAGTCGCCTCGTGGGGGCGGCCGCGCAGGCGCCGCCGCCACTCCGCCAGCCGGTGGCGCCAGCGTTGGGTGCCGGCGCCGGTGATCAGGCCGGCCGCGACCGGCATCAATTTGCGCTGTAGGCGGCTCATGGCGGCTCCTTCCCTGTGGTCGCTGTGTCTGTGTTTACTCGCCGATCTGGCTGAGATCGCGCACCGCGCCGCGGTCGGCGCTGGTGGTCAGGGCGGCGTAGGCCTTCAGGGCCGTGGACACCTTGCGTTGGCGCATCTCGCGGGGGCGCCAGGCGAGCTTGCCGCTGGCGTCCATTTTTTCCCGGCGCTGGGCCAGCTCGGCGTCGTCCACGCGCAACTGGATGGTGCGGTTGGGGATGTCGATGTCAATCATATCGCCCTCGCGGACCAGGCCGATGGCGCCCTGCTCGGCGGCCTCCGGCGAGGCGTGGCCGATGGACAGCCCGGAGGTGCCGCCGGAGAAGCGGCCGTCGGTGAGCAGCGCACAGCTTTTGCCCAGACCCTTGGATTTCAGGTAGCTGGTGGGGTAGAGCATTTCCTGCATGCCCGGGCCGCCTTTCGGTCCCTCGTAGCGGATCACCACCACGTCGCCGGCGACGATCTCGTCACCGAGGATGGCGCGCACCGCCGAATCCTGTGACTCGAACACCCGCGCCCGGCCGCTGAAGGTGAGGATGGAATCGTCCACGCCGGCGGTTTTGACGATGCAGCCGCGCTCGGCGATGTTGCCGTACAGCACCGCCAGGCCGCCGTCGCGGCTGTAGGCGTGCTCCAGATCGCGGATGCAGCCCTCGGCGCGGTCGGTGTCCAGGCTTTCCCAGCGGGTGTCCTGGCTGAACGCGGTCTGGGTGGGGATGCCCGCCGGCCCGGCGGTGAACATCTTCTTCACCCCGGCGTCGCCGGTCCGCATTACGTCATAGTGTTCCAGCGCCTCGGCCACGGTGGCGGAATGCACCATGGGCAGGTCGCGGTGCAGCAGGCCGGCCCGGTCCAGTTCGCCGAGAATGCCCATCACGCCGCCGGCGCGGTGCACGTCTTCCATATGGTATTTCTGGGTGGCCGGCGCCACCTTGCACAGGCACGGCACCTTGCGGCTGAGCCGGTCGATGTGCTCCATGGTGAAGTCCACGCCGCCTTCCTGGGCCGCCGCCAGCAGGTGCAGCACGGTGTTGGTGGAGCCGCCCATGGCGATGTCCAGGCTCATGGCGTTCTCGAACGCCTTGAAGGAGGCGATGTTGCGCGGCAGCACGCTCTCCATGTCCTGCTCGTAATACAGCTTGGCCAGATCGACGATGCGGCGGCCGGCTTCCAGGAACAGCTCGCGGCGGTCGGCGTGGGTGGCCAGCAGCGAGCCGTTGCCGGGCAGCGACAGACCCAGCGCCTCGGTCAGGCAGTTCATCGAGTTGGCGGTGAACATGCCGGAGCAGGAGCCGCAGGTGGGGCAGGCGGAGCGTTCCACCTCAGCCACGGTGGCGTCGTCCACCTTGTCGTCGGCGGCCATCACCATGGCGTCCACCAGATCCAGCTTGTGCTCGCCCAGTTTGGTCTTGCCCGCTTCCATGGGGCCGCCGGAGACGAAGATCACCGGAATGTTCAGGCGCATGGCGGCCATCAGCATCCCCGGGGTGATCTTGTCGCAGTTGGAAATGCACACCAGCGCGTCGGCGCAGTGGGCGTTGACCATGTACTCCACCGAGTCGGCGATGATGTCGCGGCTGGGCAGCGAATAGAGCATGCCGTCGTGGCCCATGGCGATGCCGTCGTCCACCGCGATGGTGTTGAATTCCTTGGCGATGCCGCCGGCCTTTTCCACTTCCCCGGCCACCAGCTGGCCCATGTCCTTCAGATGCACGTGCCCGGGCACGAACTGGGTGAAGGAGTTGGCGATGGCGATGATCGGTTTGCCGAAGTCATCGTCCTTCATGCCGGTGGCGCGCCAAAGCGCCCGGGCGCCGGCCATGTTGCGGCCATGGGTGGTGGTGCGGGAGCGGTACTGGGGCATGGTGGTCTCTTCGCTTTCGGATCGGAAAGCGAGGATTGTAGCGCACCCCGGGCTAAAGGCCGATATGCGTGCGCTATCCGCTAGAGACGCTTCACGAACACCTTGGAGTTGCGCTGCCAGTTGTAGAGCTGCTGCCGTTGCTCGGGCAGGGCTTCCACGCCGGCCGGGTCGAAACCCTGCTCGCGGAACCAGTGGGCGGTGTGGGTGGTGAGCACGAACAGGGTTTTCAGGCCCTGCTCCCGGGCGCGCCGTTCCAGGTAGCGCAGCATCTGCAGGCCGCGCTCGCTGTTGCGGTAGTGCGGGTGCACGGCCACGCAGGCCAGCTCGCCGGTGTGGTCGGCGGCGAACGGGTAGAGCGCCGCGCAGGCGATCACCATGCCGTCCCGTTCGATGATCACGAAACGCTGGATTTCGTTTTCCAGCAGTTCCCGTGAGCGGCGCACCAGAACGCCGTTCTGCTCCAGGGGTTCGAGCAGCTCGAGGATGCCGCCGACGTCGTCGATGCGGGCGCCGCGCAGGGTTTCGTAGGTTTCCCGGGTGACCATGGTGCCGCAGCCGTCGCGGGTGAACAGCTCCTTGAGCAGGGCGCCGTCTTCGCTGGCGTCGAGCAGGTGGGCCCGCGCCACGCCGTTGCTGGCGGCGTGGTAGGCGGCGGTGAGCTGGCGTTCCACGGCGCTGTCGGTGAAGCGCTCCTCGCCCAGCAGCCGGCCGGCTTCCTGGGGCGACAGCTCGCGCAGCAGGCGCTGTTGGCTGTCCTCGATGCGGATGCCGTCGCCGAGCACGATCATCTTGTCGGCGCCCAGGGCGATGGCGGCGGTGGAGGCCACGTCCTCGGCGTTCAGGTTGAACAGCTCGCCGGTGGGCGAGCTGCCCAGCGGCGACAGCAGCACTACATTGCCGGCGTCCATCTGCTGGCGGATGGCGTCCACTTCGATGCGCCGCACCTCGCCGGTGTGCTGGTAGTCAAAGCCGTTGCGCACGCCCACCGGTTTGGCGATCACGAAGTTGCCGCTGATCAGCTGGATCGCGGCGTTGTGCATCGGCGAGTTGGCCAGCCCCATGGAGAACAGGCCTTCCAGCTTCAAGCGCAGGGCGCCCACCGCCGCCATCACCGCCTCCAGGGCGTTGCTGTCGGTGATGCGGGTGTGGTGCTCGAAGCGGCTTTCCAGACCGGCGGCTTCCAGCCGCTGGCTGATCTGCGGCCGGGCGCCGTGCACCAGCACCAGTTTCACGCCCAGGGCGTTGAGCAGCGCCAGGTCGTGCACCAGGGTGGGCAGGCGCGGCGTGTCCAGCACCTCGCCGCCGAGCAGCACCACGAAGGTGCGCCCGCGGTGGGCGTTGATGTACGGCGACGAATTACGGAACCAGTTGACCTGGTCGCTGGCGCTGGGGGTGCTGGGCACGGGATTCTCTGGGCTCGATGACATTGGGGGAGTATAGCCACCGCCGGGCGGTGCGGACCAGATCAGATTCAGCAGGCAAGGCCTGTGGGAGCGGGCAGGGCCCGCTCCCGCCAGAGCCGCCTCAGGCCCCGAACAGACCCTTGAAGAAGTAGAAGAAGAGAATGGAAAGCAGGGCGCCCGCCGGCAGCGTCACCACCCAGGAGGTAAAGATGGTGCCCACGGTGCGCAGGTTCAGGGAACCGATGCCGCGCGCCATGCCGACGCCGAGCACCGCGCCCACCAGGGTGTGGGTGGTGGAGATCGGCAGGCCGGTGCCGGACGCCAGCACCACGGTGGTGGCGGCGCCGAGCTCGGCGGCGAAGCCGCGGCTGGGGGTCAGGGCGGTGATCTTGGTGCCCACGGTGGCCATCACCCGGGCGCCGAGAATCGCCAGGCCGAACACGATGCCCATGGCGCCCACCAGCAGGATCCAGCTGGGCATGGCGGCTTCTTTGCCGATCTGGCCGCCGCTGGCGATCACGCTGTTGATGGCGGCCAGCGGGCCCACCGCGTTGGCCACGTCGTTGGAGCCGTGGGCGAAGGCCATGGCGCAGGCGGTGAAGATCATCAGCACCGCGAAGATGCGCTCCACGGAGTGGAAGCGGAAATCCTTGTCGGCTTCCGGGTCAGGCTGGATGCGGCTGAGAATGCTGGCGCCGATCACCGCCACGATCAGGCCGCCGACCAACGCCCAGCCCAGGCTGGCGGCGAAGCTGATGTCCAGACCGATGTGTTTGAGGCCCTTGACCAGGGTCACGGCGGTCATCACGTAACCGACCATGAACATATAGAAGGGCACCACTTTCTTGGCGCGCTGGAAGGGGTCGTCCTGGTTGAGCACCAGGCGTTGCACGCTCTTGATCAGAAAGAAGGAGATGAAGCCGGCCAGCAGCGGCGAGGTCACCCAGCTGGCGACGATGGAGCCGACCTTGTCCCAGTGCACCGAGTCCATACCCACGCCGACGGCGGCGAAGCCGACGATGGCGCCGACGATGGAGTGGGTGGTGGACACCGGCCAGCCGAACCAGGACGCCACCACCAGCCAGATGCCCGCCGCCAGCAGCGCCGACAGCATGCCGTAGACCAGATAGTGCGGTGTCTCGCTGAAGACGCTGGCATCGACGATGCCCTTGCGCACCGTGGCGGTCACCTCGCCGCCGGCCAGATAGGCGCCGGCGAACTCGAAGACGATGGCGATCATCACCGCCTGTCCGACGGTGAGGGCGCCCGCCCCCACCGAGGTGCCCATGGCGTTGGCCACGTCGTTGGCGCCCACGCCCCACGCCATAAGAAAGCCGACCGCGCCGGCGATGATCAGCATCAGCATGCTGTGTTCGAGCATCCACTCCATAGCGAACCTCTGGTCAGGGTGCTTTAGGGCCTGTTCACACTAAGTTTGATGGCCGCGCCGGTGGCCGTTTTCCCGCAAGACAAGGCGAGGTGAGCGCGGTGTGGGTCACCACACAAGCGAACCTCAACGCAGGATTGCGGGAAAACGGCCCCGGCCCTTCGGGTTGCGCCCCAAAGCGGGCCATGCGGCGTTGCTCGTCGTTCATTTAGCATTGCTAAACTTCTCTTCTCGCGCCTTGCCTGGCCCGCTTTGGGGCAGCAACGCGGCCATCAAACTTAGTGTGAACAGGCCCTGGCTTTAGCGGGCCAGCAGTAGTTGCAGGCGGCCGCCCACTTTTTGGGCGCGGTCGGCCAGATCGCCGATCCACTCGATGATTTTGTACAGGAAGATCACGTCCACCGGCGGCAGCTCGGATTCCAGCTTGAACAGCTGCGAACGGATCTGGATCTGCTGTTCGTCGTTGGCCCGTTCCAGCCGGTCCAGGTCCTCGATCAGTTCCTCGACCAGCTGGATCTCGCGGCCGCTGAAGCCGGTTTCCACCAGTTCGTCGAGTTCGTTGATCGCTTTCTGGGCCTGGGCCGAGGTCTCGATGGCGCCTTGCAGATAGACGTTCATGGCCTCGGCGATGGGCTGCGGAATGGTCATTTGCCGGCCCAGCATCAGGCCGGCGATGTCCTTGGCCTTGTTGGCCACCTTGTCCTGGACGCTCACCAGCTCCAGCAGGTCGGTGCGGGACACCGGCAGGAACAGGCTTTTCGGCAGATTGAGGCGGAATTCTTTTTTCAGGGTGTCCGCCTGGTTTTCCAGGTCGGCGATGCGCTGACGGGCGGCCTTGGCCTTTTCCCAGTCGTTACTGCTGACCCCGGCGAAGAACTCGCCCAGGCCCAGTGCGCATTCGTGCACGGTGTCGTAGTGCTGTTGCAGCGGTTTGATCGGTGAGCGGCCGAACAGGCCGGCGATCGAGCTTCCGAAGGACATGGGACTACCCTGTAACGGAACGGTCATAATGATGGGGCGCGAGTATAGAGGGAAGCTTCCGTCAATTCCAACGCCCCGCCCGGAGCCCGCCTGGGCGGGCCTGGTTCAGGTTCCTCCGGAACGGGGATGGCGGCAAGTGCCGGCTCGGTCTACAGTAATCGGCAAACGGATACAGACAATCAAAAGACGGGGGAGCACCACCGTGAATGCCAGCGCCGTTCCCGCGCATCTGCGCGGCCAGGAAGTGGACGTTCGCTGGGTAATGCGCGAATTGCTCGACGAGCAGCGCGTGACCCGGGAAGAGTTCAACGTTATTTCCACCACGCCCAGGGAAAACAAGGAACTCAACTGGCACCCGTTGCAGGTGGTGGCCAAGTACCGTCTGGTGGACCGCGCCCACGGCCAGCGCATCATGGACGTGGAATTCCTCAGCGACTGGCTGGCGGCGAAAAGCGGCCTGCCTCTCTATCACATCGACCCGCTCAAGGTGGATGTGGATCAGATCACCCGGGTGATGAGCTACGCGTTCGCCGAACGGCACGGCATCGTCGCCGTGGAGAGCCACCGCGACCGGGTGGTGGTGGCCTGCGATCAGCCCTTCAAACCGGACTGGCAGGAGCACCTCAAGCAGGTGCTGGGCGACCGCGCCCTGGAGGTGGTGTTCGCCAACCCGGAGCAACTGCGCCGCTACCGCATCGAGTTCTACAACCTGAGCCGCTCGATCGCCGGCGCCGCCCGCAGCGGCGGCCAGGAGCTTTCCGGCATCACCAACTTCGAGCAGCTGCTGGAAGTGGGCAAGGGCCACCCGGACGCGGACGACCAGCACATCGTCAATATCGTCGACTGGATTCTGCAGTACGCGTTTTCCCAGCGCGCCAGTGACATCCATCTGGAGCCGCGCCGGGACCTGGGCAAGATGCGCTTCCGCATCGACGGCGTGCTGCACGACGTCTACGAGCTGCCGGCCACCATCATGGCGGCGGTCACCAGCCGGCTGAAGATCCTGTCGCGGCTGAACGTGGCCGAGAAGCGCAAACCCCAGGACGGCCGCCTGAAGACCAAGTCCCCGGACGGCGACGAAGTGGAGCTGCGTATCTCCACCCTGCCCACCGCCTTCGGCGAAAAGATGGTGATGCGGGTGTTCGACCCGGACGTGCTGGTGCGCAGTTTCTCGCAGCTCGGTTTCAGCAAGGAGGACTACCAGCACTGGCAGGCGATGACCGCCCACACCCACGGCATCGTGTTCGTCACCGGCCCCACCGGCTCGGGCAAGACCACCACGCTCTATTCCACCCTCAAGCAGCTGGCCACCAGCGAAGTGAACGTCTGCACCATCGAGGACCCGATTGAAATGGTGGAGCCCAGCTTCAATCAGATGCAGGTGCAGGCCAACATCGAGGTGGGCTTCTCCCAGGGCGTCAAGGCGATGCTGCGCCAGGATCCGGACATCATCATGATCGGTGAGATCCGCGACCTGGCCACCGCGGACATGGCGATCCAGGCGGCGCTCACCGGCCACCTGGTGCTCTCCACCCTGCACACCAACGACGCTCCCTCGTCGATCACCCGGCTGGCGGACCTAGGCGTGCCGTCCTATTTGATCTCCGCCACCGTGATCGGCGTCATGGCCCAGCGCCTGGTGCGCACCCTGTGCCCGCACTGCAAGACCGAGGCCCGCCCCGACGAGGCGGCCTGGCAGGAGCTGGTGCGCCCCTTCAAGATGAGCGTGCCGGACACCGTCTGCCAGCCGGTGGGCTGCCTGGAGTGTCGCGGCACCGGCTACCTGGGGCGTATGGGCGTCTACGAGACCATGCCGCTGCACGGCACCCTGAAGGGCATGGTGGGGCGCAACGCGGATCTTGAGGCGATCACCCGGCAGGCCATCAAGGGCGGCATGAAGCCGCTGCGCATCAGCGGCGCCCAGAAAGTGGCCAAGGGCCTGACCACCATCGAAGAGGTGCTGCGCGTCACCCCCTCCCAGGACGTCCTGCTCTAGGGGGCGGCGAGTGGCGCACTGCGTTAACATTGGCGTTTTCCGCTTTGCCCGTGGACAATACCGGCCATGACTGATCCGGACTATTCCGGCCTGCCCGACGAACTCTCCGTGTTGGTGACCCGGCACTGGCAGCGGTTCCAGGAAGTGGGCCATGTTCTCCCCGACGCCCTTCTCAAAGACCTGCCCCGTGTCTGGGCGGGCTCCGATTACGTGGCGGAGCAATTCATTCGCGACGCGGACCTGGGGGACTGGCTGGCCGGCTGCGCGCTCAAGGCGCGTCTCGAGCCCGGCCGTCTGGGCGAGGAGATCAGCCAGGCGGTGATGGCCTGTGACGACGAGGACGCCCTCAAGGCCACGCTGCGCCGCCTTCGCCACCGCCATATGGTGCGCCTGATCTGGCGGGACCTCACCGGCCTGGCGGACTACCACGCCACCGTGGCGGACCTGTCGTTGCTCGCCGACACCCTGATCGCCACCGCCCTGGAAAAGCTCTACCAGTGGGCCTGCGAGCGCAACGGCACGCCCCGCGACGAGCAGGGCCGGCCGGTCAAGCTGGTGGTGCTGGCGATGGGCAAGCTGGGCGCCCGCGAGCTTAACCTGTCCTCGGACATCGACCTGATCTTCGCCTACGAAGACGAAGGCGAAATCGAAGGCGAACGCCGCAACCTCACCCACCACCAGTTCTTCCTGCGCCTGGGCCAGCAGCTGATCAAGGCCCTCGACCAGACCACCGGCGACGGTTTCGTGTTCCGGGTCGACATGCGTCTGCGCCCGTGGGGTAAGAGCGGCGCCCTGGCGGTGGGCTTCGACGCCATGGAAAGCTACTACGAAAACCAGGGCCGCGAATGGGAGCGCTACGCGCTGATCAAGATGCGCCCGGTGGCCGGCGATCTGGACGCCGGCGCGCGCCTGATCGAGCGGCTCAACCCTTTCGTCTACCGCCGCTATATCGATTACGGCGCGTTCGAATCGCTGCGCGAAATGAAGGGCCTGATCGAGCGTGAGGTGAACCGCAAGGGCATGCAGGCGGACGTCAAACTGGGCGCCGGCGGCATCCGTGAAGTGGAGTTCATCGTCCAGGCGTTCCAGCTGATCCGCGGCGGCCAGCTGCCCAGCCTGCGCGACCCGAACCTGATGAAAGTGCTGCCGATGCTGGTGGAAGAGGGCATGCTGCCCGAGGACGTGGTCGCCGAACTGGCCGACGCCTATGTCTTTCTGCGCGATGTGGAGCACCGCCTGCAGGCGGTCAACGACCGCCAGACCCAGCGCCTGCCCGACGACGAACTGGGCTGGCAGCGGCTCACCTTCGCCATGGATTTTTCCGCCCGGGCGCCGTTCGAACGGGCGCTGCGCCGCCACCGGGAGCAGGTGCGCTACCACTTCAGCCAGGTGATCGCCGACCCCCAGCAGGAGGCGGAAGTGTCCGAGGGCGACCAAGAGCTGCTCGACCTGTGGCGGGGCGACGTGGACCGTGACGCCGCGGTGGCCCACCTGGAGGCGATCGGCGTCCAACAGGCCGGCGAGGTGCTGGATCAGTTGGAGAACCTGCGCCATTCCCGCAGCGTCGAGAACATGCAGCGCATCGGCCGCGACCGGCTCGACAAGCTGATGCCGCTGCTGCTGGAAGCGCTCGGCTACCAGGGCCACGGCGCGGTCACCGCCGCGCGGCTGATCTCGTTCGTGGAATCGGTGCTGCGCCGCAGTGCCTATATCGCCTTACTGGTGGAGAACCCGGGCGCCCTGACGCAGCTGGTGAAACTGTCCGGCGCCAGCCCCTGGATCGCCGAGCGCCTGGCCCGCCATCCGGTGCTGCTCGACGAACTGCTCGACGTCAGCACCCTGTATTCACCGCCGGCCCGCTCGCAGCTGGACGACGAGCTGCGCCAGCAACTGCTGCGCGTGGCCGAGGACGACCTGGAACAGCAGATGGAGGTGCTGCGTAACTTCAAGCAGGCCCATCTGCTGCGCGTGGCGGCTTCCGAAGTCACCGAGGTGCTGCCGCTGATGAAGGTCAGCGACTACCTGACCTGGCTGGCGGAAAGCATTCTCAACCAGGTGGTGATGCTGGCCTGGGAACCCATGGTGGAGCGCCACGGGCGCCCGCTGCGCGACGACGGCCAGCCGTGCAGCCCGGACTTCGTGGTGGTGGGCTACGGCAAGCTGGGCGGCATCGAGCTGGGCCACAACTCCGACCTGGATCTGGTGTTCCTGCACGACGCCGCCAGCGGCGGGAGCACCGACGGCGACAAGCCGGTCTCCAACGAGCAGTTCTACGCCCGCCTGGGCCAGCGCATCGTGCACATTCTTTCCACCCGCACCATGAGCGGCCAGCTCTATGAAGTGGACACCCGGCTGCGGCCCAGCGGCAGCGCCGGGCTGCTGGTGTCGTCCATGGAGGCGTTCCGCAAATACCAGCTGCAGGACGCCTGGACCTGGGAGCATCAGGCGCTGGTGCGCGCCCGGGTGGTGGCCGGTTGCAACCGTGCCCGCCAGCGTTTCGAGGCGATCCGCGACGAGGTGCTGTGCCGCGAGCGGGACCAGGAGGCCCTGCGCGTGGACGTGCTCGCCATGCGCGACAAGATGGTCGATCACCTGGCCTCCAACCAGCCCGGCTGCTTCCATCTCAAGCAGGACCCGGGTGGTATCGTCGATATCGAATTTATGGTCCAATACGGGGTTCTACGATGGGCCTCCCGTCACGGTGAACTGACCCGTTTCACCGACAATGTGCGGCTGCTTGAAACCCTCGCCGCTCTGGAATTGATGCCGGCCCAGGATGCCGGCCTGCTTCGGGAAGCCTACCTGGCCTACCGGTCCGCGGCCCATCGCGCGTCACTGCGCAAGGAAAAGTCCATCGTCGGCGACGGTGAGTTCCGCGAATTGCGGGACGGCGTGCGGACGATCTGGCAACACTGGTTCGATCTTTCGAAATAACAGCTCTACCTGTGGATTGGGAGTGTGACCGCCATGTCGATGGCTCAACGAGACGGTTTTATCTGGCTGGACAATGAAATGGTGCCTTGGCGCGAAGCCAAGACCCATGTGCTGACCCACACCCTGCACTACGGCATGGGCGTGTTCGAAGGCGTGCGGGCCTACGAGACCGCGCGGGGCCCGGCCATTTTCCGGCTCAAGGAACACACCGACCGGTTGTTCAACAGCGCCCACATCCTGAACATGAAGATTCCTTACACCAAGGAACAGATCAACCAGGCGCAGATCGACGCGGTGCGCGAGAACAAACTGCCGCACGCCTACCTGCGGCCGATGGTGTTCTACGGCAGCGAAGGCATGGGCCTGCGCGCGCACAACCTGAAAGTGCACGTCATGGTCGCCGCCTGGGAGTGGCCCGCCTACATGAGCCCGGAAGCCCTGGAGCTCGGTATCAAGGTGCGCACCTCCAGCTACACCCGGCACCACGTCAACATCACCATGTGCAAGGCCAAGGCCAACGGCAATTACATCAATTCCATGCTGGCCCTGAACGAAGCCCTGTCCGGCGGCGCCGACGAAGCGCTGCTGCTGGATAACGAAGGCTATGTGGCGGAAGGTTCCGGCGAGAACGTGTTCCTGATCCGCGACAAGGTGCTGTACACCCCGGAGCTGACCTCCTGCCTGGACGGCATCACCCGCAAGACCATCATCCAGCTGGCCGAGGAACACGGCTACACGGTGCGCGAGAAGCGCCTCACCCGCGATGAGTTCTACATCGCCGACGAGGCCTTCTTCACCGGCACCGCCGCGGAAGTGACGCCGATCCGCGAACTGGACGGCCGCATCATCGGTGAAGGCAAGCGCGGGCCGATCACCGAAGAGCTGCAGACCGTCTATTTCGATCTGGTGCGCGACAAGCACGACCGCCACCAGGAATGGCTGACCCACGTTTCCTGAGTGTCTGAAGCGCGGCGCCCACGCATCCTGGTCGTCGGCCCGTCCTGGGTCGGCGACATGGTCATGGCCCAGACGCTGTTCGCCGAACTGCAGCGGCAGCGGCCCTGCGACATTGATGTGCTGGCGCCGGCCTGGTGCCGGCCGCTGCTGTCGCGCATGCCGGAAGTGCGCCAGGCGCTGGATCTGCCGTTCGGCCACGGCGAACTGAAGCTGCGCCAGCGGCGCGCCGAAGGCCGTGCCCTGCGCGGCGGCTACGACCGCGCCTTCGTGCTCCCCAATTCCCTCAAGTCCGCCCTGATCCCGTTCTGGGCCGGCGTTCCGGTGCGCACCGGCTGGCGTGGCGAAATGCGCTACGGCCTGCTCAACGACGTGCGCAAGCTGGACAAAGAGCGTTACCCCTTGATGGTGCAGCGCTTCGTGGCGCTGGCCCTGGACGCGGATGCGCCGCCGCCGGCCCTGGAAACGATTCAGCCGCCCCGGCTGCGCGTGGACAGCGACGCCGTGGCCGCCGCCCGCGCCGACCAGCGGCTCGCCGACGACCGCCCGGTGCTGGGGCTGTGCCCCGGCGCCGAATTCGGCCCGTCCAAACGCTGGCCGGAATACCACTACGCCGCCGTGGCCCGCCACTGGATCGGGCAGGGCGGCCGGGTGTGGCTGTTCGGCTCCGGCAAGGACCGGCCGGTGGCCGAGCAGATTGTTGAAGCGCTGCCCGAGGCCCAGCGCGGCGAGGCGGCGATCCTGGCCGGCGCCACCAGCCTGGAGCAGGCGGTGGACCTGCTGTCGGTCACCGACGCGGTGGTCAGCAACGATTCCGGGCTGATGCACATCGCCGCCGCCCTGGGCCGGCCGCTGGTGGCGGTGTACGGTTCCACTTCACCCGGCTTTACGCCGCCGCTGGGCGAAGCGGTGGCGATTGAGCGGCTGGGGCTGGAATGCAGCCCCTGTTTCCAGCGCGAATGCCCGCTGGGCCACCTCAATTGTCTTCGCCAACTGGAGCCGGACCGGGTGATTCAGGCCCTGGCAAGGTTGCCGGGCGTGCCGCGATGAACCACGACGGACGGGCGGTATGCGTGTTCTGCTGATCAAAACCTCCTCCATGGGCGATGTGATCCACAGCCTGCCGGCGATCACCGACGCGGCGCGGGCGATCCCCGGCCTGCGACTGGACTGGGTGGTGGAAGAGGGCTTCGCCGACCTGGCCGGCCGCCACCCGGCGGTGGAGCGGGTGCTGCCCTGCGCCCTGCGTCGCTGGCGCCGGCACCCGTGGCGCGCCCGGCGCAGCGGCGAGTGGGCCACCTTCAAGAACGCCCTGCGCGAACGGGAGTACGACGCCGTGATCGACGCCCAGGGCCTGATCAAAAGTGCCTTTATCACCCGCCTGGCGCGCGGCCCCAAGTTCGGCCTGGATAAAGCCTCCGCCCGCGAGCCCTGGTCGGCGTTGGCGCTGGACCGGCCGCTGCCGGTGCCCCGCGACGGCCATGCGGTGACCCGGGTGCGGCAACTGTTCGCCGCCGCCCTCGGCTACACCGCCCCGGACAGCGCCCCCGATTACGGCCTGCGCCGCACCCGCGCGCCGCGCCCGCTGGCCGGGCCCGGCGCCGAGCTGGTGTTCTGCCACGGCACCACCTGGCCCACCAAACACTACCCGGAAGCCTATTGGCGCGCCCTGGCGGAACGGGCCGCCGGCGCCGGCCAGCGGGTGTGGCTGCCGTGGGGCAACGACACCGAGCGCGCCCGCGCCGAGCGCATCGCGCAAGGGCTGGCCGGCGTCGAGGTGCTGCCGCGCCTGTCCCTGTCCACGCTCACCGACCGGATGCTGGCCTGGGACGCCTTCGTCGCCGTCGACACCGGCCTGGCCCACCTGGCCGCCGCCGCCGGGCTGCCGGGCGTGGCGCTGTACGGCCCCACCGACCCGCGCCTGACCGGCGTCTGGGGGCCGCGCGCCCGCTCCCTGGCGGCGGAGTTTCCCTGCGCCCCCTGCGTACAGGAAAAGTGCACCTATCAAGGCAACCTGGGCCAGGGGGTGAACCCGCCCTGTTTCAGCAGCCTCAAGCCGCACCGCGTCTGGCAGGCGTTGATGGAAGTCACAGCGGACGGAGCCGCCGACCGGGTGCCGGCCACGGGGGGCGGCCGATGAAGCTGGCGTTCCTGCTGTTCGAATACTTTCCCTACGGCGGCCTGCAACGGGACATGGTGGCGATCGCCACCAAGGCGCTGGAACGCGGTCATCAAGTGACGGTGTTCACCCGCGCCTGGCACGGCGACCCGGCCCCCGTCGAAGGTCTGGAAGTGCGCACGTTGCCGTCCGCCGCCCGCAGCAACCACGCCAGCGACGCGGATTTCGCGCGCCGCGTGACCGCGCTGCTGGACGGTTTCGACCGGGTGGTGGGGTTCAACAAGATGCCGGGGCTGGACTGGTACTACGCCGCCGACGGCTGTCTGGCGGACCGCTACCAGGGCCTGAAGACATTACTGCCGCGCTACCGCAGCAAGCTGGCCATGGAAGCCGCCGTGTTCGGGGCGGACGCCACCACCGGGGTGCTCTCCATCTCGCCGCCGCAGAAGGCGCTTTACCAGCACCACTACGGCACCCCGGACGCCCGCTTCGTGTCGCTGCCGCCGGGCATCCGGCGGGACCGCGTTCAGCCCGCCGACCATCTGCACCGCCGCACCGTTCTGCGCGCCGAACTGGGCATCAGCGAAGTGACGCCGATGCTGCTGTTCGTGGGCTCCGGTTTTCGCACCAAGGGCCTGGACCGGGCCCTGCAGGCCCTGGCCGGGCTGCCCGGCGACGCCCGCCTGTTCGTGGTCGGCGAGGACAAGGCGGCGCCCTACCAGCGCCAGGCGCGGCGCCTGGGCCTGGAAGGGCGGGTGCACTTCATGGGCGGCCGCGACGACGTGCCGGCCTGGCTGTGGGCGGCGGACCTGCTGGTGCACCCGGCCTACGCCGAGAACACCGGCACCGTGCTGCTGGAAGCGGCCATCGCCGGCCTGCCGGTGCTGACCACCCGCGCCTGCGGCTACGCCGACTACATCCGCGACGCGGATCTGGGCCGGGTGCTCGACGATCCCACCCCGGAGTCGCTGGCCGCCGCCGCGCGGGAATTGCTGGCCCTGGACCGGCCCGCCTGGTGGGAAAAGGCGGCCCGCTTCGCCGAGCAGGCGGACATCTACAGCCTCACCGACCACGCGGTGGACGCCATCGAAGGCGAGCCGCCGGGGGCAGGGCAATGAGCGCCCGGGCCCTGTTTCTGCGCGACGATCTGGCCGCTGCCTGGCGCGGGCGGGAGCCGTTCGCCCAGGCCGCCACCCAGCCCGGCGAGGTGTACCGGGCCCGCGAGGGCCGGCGCACGCTGCGGTTCGAGGCCGCCGGCCGGTCTTATTTTCTTAAGTACCACGGCGGCATCGGCTGGCGAGAGATCATCAAGAACCTGACCCAGGCCAAGGCGCCGGTGCTGGGCGCCATGTCCGAGGTGCGCGCGATCCGCGCCGTGGCCGCCGCCGGCATCGACACCCTGACTATCGCCGGTTACGGCTGCCGCGGCGCCAACCCGGCGCGGCAGGAATCGTTTCTGGTCACCGATGAGCTCAGCGACACGGTCAGCCTGGAAGAGCTGGGCGAGGCCTGGCGCCTGGACCCGGGGCCGGCGCCCTTCAAGTGGGCGCTGATCCGCCGGGTGGGCGAGATTGCCCGGGCCATGCACGGCGCCGGCGTGAACCACCGGGATTTCTACCTGGGTCATTTCCTGATCGACCGTGGCGCGGTGGCCGGGCACGACGCCGGCGCGCCGCTGTACCTGATTGATCTGCACCGCTCCCAGGTGCGCAACAAGGTGCCGCGCCGCTGGCGCAACAAGGACGTGGGCGGCCTGTATTACTCCACCGCCCGGCTGGACCTGACCCACCGCGACCTGCTGCGCTTCGTGCGCGCCTACACCGGCCAGCCGCTGCGTGAGGCGCTGCGCGAGCACGCCGCCCTGTGGCGCGCCAGCCGCAAGGAAGCGGAGAAAATCTACCGGCGCTATTTCGAGATCGAACCCAGCTTCCCGCTGCGATACTGCGAGCACCCGGGGAAGGACATATGAGCGGGGCGCCGGCGTTTTCCATTGTCATTCCCGCCTACAACTACGCTCATTTCCTGCGCCGGGCGGTGACCTCGGCGTGCACCCAGGACGGCGCCGACGTGGAAGTGCTGGTGGTGGACGACGGCTCCACCGACGACACCCCGGCGGTGATGGACAAGCTGAGCGCCGAGTTCGGCGAGCGGCTGACCTATCATCGCCAGCCCAACCAGGGGCCGGCGGCGGCGCGGGCCAAAGGGCTGGCCCTGGCCCGCCACGACTGGCTGGTGTTTCTCGACGCCGACGACGAACTGTTGCCCGGCGCCCTGCGGGTGTTCGCCGATCTGATCGCCGCCCACCCGCGCAGCCGCGTCGCCATCGCCGGCCATCTGGCCCGCCACGGCGAGCGCGAGCGCCGGGTCGCGCCGGGGCCGGTGAGCGACAGCCGCCAGGCCAATTTCGCCGCCTACCTGGACAAGCAACTGAGCCTGTCCAACGGCGCCTGCGCCCTGCACCGGTCGGTGTTCGACAGCGCGCCGCTGGCGTCGCCGTTGCCGCACACCGAGGACATGCCGGTGTTCGCCCATCTGATGGCCTGCTACGACGCCTGCAAAAGCGACCAGCCGGTGCTGCGGGTACACCACCACGGCGGCAGCCGCCGCAACGACGTGGCGGCGGCGCTGGCGCTGGGCATGGACCTGGAGCGCGCCATCTTCGACGACAACGGCCTGCCCGACTGGGCCGGCCAGCTGCGGCGCGGTTACCGGGCGCGGCGCGCCCTGTCGCTGCTCAAGCTGGCGGCCCGCGGCGGGCGCCCCGACCAGGTGCGTTTCTTCTTTCACCGCGCGCTCGGCGCCGATTGGCGGCGGGCATTGCAGCCGCGCTATCTGCGCCGGTACCTTGCCAGTTTTGTTCGCCGGGGGAAGCGATCGTGACCACCAGCGCCGCCGACACACCGCTCACCTGGCCGCAACTGGCCGCCCTGGACTGGGCGCGGTCCGGTGGCTTCACCCTGGATATCGACGGCGAGCCGTTGCGCGCCGAGGCGGTGCTGCGTCATCTGCCCGGCCGCCGTATCGCGGTGCGCGCCCGCTGGCGCGGCGCCACCGTGTTCGCCAAGCTGTTCTTTGCCGGCCACGCCGACGAAGCCGCCCGCGAGCTGGCCCGCCACGGCGCCCTGGTGGAGGCCGGGGTGCCCACGCCGGGGCTGATTTTCGAGACCGTCGGCAACCCGGGCCCGGAACGGGGCGCGGTGCTGATCCAGGAGTGGGTGGGCGGCCAGTCCGGCCAGGCGACCCTGCGCGGCGAGCAAGGTCTGGCGCTCGCCGGTGACCTGCTCGACAGCCTGTTCCTGCTCTACCGGGCCGGCCTGCGCCAGCTGGACCTGCACCTGGACAATTTTCTGTTCGACGGCGAGCGCTTCCTGGTCATCGACGCCGGCGAAGTGGTGGCGCTGCCCGGCGGCCTGCGCTACGAACCGGCGATTCTCGACAACCTGGCGCTGTTCTGCGCCCAGGCACCGCTGGACCTGCGTGACCGGCTGCAGGAGCAGGTGGCGGTGCGGCTGCGTCAGGAGGGGCTGCGCAGCGAGGCGCTGGCCGCCATGGTGCGCCGCCGCAGTGACCGGCGACTGCGCAGCGCAATGAAAAAGTGGCGCCGGGAAAGCTCCGCCATCGGCGTCTGGCATGAACAGCAGGAACAATGGCTGTACCGCCGTTCGCTGAACCGCGAGGATTTCGAGGCCCTGTCGGCCTGGTTGCGTGACCCGAAGAGTCTGGCGCTGATCAAAGAAGGCAGCCGGGTGAGCGTGTACGGCAACGACCAGTGGATCGTGAAGCACTACCGGGAAAGCGGCCCGAAGACCCGCCTGCGCCGCGCGCTGTTCAAGACCCGTGCGGATATTTCCTGGGTGATGGGCTGGACCTGGGCGTTGCTGGGCGTGCCCACGCCGCGCCCGGCGATGCTGCGCCGCCGCGCCGACGGCGAGGCGGTGATCGCCTTCCCCCGTCTTGAAGGCACGCTGGCGTTAAGCACCCTGATGGAGGAACAGCGCGAGCGGGCCCGGCGCGTGGCGCCATCCGTGGAGCTGTGGCTGAAGCGGCTCGGCGAGACCGGCTTCTGGCACGGCGACGCCAAGGCGCAGAATATTCTCGTCGACGACCAGGACCGGGTGCACTTCATCGACCTGGACGGCGCCGGCTTCAGTGGTGTCCGCCGGCGCCGGGCCCGCAAACAGGCCCGGGATCTCAAGCGTTTCAAACGGAACTGGGTTCAGTTCGAGGAAAAGCCGCCGGCCCGCTAGCGGTTACAGCCGGCCGTCGCCGCCTTCCATCAGAGACCGGAAGCGGGCGTGGTAGCTTTCGATGCTGAACGACTCGTCGAAAATGCGGTACTGCTCGCGGCGGGTTTCTTCCAGCTGCTCCGGGGTGGCGCTGCCCAGATATTCCAGCACCGTTTTCACCGCCTCGGTGCTTTCCTTTTCAAACAGCCAGCGCTTGTCCCGCAGTATTTCCGGAATGCCGCCCACCGGGGTGCCGTAGCCGGGCACCCCGGCGGCGATCGCTTCCAGCATGGCGATGGGCAGGCCCTCGCGCAGCGACGGCATGATGAAGGCGTCGAACGCGGACACATAGCGGTAGGCGTTCTTGCGGCCGCCGGCGAAAATCAGCCGGTCCGCCAGGCCGTGTTGCTTCGCCGCCTCGCGCATTTCGTCAAGCAGCTCACCGTCGCCGATCACCACCACATGGGGCGGGTTGTCCATCTGGCGCATGGCGTCGATCAAGTATTTATGGCCTTTCACCGGGCGCATGCGGCCGACGGTGCCGATCACCCTCGGCGCGTCCACCGGCACGCCCAGGTCGCGGCGCGCCTGCTCCCGGTCTAGCAGGTTGTCGCGCACGATCTTTTCGTTCACGGAATTGGGGATCGCCACCACTTCGTCCGGCGTGAAGCCGCGCAGCAGCATGTCCTGGCGCACCGCCTCGGAACAGGCGGCGAACTTCCAGCCGCGCATCAGCAGTTTGGCGAACAGGCGCCGGCGCGGGCGCTTGAATTCGCCCATGTTGTGCACCACCGAAATCTTGCGCACGCCGGGCAGGAACAGGCCGCACCAGGCCACGAACACCGACGGCTTCATGCGGTGGGTGATGATCACATCCGGTTTATCCCGGCGCAGCTGGCGCAACACCTTGAGCACCGCCGAGGGGCGGATGCGCTTGATGTCGGACTTGCTGAAATTGAACGCCACCGTCTCGCAGCCGAGCCGTTCGCCCAGGTTGCCGGCCTCGCCGTGGAAGATATAAAAACTGCGGTCGTGGCCTTGGGCGGCGCGGATCACTTCCTCGAACAGATCCACGCCTTCCACGGTGTCATTGCGGTATTTGCATACCTGAACCACTTTCATTGCGTGTCTCCTGTTGTCTTACATAGGCGACCAGCAGCGCCATGGGGATCCACACGCTGGGCCAGTTATACATAAACGGCGTATAGGGATGAATGCCGTCGAACAGCACCGCGCTGAAGCCGGTGGCCATGGCCGCCGCCAGCACCGAAATGCGCTGCGGGTAGCGCCGCCAGCCGCGCCACAGCGCCGGCGCCCACAGCATCACCCACAGCCCCAGCCCCAGAAAGCCGATGTGGTAGAGCAGCGACAGGAAATAGTTGTGCGGATGGTCCTGCACCACCGGCTCGCCGTCGACCACGATGTGCAGCTCGCGGGTTTCGTTGGCCATGCCGTGGCCGGTCACCGGCGCTTCCAGAATCATTTCCCAGGTGGCGGACCAGAGCTGCGGGCGCTGGCTGGTGCCCCGCTCGGTGATCATTTCCGGGTTCAGGGCGAGCGCCGCGGCGGCGACCAGCACCACCGCCACCAGCGGCACCAGCAGCCGGCGTTTCATATTGATGATCGGCAGCGCCATGCAGCCCACCGCCAGCGCCACCAGGGTGGAGCGGCGCTGGTTGGCGGCCAGATAAACCAGCAGCGCCAGGGTAATCAGATAGGGGGCGAGACGCACCAGGCGCCCGGGCGGCAATTGGCGGCTGGCGAAGAAGGCGAAAAACGGCAGCGTGATGCAGTACATGCTGGCGTAAAGCTGGTTGGTGTCGAGTATCAGCCAGGGGCGGATTTTGAACACCTCGAACACGCCGTACAGCTGCGAGCTGAACGGCCGGTCGACGATGAAATAGTAGGCGAAGAAATCCACCAGCGCGGCCACCGCGGCGGCCCCGGTGCCGATCAGCAGGGCGCCCCAGAACGCGCGCGGATAGCGCTGCATAGCCAGCTCCACGAACGCGAACAGGGTGAAGATCTCGATCAAGGCGCGCCCGAAGCGGCTGGGGTTGGGCGCCGGCCCGAAGAAGGTGGAGAAGGTGGCGTAGAACAGAAACGCCAGCAGCCAGCCCTGCCGTTTGATCAGCGCCAGCGGCTGATGCCGGGAGGCCACCGCCACATAGACCAGCGCCGGCAGAAAGAACACGGCGTCCAGGGCGTTCATCAAACCGGTGCGGGACGGGAACACCAGCAAGCCGGAAAACATCAGGCAGAAGCAGAGCGTGAGCCAGCCGCTGAACAGAACAGGGGCGCTGGGCGCGGCGGGCGTGGTGGAGCTGGGTCGGGTCATCGGTACGGATGGTCCTGGCCGGGCGGTTGGTGTTTGAAGCGTTTGTGCACCCAAAGGTACTGCTCCGGGTGCTTGCGTACATAGCCTTCGATGGTGCGGTTGATGCGGGCGGTGTCCGCCTCGTCGTCACCGCAGGGAAAATCCTCCAGCGGCGCGCCGAACTCGATTTCGTAGCGGCCGCCGGGCAGGCGGTAGTGGGCGCAAGGAATCACCTTCGCCTTGCCCATACGGGCGATGCGGCTGGTGGCGGTGATGGTGGCCGCCGGCACCCCGAAGAACGGCACGAACACCGCGTGGGCGGTGCCGTAATCCTGGTCCGGCGCGTACCAGACCGCCTCGCCCCGGCGCAGCAGGCGCACCGTCTGGCGGATGTCGTTGCGGTCCACGGAGTGGTTGACCCAGGTGCCGCGGCCCTTGGTGATCAGGTGATCGAGCAGGGGGTTGTCGTTGGGACGGTAAACCACGCTGAAACGGAAGAACTTGCCGAAAAGGCGGCTGCCCACGTCGATGCTGTTGAAGTGCATGCCCAGCAGCAGCACGCCGTGCCCTTCGCGGCGGGCGGTTTTCAGATGCTCCAGGCCGCTGACGGTGAGCCGCTTTGCCAGGTCGATGCGCTGGTTATGGAAGGCGCCGGCCATTTCCAGAATCGCCTCGCCGGTGCTGATCATCACCCGGCGTGCGAGGGCCTCGCGTTCCTGTTCGGAGAGCTCCGGAAAGCAGAGCCGCAGGTTGGTGAGGGCCACCCGTCGGCGCGACGCGGCCAGATACCAGGCCAGGCGGCCGACGCCGCGGCCGGCGGCCAGCAGCCAATCCCACGGGAGTTGGCCGATCAGCCAGAACAGGGCCAGGCCCAGGCGGGTTGGCCACAGGCGCGGGTCGGACGGTGATACCGGGCGGTGTTGGCGCTTTCCCATGGCGCCGTTAGCCCTGACCGGCACGGATCGGCCGGCGCATGGTGTCGCGGTTGCTGAGGCTGGCCAGCATCAGCGCCAGCGGCAGCCACAGGCACATCCAGCTGGGGTGGAACGGCACCAGCAGGTAGGCGCCGGCGCTCAGCATGGTGAGCAGGCCGGGCAGCAGGGCGACCAGGAACACCGCGCCCTCGCGCTGTTCGCGGCCGGCGTCCGGCAGCCGCCAGGCGGGCACCGCCCAGGCGGCGATGAACAGCGCCAGCCCGATCAGGCCGGTGCTGTGCACCACCGCCAGCAGCACGTTGTTGGGGTGCGGCAGCACACGCAGGCCGTCCGGAATCGAGACCAGCAGGGAATCACCGCCCTCCTGGCTGAGCCCGTTGCCGAACAGCGGGTGGCTGAAGTACATGCCGGCCTGGCGCAGCACCTCGAAATCCAGCGCCAGGTAGAGCGCCACCGCCCCGGCCAGGGCGGCCAGCAGCCGCTGATGGTAGCGTAGCAGCGCCCAGCCCAGGGCCAGCACCAGCAGCATGGCGCCGGATTGCCAGTGCACCGCCACCAGGAAGGTGAAGCCCACCAGCGCGCCGGCGCCGCGGCGGGCGCCCTTGGGGGTGAAGCCCTCGTCCAGGGTCTGGGCGAGCAGAATGAACGACGGCGCCACCAGCGCCATGGTGCCGAGCAGCGGGCCTGGCTGGGGCAGGTTGAAGATCAGGCTGGCGGGCTGGCTGAACAGCGGGCTGGTGAGCGGCTGAATGGTGTAATAGCTGACCATGATCACCGCCAGCACCACCATGGCGGTCATGGCACCGTTGGCCAGCGCCTGTTTCAGGGTGTGGCGGTAATAAAGATGCACCCAGCGGAGAATGCCCACCAGGATGATGATTTCCACGGCGGCGCGGATGGTGCGCGAGCTGTTGGCGTCCTCGGCCCAGACCATGGTCAGCAGGGTCCAGCCCAGAAAGGCGTACAACGGCACCAGCCAGGGGTCCAGCAGCAGGCGCCGGTCGCCGCTCACCAGGGCGCGGGTGAGCAGCGTCAGCGACGGCAGGAAGAACAGGACGTCCACCACGTTAAGCAGCGCCACCCGCGAGTGGAACAGGAAGGGCCCGGTGAACATGACCGCGAAAGAGACCGTCAGCCACAGTCTCAGCCACCTTCCCTGCAGTGCGTTGTGGCGCAAAGCCGTCATAGAATTATGTCCTGTCTCGAATCGTAGTCGCGCCGGGGAGGGCCCTGGTCCGGCCGCACCCGCCCGGCAAGCGGCAAAGTGTACTCAGCGGGGCTGCTCGCATCCACCGCTATGCTACACTGCGCGCCAGTTTGAGGCTCCCCGTGGCGCAGGAGTAGGTGATGCACAACCCGCGAATTCCCCCCTTTGGCCAGGCCCGCGTGCTGGTCGCCGGCGACGTGATGCTGGACCGTTATTGGCACGGCCCGACCGGACGTATCTCTCCGGAGGCCCCGGTGCCGGTGGTGCGCGTCACCGAACTGGAGGACCGCCCCGGCGGCGCCGCCAACGTGGCGCTCAACATGGCCGCCCTGGGGGCCCGGGCGGAACTGGTGGGGCTCACCGGCCAGGATGAGGCCGCCGGCATTCTGGAGCAACGCCTGGGTGCCGCCGATGTGCTGTGCGACTTCCAGAAAGTGGCCGGGCTGCCCACCATCACCAAGCTGCGCGTGATCAGCCGCCAGCAGCAACTGCTGCGGCTGGATTTCGAGGAGTCCTTCCAGGACCAGGACCCGGCGCCGTTCGCCGAGAAGGTCAAAGGCCGGCTGGCCGGCTGCGGCGCCCTGGTGCTGTCCGATTACGCCAAGGGCGCCCTGCGCGACTGCCCCGGGCTGATCGCCCTGGCCCGCGAGGCCGGCGTGCCGGTGCTGGTGGACCCCAAGGGCAGTGATTTCAGCCGCTACCGGGGCGCCACCCTGCTGACCCCCAACCTGGCCGAGTTCGAGGCCGTGGTGGGGCCGGTGCCGGACGAAAAGACCCTGCTGGAAAAAGGCCAGGCGCTGATGGCCGAGCTGGATCTGGGCGCCTTGCTGATCACCCGCAGCGAGAAGGGCATGACCCTGCTGCGCGCCGGCCAGACGGAGCTGCATCTGCCGGCCCACGCCCGCGAGGTGTTCGACGTCACCGGCGCCGGCGACACCGTGATCTCGACCCTGGCGGTGTCCCTGGCCGCCGGTGCCGATCTGGCCGAGGCGGTGGTGCTGGCCAACATCGCCGCCGGCATCGTGGTCGGCAAGCTGGGCACCGCGGTGGTGTCCGCCCCGGAGCTGCGCCGCGCGGTGCACCAGGCCGGCGGCCCCGGCCGCGGCGCCATGACCGAGGAACAACTGCTGATCGCCATCGAGGACGCCCGCGCCCAGGGCGAGAAGATCGCCTTTACCAACGGCTGCTTCGACATCATCCACGCCGGCCATGTGGGCTATCTGGACTCCGCCCGCCGCCTCGGCGACCGGCTGGTGCTGGCGGTCAACAGCGACGATTCGATTCGCCGGCTCAAGGGGCCGGGCCGCCCGATCAACTCCCTGGAGCGCCGCATGGCGGTGCTGGCGGCCCTGGAGGCGGTGGATTACGTGGTCGCCTTCGACACCGACACGCCGGAGCCGCTGCTGGAAAAGGTGCGCCCGGATATTCTCGTCAAAGGCGGCGACTACAGCGTCGACCAGGTGGTGGGCGCCGACATCGTCAAACGCCACGGCGGCCGCGTGGAAGTCCTCGACTTCGTCGAGAACATTTCCACCACCCACATCGTGCAAAAGATTCGTTCCCAATAGCACCGCGCTTCAAAAGCAGGGCCGCTTGTGGGAGCTTGCCCTGCAAGCGAAAGGGTGGCTTTCAGCCACCCGGCAGGATTCCAGAGGCCGTTCTGACGGTCGCACAAACAGCGTCTCTGGAATCCTGCCGGCAAGCTTCGCTTGCCTTTCGCGGGCAAGGCCCGCTCCCACAAGGCCCGCGGTTACAAGGTCTTTCTGTAGCGCGACGGGGTCTGCCCGGTCCAGCGCTCGAAGGCGCGGATGAAGGCGGCCGGCTCGCTGTAGCCGAGCAGGCCGGCGATGTCTTCCACGCTGCGTGACGAATCCGCCAGGTAGCCGCGCGCCTTCTCCAGCCGCACCCCGTCGAGAATTTTCTGATAGCTGCGCCCGGCGTCGCCGAGCCGGCGGCGGAAGCTGCGCTCGGGCATGTCGAAGGTGGCGGCGGCCCGGTCGGCGCCGGGGAACTCACCGATAAACAACTCCAGATAGGCCGCCACGCGGTCCGGCAGGCCCTCCGGGGCCTCCGCCTGGCGCCGCGCCAGCAGGGCGTCGCACTGGTTCTGGTACATCTCCTGGGCGGTGCGGTTGTAGCCAGGCAGGGGCTGGGCCATGTCCTGGTTGCGGATGATCGCCTGGCACCAGGGCTGGTCGAATTTCACCGGCGCCCGGTAAAAATCCTCGTAAATGGACGCTTCGGCGGGTTTGGGGAACGGCAGCCACACTTCCAGCGGCGCCAGGTTCAGGCCCAGCTGGGTCTGGATCTCGTTGACCAGGTTGAAGGTGCCGGTCATGTCCCGGTCGATCAGGATGCGCCGCACGCTGTCCGGCAACGGCACCGGCTCGAGGATCAATTTGGTGGTGTCTTCGCCGGGCACCAGCGACAGCTTGCCGTAGAGGTAGGTGAGCGCCTGGTAGCGGACGCCGATCTGAAAGCCCTGGAAGGCGGTGCGGCTGGTCATCAGCAGCATGGTCAGGGGGCCGTAGCCGGCCAGCCCGAAGCGGCGGCCCATCTCAAAGCCGAACAGCGGGTCCCCGGCCAGCGGCAGCAGCTCGGTGAGCACCGCCAGCTCGCGGTCCCGTTCGATTTCCCCGTTCGGGTCCAGGCGCTCCGGCTCCAGCCCGTGGCGGGCGAGAACCGGGGCGCAGTCCACGCCCCGCTCTTCGAGCACATCCACGGTGGACATCAGGGCAAGAATGGAACGCAGGGGCATGGGGAAAACCTTGGCCGGAATTATCAATTTTCCGGTCAGCTTAACACCTTTATCCGGGGCCGGGACAAGGTAAAGTGCCGGGCAATGATGACCAACAGGGTCAACGACCGTGGTCGGTAATAGGGAGAACAAGATGAACAGTCGAGCGAAGGTCTATCAGTACGCGCGGCCGGTGAAAGTGGCCATCGTGGGCGGCGGTTTCGGCGGCCTGTGCATGGCGATCAAGCTGCGCGAAGCCGGCATCGAGGATTTCGTGCTGCTGGAAAAGGCCGAGCAGGTGGGCGGCACCTGGCGGGACAACAACTATCCCGGCTGCGCCTGCGACGTGCAGTCGCACATGTATTCCTTTTCCTTCGAGGGCAACCCGGACTGGTCCGCCCGCTACAGCGGCTGGGAGGAGATCCAGGACTACATTCTGCGCACCACCGAGAAGCACGGTATCCCGGAAAAGACCCGCTTCAACGCCGAAGTGTGCGGCGCCCACTTCGACCAGGACAAGGCGCTCTGGACCCTGGACCTGAAAGACGGCAGCCAGGTGGTGTGCCAGCACTGGGTGCTCGCCAGCGGCCCGCTGCATGTGCCGCAGATTCCCAATTTCCCCGGCCTGGACCGCTTCCAGGGCAAGGTGTTCCACTCCTCCCAGTGGGACCACGACTACGATCTCACCGGCAAGAAGGTGGTGTCGGTGGGCACCGGCGCCAGCGCCATTCAGTACGTGCCGCGGATCGCCCCGGACGTGGAACGTCTGACCGTGGTGCAGCGCACCCCGGGCTGGATCATCCCCCGCGACGAGCGCCGCTATTCCAAGCTCTCCAAGACCCTGTTCCGGCGCTTCCCGCTGCTGCGCAAGCTGCACCGGGTACGGCTCTACTGGAGCAACGAATCCCGGGTGGTGCCGATCTTCCACCCGCGCCTGGCGGGTCTGCTGGAAAAAGTGGTCAAGCAGTTCATCCGTTTCCAGGTCAAGGACAAGGAAACCGCCCGCAAGCTGACCCCCAGCTACACCCTGGGCTGCAAGCGGATCATGATCTCCAACCGCTATTACCCGACCTTCAACCGCGACAACGTGGAGCTGTTCACCGAGGGCGTCAAGGAAGTGCGCGAGAACAGCATCGTGTTCACCGACGGCAGCGAACGGGAAATGGACTGCCTGATCATGGGCACCGGCTTCATCGTCGATCCGCGCATCTACATGAGGGATTTCCCGATCACCGGGCTCGACGGCCGCAAGCTCCAGGACGACTGGGCGGACGCCTCCGAGGCCTATCTGGGCGTCACCGTGGCGGGCTACCCGAACATGTTCCAGATGGTCGGCCCCAACACCGGCCTGGGCCATAACTCGATCATTTTCATGATTGAGTGCCAGGCGGAGTACATCCGCGACGCGATCCGCAAGCTGGACGCCAAGGGCGGCGACTACCTGGACGTGAAGCGCGCCGAAATGGACGCCTTCAACGACAAGCTCCAGGAAGACGTGGCCGGCACCGTCTGGCAGCAGGGCGGCTGCAGCAGCTGGTACCAGCAGGCGGACGGCAAGAACGTGGCGATCTGGCCCTACAGCACCTGGCGCTACTGGCTGAAAACGCGCCGCGTCGAGGACCGCGTCTACCATTGGGAAAAGGCCCGCCAGCCGCAAAAAGCCGCCTCCTGATTGTTGGGTTCCACCTCCTTTGCGGTTAGGCTTAACGCCGTCGCAAAGGAGTGGCCATGACACGCGAAGGCAACCGCAAACCGGAAATCCTCGATACCCGCCTGGTGGCGAAAAGCCGCCTGTTCGGGATCGAGGAAATGCACCTGCGTTTCAGCAACGGCGAGGAACGCACCTACGAACGCCTGCGCACCCCGCCGATCGCCGGCGTCATGTGCGTCCCCATGCTCGACCGCGACACCGTGGTGTTGATCCGCGAGTACGGCGCCGGTGTCGAGGACTACCAGATCACCCTGCCCAAGGGTGCTTACGAACATGGCGAGGACTGGCGCGACGCCGCCAACCGGGAGCTCAAGGAAGAGGCCGGCTACGGCGCCGGCAAACTGACCCTGCTCAAGCGCATGACCCTGTCGCCGGGTTATATGGGCCACCACATCACCGTGGCGCTGGCGGAGGACCTCTATGAAGAGCGCCTGCCCGGCGACGAGCCCGAACCTCTGGAAGTGATTCCCTGGAAACTGTCACGGCTGGATGAGCTGTTGCAGCGCGAGGACGTGACCGAAGCCCGCGTGATCGCCGCCCTGTTGATGACCCAACGTCTGATGGACCGCTGAATGAACGATTTGAACGCCCTGCTGGGCCCCGTTTCCACTATCGCGGTGGACGCCGGCGCCGCCATCCTTGAGATCTACAACCGCGGCGACGTGGACGTGGACCACAAGGCGGACAACAGCCCGATCACCGAGGCCGACCGCGCCGCCCACAACCTGATCGAAGCGCGCTTGCAGGCGCTGACCCCGGAGATTCCGGTGTTTTCCGAAGAGTCCGGCGGCATCGACTACCAGGACCGCAAGGACTGGCCGCGCTTCTGGCTGGTGGACCCGCTCGACGGCACCAAGGAATTCATCAAGCGTAATGGTGAGTTCACCGTCAATATCGCTCTGGTGGAAGGTGGCGTGCCGGTGCTGGGCGTGGTGCATGTGCCGGTCACGGCGATCACCTACTCCGGCGGGCAAGGCCTGGGGGCGTTCAAGGAAGAGGGCGGCGTTCGCAGCGCGATTCAGTGCCGTGCCCGGCACGCGCCGATCGTGATGGTGGCCAGCCGCCGCCATGGCGCCGAGCAGGTGGCCGCGCTCGAGCGGCTGATCGAGGGGCAACTGGGCGCGGTGGAAAAGACCTCCATGGGCTCGTCCCTGAAGCTCTGCCTGGTGGCGGAAGGCGAAGCGGACATCTACCCGCGTCTGGCGCCCACCTGCGAGTGGGACACCGCCGCCGCCCACGCGGTGGTTAACGCCGCCGGCGGGGTTGTCGTGAACACGCACTTTGAGCCGCTGACTTATAACAAGCCGGACGTGCTGAACCCGCACTTTCTGGTGCTCGGGCAATCAGCGGAAGACTGGCGCTTTATCGAGCCGGCGCTCGCCTGAGGATATATCCCGCCTCGGGTTGTCGGGTTTCGCTACGCTCAACCCGACCTACGTCATGGGTAGGTCGGGTTAGGCCGCAGGCCGTAACCCGACACGGTCATCCGGTTCAGCCCAGCCAGGGCGGCATCACATCAAGCAGTACCAGCTGCAGGCGCTGGCTGAGCATATGGGCGCCGGTGGTGATCATGCACAGATGCACCAGCGGCATCATGATGCCCAGCGCCAGTACGTTGACCAGCAGGCGCTGGCGAATCCGACCGGTCCACAGAACCGCCGCGACCATCACCAGGGCACCCAGCGGGATGGCCAGCATCTCCCAAAGGTTCGGGTTGGGCAGGGCGAGCGCCAGGGGCAGGTCTTGCAGCAGGCTAGGCATCGTTTTCACTCGGCACGGTCGGAATATTTCCGTATGTGGTTCTCTGTTACCTAGTGTTATCGGCCGGTAGTGCGATTTCCTTTAACCACGTCACAAAACTAATGCCAAAGTGCCATCATATAGGTAATAGTTACTACCCGGCACGTTCGTCCAGGTAAGCCTTCAGGGCGTCCGGGTCCGGCACCGTGATGCGGCCGTAGCTGAACCGGATCAGCCCGCGCTGCTCCAGGGCCTTGAGCACGCCGTGCACCCCCTGGCGGGTCATGCCCATCATGTTGGCGATGTGTTCGCGGGTCAGTTTGAAGGTCACCGGGCCGGGGCCGCGCTGGGGATCGTGCATGTGCGCGAGGAACAGCAGCCGCCGGCCCACCCGCCCGGGCATGTCGCGCAGGGCGTTGTCCTCGATGATGGAGATCGCCGACCACAGCCGCCGGCTGAGCATGTCCAGGGTGCGCGGGTAGGCCTCCGGATAGCGCGCCAGCAGCGCCCGGTAGTCCTGGCCGGGCACCTCCACCAGCTCGCCGTCGGTGTGGGCGGTGGCGCCGAACACCCGCGGCATGCCCGGCGAGAACACCGTGTCGCCGAACCAGGCGCCGGGCTCGAACAGGGTGAGCATGATTTCCCGGCCCTCGGCGTTGGTGGAGCCGATGCGCACATTGCCGGCGCCCACCACCGACAGCGCCGACTGCACCTCGCCGCGCTGGTAGAGCACCTCGTTGGCGCGGAACGGCCGCACCCGGGCCAGCGGCGCCACCTCGCGGAGCGCCGCCTCGGGCAGCCCGGACAGCAGCGAGCAGCTTTTCAGTACTTCGAGAACGTGATCGACCATCGCCCGGACACCCTGTAACACCGCCTCGCGCGCCAACTGTCAAACCGTTGACAGTCTCAGCCCGGCGCGCGGCCTAGACTCCCCATCATACATCCAATAAACGCCAGGGCGTTCAAGCCCCAGCCGAGGAGAGAAGTATGGACGGTCATCACGACGAGCCGCGCGCTCAGTTCAAGCATATGGAAGAGGGCACCGCCGAGGATTGGAAGATCATCGGCCAGGCCTTCGGCGGTTTCGCCAAGGAACTGCCCGATCGCGTCATCACCCACCTGCAGCTGCTGGAAGGCGATTGCGGCGGCTTCCCGGTGGACCGCCTCACCCACTGCCTGCAGACCGCCACCCTGGCGCACCGCGACGGCCAGGACGAGGAGTACGTGGTGTGCGCGCTGCTGCACGACATCGGCGACACCCTGGGCCCCTACAACCACGCCGACGTGGGCGCCGCCCTGCTGGAGCCGTTCGTCAGCGAGGAAAACCACTGGATGGTGAAGCACCACGCCATCTTCCAGGGCTACTACTTCTTCGAGCACCTGGGCCTGGACCCGGACCTGCGTGAGAAATACCGCGACCACCCGTGTTTCGACCGCACCGTGGAGTTCTGCGCCAAGTACGACGCCGCCGCCTTCGACCCGGAGCAGGAGACCCTGCCGCTGTCGTTCTTCGAGCCCATGCTGCGCCGGGTGATGGCCAAGCCCAAGCGCTCGCTGTACAAGAACAAGCTGGACGCGGACCAGCAGGAACAGTGTCAAACCGCCTGATAGGCCGGCACAGCAGGTGTCAGACGCCGAGCCGGCGGGCCATGGTCTCCATCACCCGGAACCAGGCCTCGGCGCCGTCTTCGCCCACCTCGTCGAAGGCGTGGGTGAGCAGCTCGCGCTGGATGCCGGTGAGCCGGGATTCCAGCGCCGTGCCCTGGTCGGTGAGCGCCAGCCGCTTGATCCTTTTGTCGGAGGCGTCCCGGCTCACTTCGACCAGGTTTTTCTCGACCAGGGATTTGAGCGGCTTATGAATCGCCTGCTTGGTCAGCCGCATGCTGTCCACTACCTTGTTGACGCTGAGTCCCGGATTGCGGCCGATAAAAAACAGCAACCGGTGGTGGATACGGGACAGCCCCTGGCTTTGCAATATGCTGTCGGGTTCGGCCACCAGCCCCCGGAAGGCGAAATGCAGGGTTTCCAGGCACTGGTTCAGCCGGTCCAGCGAAGCGTCTTCAACCATATTGATTCACCACCAATTTCATCATGCGTGTAGATCATAAAGGTTGACCTTAATCGGCACGCCCTGCAAGCGCCCTCCGGGGCGCCGCCTTCAGGTCGGCAAAGTGTAACCGGTATGGCCGCCAACCGTGCAGCGGACCCGCGCCTGTCGAAGAAGCGGAAGGCTAACGTCCGGGCGTCGGCGGCCGCGTGAAGGCGTGTTTACCCGCAAGACTGCCGTGGCCGGGCCGCCGGGTCCAGTTTTTCGGCCCCGGAAACGAAGAACGCCCGGCGTGCGGTGGCACGTCGGGCGTTCGGGGTGGCGTGTTGGGAAGGGTCAGTCGCGCAGCGCTTCCACTTCGTAGACCGCGGTGGTGCCGCTCACTTCGTAGCCCACCACCAGCAGCGCTTTGTCGTTGGGGGAGTCGGAGGCGGGGATGAACACCAGGCCTTCCGGGCCCAGGTCGCCGGCGCTGGCCAGCACCGATTCGGTGTCCTCGGTGACCCAGTCCTCGCGAGTGTTCAGGTAGTCCTGCATCACCGGCGCGGTCGGGTCGGTGATGTCATAGACCAGAATGCCGCCCATGCGCTCCAGGCCCAGGAACAGGAAGGTCTTGCCGCCCAAGGTGCCGATGGTCAGGCCTTCCGGCTCCGGGCCCTTGGCGTCGCTGCGGCTGTCGAAGTCGCTGCCTTCGTCGTGGCCGCTGTTGAAGTAGTCGGCGCAAGGAATGTTGCGCTGCGCGCCGGCCATGCAGTCATCGCTGGCCATGAACTGTTCGATGGCGTCGCCGGAATCCCACACCAGGGCACCCTCGGCATCCCAGATTGAGAACGAGCGGCCGCCGTAGGCGTACAGGGTGTCGTACATGATGCGATCACCGGCCGGGTCTTCCACGCCGGCGGCGGTGAACATCACCGGGTCGCCGTTGCTGTCGGTGCGGTAGCCTTCCGTCCAGGTGATGTTCAGGCGGCCCAGCACGTCGTCCTCGCGGCAGTCGCCCGGATCGCCGTCCACCGCACCGCAGTAGCCGAAGGTGGTGGGGTTGAGCAGGCCGCCGGCGCCCAGGGCGCGCAGCTGGGGCGGCAGGTCATCACCGCAGCGGCGGTCGAAGCCGTCCGCGTGCACCAGGTGCTTGACGCGGAATTCTTCCACGAAGCCGAGGCTCGGGTCGCCGGCGCAGCCGGCGCCTTCGGTGCCGAAGTACTCGGCGGTGTCTTCACCCCAGGCGCGCGCGTCGCCCTCGTTGGCGGTAACCAGATAAGTGTCGCCGCTGGCGCTGTAGGCGTGAATGGCGTCCGGCATGTAAAGACCGACCACACCGTCGAAGGTGCGGATGTTGATTACGCCATCATCGTCGCTGGCGTCGATGGCGTTGCCGTCCTGGCTGATGTCTTTCTCACCCAGCGGCAGGATGTCGGTCACGGTGGCGCTGGCGATGTCCACTTTGGCCAGGGCGTTGTTCTCCTGCAGCACCACCCAGGCGGTGGCGCCGTCGGCGTCCAGCGCGATGTACTCGGGCTCCAGATCCTGGGCGGTGTTGGCGCCGGGGCCGAAGATCCGCACACCCTGGTCGCGCAGTTCGTCTTCCTGGCCGTTGAAGGCGGTGAAATCCGCGGTGGCGGCCACCGGGTTCTGCGGGTCGCTGATGTCCACCACGCTCACCGAGCCTTCCGGATCCACGCTGTAGTCGTCGCTGGGCTCGCCTTCGTTGGCGGTGAGCACGTACTGACCGTCGGCGGTGAACGCCACCATGTCCGGCAGCGCGCCGACCTCGACAAAGCTGATCAACTCCAAGGTTTCGGCGTCGTACAGGGCCAGGAAGCCGGCGTCGGTCTTGACCGGCGCCTGCACCGCGACCGCAACCAGACCATCACGTACCGCCACGCTGTTTACTTCGGTGTTGGCGGCGATATCCGAGGTGGTCAGGGTATCCACCAGCGCCGGGTTGGCCGGGTCGTTCATGCCCAGCACGTCGAGCGCGCCTTTCTGGGCGTTGACCACGAACAGACGCTGAGTGCCGGCGTCGTAGGCGGGGATTTCCGCCGCGCTCTCATCGAATTGGCCGGTGCTGTAGCGGCCCATGAAGTTCAGTTTTACGCCGGTGACGGCGGGCGGTTCGGAGGAGGGCAGGTTGTCGTTGCTGTCGTCACCGCCGCAACCCGCGAGCAGGGCGGCGGCAAGGGTGCCGGCGCCCAGGGCAAGCCAGAGTTTCATGTCAGCTCCTTGTCATTATCGGAAGGTCACCCTGGGTGTGTACCTTCCCGACATGACAGCGGCATGACTTTAATGTGTCCCGTAGGCGGCGGCGATGGTGTCGCTGACCGCCTTGTAGTGGTCCAGCAGCTTGTTCAGGCCGCTGTGCTGCGTCAGCAAGGAGCCGAAATACCAGAGCGGGGTGATCAGCATCACCACCTGGCGCACCGGCGTGTCCGGACGCAGCTCGCCGGCGCCGATCGCCAGCGTCACCGCATGGGCCACGTAGTCCTCGAAGTGGCGGGACATTTCGGAAATACCCGCCTGAATGCGCGGCGACAGCAGATGCTTTTCGAACCGGGCCCGCGCTGACAGGCTCCAGGGGTTGCGGCCCTTGGCGTCTTTGTTGAACTCATAGAAGCGGCGTTCGCAGTCCTCGGCGGTGAGCCCGATGCGCTGATCCAGGGTCAGGCCGGGCTTGGCCCACACTTCCTGGAACTGCTCTTCCAGGCTGTCGAAGATCTCCTGGAACACCGCCTCGATCAGCGCGTTCTTGTTGCCGAAGTGGTAATGCAGATTGGCCCGCGTGGTGTTCACCACCTCGGCGATGTCCCCGTAGCTGACGTCGGCCAGGCCGCGCTGAATAAACAAATCGCGGGCCGCCTGTTTGATCCGCGTCTTCATCGGCGGCTGGCCCAGTTGCGATTTTTTGTTCGGTCTGGCCAAGCGCCGGCTCCTCTCCTGTGCGTGTGGCAATTAATCTGGAAGTAAATAAAACCACTGTCAATGCTAATTGACGTGTAAGTCAGTATCTGGCTATGTTGCCCCTGACCCGGACGGCGCCTCGGCGTGTCGTACCCGCCCCAGAACAAGACGGACCCCGCTTCATGACCATTAAAAAGCTGCTGATTGCCAACCGCGGCGAAGTCGCCGTACGCATCGCCCGCGCCGCCGCGGACCTGGACATCGCCACCGTGGCGATCTACCCCGCCGACGACGAACGGGCCCTGCACACCCGGGTGGCGGACCGGGCGGTGGCGTTGTCCGGGCAGGGCGTGGCCGCCTATCTGGACGGCGAGCAGCTGGTAAAGGTGGCGCTGGAGCAGGGCTGCGACGCGGTGCATCCGGGCTACGGCTTTCTCAGCGAGAGCCGCGATTTCGCCGCCGCCTGCGTGGACGCCGGCCTGATCTTCGTCGGCCCGGACGCGGACACCCTGGCCCTGCTCGGCGACAAGGCCCGCGCCCGGGTGCTGGCGGAGGAGTGCCAGGTGCCGGTGGTCCCCGGCACCGGCGCCGACACCACCCTGGAACAGGCCCAGGCATTCCGCGACGGCCTCGGCGACGGCGCCACCGTGATCGTCAAGGCGATCGCCGGCGGCGGCGGGCGCGGTATGCGCATCGTGCGCCCCGGCGACGATCTGGCCGAGGCGTTCAAGCGCTGCCAGGCGGAAGCCGGCGCCGCCTTCGGCAACGACGCCGTCTATGTGGAACGCTTTATCGACCGGGCCCGGCACATCGAAGTGCAGGTGCTCGGAGACGGCGGCGACGCGCCGGTCCACCTGTGGGAGCGCGAGTGCAGCCTGCAGCGGCGCAACCAGAAGCTGGTGGAGGTGGCGCCCAGCCCGACGCTCTCCGAGGACACCCGCCAACAATTGCTGGACGCCGCCCTGCGGCTGGCGGCGAAAGTCGGCTACCGCAGCCTGGGCACCTTCGAGTTTCTGGTGGACGCGGACGAAAGCCGCTTCGCCTTTATCGAAGCCAACCCCCGGTTGCAGGTGGAGCACACCGTCACCGAAGAGATCACCGGCGTGGACTTGGTGCAGGCGCAACTGAGAGTGGCCGGCGGCGCCTCCCTGGCGGACCTGGGCCTGACCCGGCCGCCGCGGCCGCTGGGCTTCGCCATGCAGCTGCGCGTCAATATGGAGACCATGGAAGCCAGCGGGGAGGCACGCCCCGCCGGCGGCACCCTGGCCACCTTCGAGCCGCCCACCGGCCCCGGCCTGCGCGTGGACACCTTCGGCTATCGGGGCTACCGCACCAGCCCCCACTACGATTCCCTGCTCGCCAAGCTGATCGTGCACGGCCGCGGTGACTACGCCACCACCGTGCGGCGCGGCTACCGGGCGCTGTGCCAGTTCCGTATCGAGGGCGTGGACACCAACATCGGCTTTCTGCAGAACCTGCTGCGCCGTGACGAGGTGACGGCGAACCACGTCTACACCCGCTTCGTCGACGATCACATGGCCGAGCTGGTGGGCGAGGGCGAGCACCCGTCCCTGCATTTCGGCGCCGCCGAGGACAATGGCGCCGCCACCACCCGGGCGGCCGTTCAGGGGCCGGCGGGCACCGAAGCGGTGACCACGCCGATGCAGGGCGTGGTGGTGGAGCTGATGGCCGATGAGGGTGACAGCGTCCGCGAAGGCCAGCCGGTGGCGTTCGTGGAAGCGATGAAAATGCAGCACCAGGTGGTGGCCGGCGTCAGCGGCACGGTGCGCCGGGTGGCGTTCGCGGTGGGCGACGCGGTCGGCAGCGGCGACCCGCTCTACTTTATCGAGCCCGGCGAGGTGGCCGGCGCCGCCGACCAGGAAGCGGAAGAGATCGATCTGGACTACATCCGCCCGGATCTCGCCAAACTGCAGCGCCGCGACGCCCTGCTGCGCGACGAGCAGCGCCCGGACGCGGTGGCCAAGCGCCGCAAGACCGGCCAGCGCACCGCCCGGGAGAACGTGGCGGCGATCTGCGACGCCGACAGCTTTATCGAGTACGGCGGCTTCACCATCGCCGCCCAGCGCGCCCGCCGTTCACTGGACGACCTGATCCAGAACACCCCCGCCGACGGCCTGATCACCGGCATCGGCGCGGTGAACGGTGACCTGTTCGGCGAAGACAAGAGCCACTGCGCGGTGCTCGCCTACGACTACACCGTCCTGGCCGGCACCCAGGGCACCATGAACCACAAGAAGACCGACCGCATTCTGGACATCGCCGAGCAGCAGAAACTGCCGGTGATCTTCTTCGCCGAGGGCGGCGGCGGCCGCCCCGGCGACACCGACAACGCCACCAAGGTGGCCGGCCTGGACGGCCCCAGCTTCCTGCAGTACGCCCGCCTCAGCGGCCTGGTGCCGCGCATCGCCGTGGTGTCCGGGCGCTGCTTCGCCGGCAACGCCGTGTTCGCCGGCTGCAGTGACCTGATGATCGCCACCGAGAACGCCTGCATCGGCATGGCCGGCCCGGCCATGATCGAAGGCGGCGGCCTGGGCTCGTTCAAGCCGGAAGAAGTGGGCCCGGTCTCGGTGCAGCGCGCCAACGGTGTGATCGATTGCGTGGTCAAGGACGAGCAAGAGGGCGCCGCCCTGGCCAAGAAACTGATGGGCTATTTCCAGGGCGCGATCACCGACTGGACCTGCGAGGACCAGCGCTGGCTGCGCCGGGCGGTGCCGGAAAACCGCCTGCACGCCTACGACATGCGCCACCTGATTAACGTGTTCGCCGACACCGATTCCGTGGTCGAGCTGCGCCCGGACTTCGCCCCCGGCATGATTACCGCCTTCGTGCGCGTGGAGGGCCGGCCCCTGGGCCTGATCGCCAACGATCCGAAAGTGCTGGGCGGCGCCATCGACGCCGCCGGCGCCGACAAGGCGTCGCGCTTCATGCAGCTGTGCGATGCTTTCAGTGTACCCATGGTCAGCTTCTGCGACACCCCGGGCTTCATGGTCGGCCCCGAGGAAGAAGAGACCGCCATGGTGCGCCACACCTGCCGCATGTTCGTCACCGCCGCCAGCCTCACCGTGCCGCTGTTCTCCCTGGTCACCCGCAAGGGCTACGGTCTGGGCGCCCAGGGCATGACCGGCGGCTCCTTCCACGCGCCGTTCTTCTGCGCCTCCTGGCCGAGCGGCGAATTCGGCGGCATGGGCCTGGAAGGGGCGGTGAACCTGGCCTACAAGAAAGAACTGGACGCCCAGGAGACCCCGGAAAAGCGCCAGGCGCTGTTCAACGAGCTGGTGGCCAAACTCTACGAGCGCGGCGAGGCCCTGAGCATGGCCGCCGCCCTGGAGATCGATACCGTCATCGACCCGGCCGACTCCCGCGCCTGGGTGCTGCGCGGCCTGCGCGCCGCCCCCGCCGGCGGCCGCGAACCCATCGCCGGCAAGCGCCGGCCGATGATCGACACATGGTGAGGAAAGCAGTTAATAGTGAATAGTGAACAGTTAACAGTGCGCGGGTAGGGGCCTGTGACGGCGGACCGGCCGTGCCCGCGTTGTTTCGCTGTTAACTGTTCACTCTTAACTATTCACTTCCCCCTTTCCTTGGGGGCGATGGCTTGCAGCCCGCGACTCACGTCTCTATAACAACTATCCTTGTCGTAAACCAATCGAAGTCGGGAGAGTGCTTGTGTCTCAACTGGTGCCCGAGATAGACCCGGACGGTCTGCTCGAATACTCCGTGGTGTTCACGGACCGGTCGCTGAATCATATGTCCCAGGCGTTTCAGCAGGTGATGCGGGATATCTCCGCCACCCTGAAACAGGCCTACCACGCCGAGGCCGTGGCGGTGGTGCCCGGCGGCGGTACCTACGGCATGGAAGCGGTGGCGCGTCAGTTCGCCACCGGCAAGAAATGCCTGGTGATCCGCAACGGCTGGTTCAGTTACCGCTGGAGCCAGATTTTCGAGATGGGCTCGATCCCCGCCGCCGAGACCGTGCTGAAGGCGCGTCAGGTGGAGGGCGAGGGCGAACCCGCGCCGTTCGCGCCGGCGCCCATCGAGGAAGTGGTGGCGTCGATCCGTGCCGAGAAGCCGGATCTGGTGTTCGCGCCCCATGTGGAGACCGCCGCCGGGCTGCTGCTGCCCAACGATTACCTGGACGCGGTGGCGGAGGCGGTCCACGAAGTGGGCGGTCTGTTCGTGCTCGACTGCATCGCCTCCGGCGCCCTGTGGGTGGACATGAAGGCGCGCGGCGTGGACGTGCTGATCAGCGCGCCGCAGAAGGGCTGGAGCTCATCGCCCTGCGCCGCCCTGGTGATGCTGGGCGAAGAGGCCCTGCGCCGTCTGGAGGACACCCAGAGCACCAGCTTCGCCGCCGACCTGAAGCGCTGGCTGGGCATCATGCGCGCCTACGAGGACGGCGGCCACGCCTACCACGCCACCCTGCCCACCGACGGCCTGGCGCGCTTCCGCGACATCATGGAAGAGACCCGCGCCCAGGGCTTCCCGGTGGTACAGGCCCTGCAGGAAGAGCTGGGCGGCCGGGTGCGGGCGCTGTTCACCCGCTACGGCATTCAGAGCGTGGCCGCCAGCGGTTTCCAGGCGCCCGGCGTGGTGGTCTGCTACACCGGCGACGACGGCATGCACAACGCCAAGAAGTTTATCGGCGAAGGCCTGCAGACCGCCGCCGGCGTGCCGCTGATGTGCGACGAGCCGGACGACTTCAAGACCTTCCGCGTGGGCCTGTTCGGGCTCGACAAGCTCAACAACATCGAGCGCACCGTGGAAAACCTGGAGCAGGCGCTGGCGAAAATCCTCGACTGAGGGCCGCCGCCGGTTCCGCCTTCCGCCCCCGCCGTCCGCGCGGGGGCGATTTGATCTTGTTTTAAGAACCCCGCCCCGTTTCACCCCTCTAAAGTGACAGACAACAGGGTCGACTTTGTTTACTCTTTTGCGCGCTGCAAAATGTTGCCCCTAACGACCGTTCTGAAGTAGAGGACTGAACCATGATCCGTGCCATCCTGATTACCGCCTTGCTGGCCCTCGGCGCCACCGCCTGGGCCGCCGACGGCGAAAACGCCATTGAAGGTATCTGGGAGACCGATACCGGCGGCTATGTGCAGATTCATAAAGAGGACGACGCCTGGGTGGGCACCGTGGTGGGCTCGCGCAGCGGCGAGGCCCGCTACGACACCGAGAACCCGGACGAGAAGCTGCGTGGCCGCCGGCTGCTCGGCGTGACCGTGCTCAAGGGGCTGGACTACGCCGGCGACAACGAGTGGGAAGACGGCACCATCTATTCCCCGGACAACGGCAAGACCTACAGCGCCCGCGCCACCCTGACCGACGACAACACCCTGGAAGCGCGGGGTTACCTGGGCATCAGCCTGCTGGGCCGCAGCCAGACCTGGCAGCGCGTGGACCGTGACGCCCCCAATCTGGAAACCGACCTGCTGAAATAACCGTTCAGTCGGCGCTGCCCGCCCGTTGCAGCTCGCCGTCCACGAAGTGCGCGACCATGTCCCCCAGGCCGCGCACCAGGTCGTCGAAGGTCACGGTGGGGTTGGGCTCGGTGAGATAACGAATCACCGTGAACACCCCGCCGTTGATCATAATGAAGCCCATCGCCGGCAGGTTGCCCAGCCGCACCAGCTGCGGATGGTGCATCACATACTTCATCAGCAAATCCATTAGCAGCCGGTTGACCGGCTCGATCTGATCGCGCGGCGCGAAGTAGGCGGCGTAACTCATGTAGCGCAGATAACGGCCGTCATCGCGCTCCAACAGATCGCGGAACCGGTAGAGCAGTTCCGCCACCAGCTCGCGGATGTCCATGCGCACCAGCGTGGGGATCAGCGGCCGCACCATGCCCACCACCTCCCCGACCATGTGCTCGTGCATGGCATCGAACACTTCTTCCTTGTTGGCGAAATACTCATAGAGCGACCCCACGCTGACCCCGGCGATATCGGCGATATGCCGGGTGGTGGTGTTTTCCACGCCGTTACGGGCGAGCGAGATAAAGCCGGCTTCGACGATGGCGCCGACGGTGGCGTGGGCGCGCGGCTGCTGGGGTTTACGAGGCATATCCGAGTTGAATCCGAACAATTAGTCGGACTAAGTTGCCATTAATCAATGTCACGGTCAATTCGGCGAGGTTCGCCCCGATGCTCAGCAGCAAAGTGTTTACCAGGAACAAGATCTCCAAAGGCAGCCGCGCCGTGGTCACCGGCGCCGGCAGCGGTATCGGCCGGGCGTTCGCGCTGGAGCTGGCGCGCCGCGGCGGCCGGGTGGTGTGCAGCGACCTCAACCCGGCCACCGCCACGGCCACCGCCGAGGCGATCCAGGAGCAGGGCGGCCACGCCCTGGCGGTGCCCTGCGACGTGTCCCGGCTGGAACAGGTGGAAGCCCTGGCGGACCGGGCCCAGGAATGGTTCGGCGAAGCGCCCACCCTGGTGATCAATAACGCCGGCGTCGGCGCCGGCGGCAAGCCGGTGGGCGAGATCTCCATGGAAGACTGGCACTGGGTGATGGGCGTCAATATGTGGGGCGTGGTGCACGGCTGCCATGTGTTCACCCCGCGCCTGCGCGCCGGCGGTGGCGGCGGCATCATCAATGTGTGTTCCACCGCCAGCTTCGCCGCCGCGCCCAGCATGGGCCCCTATAACGCCAGCAAGGCGGCGGTGCTGGCGCTGTCGGAAACGCTGGCGGCGGAAACCGCCGGCGCCGGCATCACCGTCACCGCGCTGTGCCCGACGGTGGTGAAGACCAATATTTTCCGCGACGGCCGCATCGACGATTCGGTGACGCCGCTGATGAACAAATGGGTGTCGCTCACCGGCGTGTCCGCCGAGGGCGTCGCCGCGACCACCCTGAAAGCCCTGGATAAGGGCCGTCTTTATGTGCTGCCGCAGGTGGACGCCCGCCTGATCTGGCGCGCCAAACGCTATCTGCCCGCCACCTACGCGCGCGGAGCCGGCCTGCTGAGCCGCTTCACGCTGGCCAAACCCTGAACCCCGTTCCGTACCGGAAGGAGACACGCATGGCTTCCATCGATCTCGAAAAAATGCTCGCCAAAGTCAAAGCCAGCCAGTGGGCCCTGGCGGACATCGACTGGGACGCTCCCGGCGCCGACAGGATCACCGCCGAGCAGTGGCCCAAGCTGAAAGCCTTCATGGCCGATCTGATGTGGATCGAGCACGTCGGCGCGCGCGGGTTCGCGGCCATGGCCAAGAAAGCGCCCAACGACACGCTCAAGGAAATCTACACCTACTTCCACGCCGAGGAGCAGCGCCACGCCAATGCGGAAATGGCGCTGATGAAGCGCTGGGGCATGCTCGACGGCGACAACATTCCCGAGCCCAACAAGAACCTGAAGCTGGTGATCCAGTGGCTGGACCGCTACAGCGACGACATGCCCCTGGAAGTGCTCGGCTCGGTGATTCCGATGCTGGAGATCGCCCTCGACGGCGCGCTCTGCACCTTCCTGCTGGAAACCGTGGACGACCCGGTCTGCCACCAGGCGTTCGCCAAGATCAACGACGACGAATCCCGCCACCTGGGCGTGGGCTTCCACATGCTGGAAATGCAGGGCCACGGTCCGCTCTACCTGAAGACCCTGAAAGCGCTGGGCACCATCGCCGACCCGCGTTTGATTCTCGGCGTCGCCTCCTATGTGCCGCTGCTCAACCGCATGCGCGACAACATCATCGAGATGGGCCTCGGCGAAGAGCGCCTCTACGCGGCGATGAGAAAGTTCGAGCGCATCGGCGGCCGCACCCAGGAGGGCCGCAACAACCCCTGGTACCAGATCATCAGCCGCCACGGCCGGATGGTGGTGAACCGCCGCAACCGCATGTACCACGCGCCGGTGGACGCCATGGTCAAGCTCACCGACCGCGTGCCGGAATGGGTGATGCCCTCCCGCGTGCCGACCTGGGTGAAGGGTATTACCTACAAACCAACAGCGTAACGGCTTGTGCGAGCGGGCGTTGTGGGAGCTTGCCTGCAAGCGAAAGGCCGGCAACGCCGGCCGGCAAAGGTTGCCCCGCAGGATTCCAGAGAGGCTGTTTGTGCTGCCGTTAGGAAAGTCTCTGGAATCCCGCCGGGAGCTTCGCTCCCTTTCGCGGGCAAGGCCCGCTCCCACAGGGCCCGCTCCCACAAAGCCTGCTCCTACATCCGCTTGCCAAGCGATGACCCTTTCAATCCGATCTTTCAGCCAGTGAATTCCTATGAATGACGACACCCCCAACAGCAACGAAAGCCGTGTGGCGGACCAGCCTGAAGTGAAGGCGCAAGACAACGCGGCTAACAACGGCGCCGCTAAGAACGCCGCCGCCAAAGCGCCGCGCAAGAAAGCGGCGGCGAAGAAGGCCACCGCGAAGAAGGCGACAGCTAAAAAGGCGACGGCCAAGAAAGCCGCCGCCAGAAAAGCCCCGGCTAAAAAGGCCACCGTGAAAAAAGCGGCGCCCAAAAAAGCCGCCGCAAAGCGCCAGGCGAAGCCGGCCTCGGTGGTGATCGTGGGCGCCGGCTTTGCCGGGCTGGGCATGGCGATCCGGCTGAAGCAGGCGGGGGTCAATGATTTCGTGATTCTGGAGCGGGGCGACCGCGTCGGCGGCACCTGGCGGGACAACACCTACCCGGGCGCCGCCTGCGACATTCCGTCCAATCTGTACTCCTATTCGTTCGCGCCCAACCCGGAGTGGTCGCGCAGCTTCTCCGGCAGCAACGAGATTCTCGATTACATCCACTATCTGGTGGACGAATTCGATCTGGAAAAACACATTCGCTTCAACTGCAACGTCACCGATCTGTCGTTCCAGGAGAAAGCCGGCCTATGGGAAGCCACGCTTGAAAAAGGCGAGGTGGTGCGCGGCCGCACCGCGGTGATGGCCCAGGGGCCGTTGTCCAACGCCAGCTTCCCGAACATCGAAGGCCTGGACGAATTCAAAGGCAAGAAGATTCACAGCGCGCGCTGGGACCACGACTACGATTTCACCGGCAAGCGCGTGGCGGTGATCGGCACCGGCGCCAGCGGCATTCAAATTGTTCCGGAGCTGGTAAAAACCGTGGGCAAGTTGAAAGTGTTCCAGCGCACGCCGGGCTGGGTGGTGCCGCGTCCGGATTTCAAAACGCCGGACTGGCACAAGAAGCTGTTCAAGAAAGTGCCCGCCAGCCAAAAGGCGGTGCGCCAGGCGCTGTTCTGGACCCACGAAACCATGGCCATGGCGGTGATCTGGAACTCGCCGCTGACCCGCGTGGCCGAGCGCCTCAGCCTGGCGCACCTGCATAACCAGGTGGAAGACGACTGGATGCGCCGGCAGCTGACCCCGGACTTCCGCATCGGCTGCAAACGGGTGCTGGTCTCCAACGACTATTACCCGGCCCTGCAGAAAGACAACGCCGAGCTGATCACCTGGCCGATCGCGCGGCTGGCGCCGAACGGCATCCGCACCTCGGACGGCGTCGAGCACCAGCTGGATTGCATCGTGTTCGCCACCGGCTTCGACGTCAGCAAGAGCGGCACGCCTTTTCCGGTCAAGGGTCTGGACGGCCGCCGGCTGGACGAGGAATGGCAGGGTGGCGCCCAGGCCTACAAGAGCATCAACGTGGCCGGCTACCCGAATCTGTTCCTCACCTTCGGCCCCAACTCCGGCCCGGGCCATAACTCGGCGCTGGTGTATATGGAGTCCCAGCTCGACTACGCGGTGAAGGGCATTCTGCGCATCCTCGACGGCAATCTGAAAATGCTGGATGTGAAGGAAGACGTGCAGCAGCGGCATAACCGGCGCCTGCAAAAACGCTTGGCCAAAACCAACTGGAACTCCGGCTGCAAGAGCTGGTATCTCACCGAGGACGGCTTCAACGCCACCATGTTCCCGGGCTTCGCCACCCAGTACCAAAGGCAGATGGCGCAGTTCGAGGAGCGGGACTACCAGCTGGTGCCTGCCTGAAGGGAGGATCGCGCCAGCGGATTGGCCGTAGCGACGACGGAACGGCCCACTCTGCACTTTCGGTGACGGGCGGGCGAAGGCATTATTGCCCCCCAGGAAAAGATGCCATTGAGCAATGTAAGCCTGGCCGCCCGGCAGCCGCGCAAAGCGCGCTGCCGGCGGACCGGCGCTGGAGGTAGTAATGTCCAAGAACCATTTCGACGTGCTGATTATCGGCGCCGGTTTGTCCGGGGTGGGCGCGGCGTGTCACCTGAGCCGTCAGTCCCCGGACCGCAGTTTCGCCCTGATCGAGCGCCGCAAGCGCATCGGCGGCACCTGGGACCTGTTCCGTTATCCCGGTATCCGTTCGGATTCCGACATGTACACCCTGGGCTATAACTTCCGCCCCTGGACCGAACCCAAGGTGCTCGCCGACGGCCCGTCGATCCGCGAATACATCGCCGACACCGCCGCCGAATACAACATCGACGACAAGATCTATTTCGAGCGCCGCATGGTCGACGCGGACTTCTCCACCCGCGACGGTCAATGGACCGTGCGCGTGGAAAACGAAGGCAGCGGTGAAAGCGAAATCTTCACCTGCCAGTTCCTGCTCTGCTGCACCGGTTATTACAACTATGACGCCGGCTACACGCCGGACTTCCCCGGTGCCGACCGGTTCAAAGGGCGCCTGGTGCATCCCCAGCAGTGGCCGGAGGATCTGGATTACAGCGGCAAGAAAGTGGTGGTGATCGGCAGTGGCGCCACCGCGGTGACCCTGGTGCCGGCCATGGCCAAGGACGCCGAGCACGTCACCATGCTGCAGCGCTCGCCGACCTACATCGCCACCGTGCCGGAGCGCGACGAACTGTCGGTGAAGCTGCGCCGCTTCCTGCCGGAAATGGTGGTCTACCGTATGGCGCGGGCCCGTAACATCGGCCTGCAGCGTCTGGTCTACCGGCTGTCCAAGCAGCGCCCGGGCCTGGTGCGCCGCGCCCTGCTGGCCGCCGCCCGCCGCCAGCTCGGCGACGACATCGACATGAAACACTTCCGGCCCAGCTACAACCCCTGGGACGAGCGCCTGTGCGCGGTGCCCAACGGCGACCTGTTCAAGGTGCTGCGCCGTGGCGAAGCGTCCATCGTCACCGACCACATCGATACCTTCACCGAAAACGGCATTCGTCTGAAGTCCGGCGAAGAGCTGGACGCGGACATCATCATCACCGCCACCGGCCTGGACCTGCAGCTGCTGGGCGGCGCCGAGCTGTCGGTGGACGGCCAGACCCGCGAGCCCCGCGACGTGCTGGTGTACAAAGGCGTGATGCTGCGCGACGTGCCCAACATGGCCATGGTGTTCGGTTACACCAACGCCTCCTGGACGCTGAAAGCGGACATCGCCGCCGAGTACGTGTGCCGGCTGCTCAACTATATGTCCCGCAAGGGGCTGCAGCAGGTCACCCCGAAGGACCACGACGGCAGCGACACCGACAAAACCTTCCTGGACCTGCAGTCCGGCTACGTTCAGCGCGCCGCCCACCGGCTGCCGCGCCAGGGCGACAAGGCACCCTGGAAGGTACTCAGCAACTACCTCTACGATCTGCCGCGCCTGCGCTACGGCCGGCTCAACGATGACGCCCTGGAGTTCGTCAAGGCGGAGGGCGGCAAACGCCGCCGCCTGGGCGTGTCACGCGGCTGACACCGACGCGGTCCGCCATCGTTCAACGCCCGCCTTTCGGCGGGCGTTTTCGTTCGCGGGCGCTGTCATTTAGTTGTCACGGTAATTGTCGCCGGAAAAATTCATAATCGGGCTCCCCATTAGAACCGCCAACATCGGAGCCCTCCATGAGCAAGGCCGCGACATCCGCTTCGGATTTGCCGGGACGCCTCGCCGGCGCCGCCTGCGATCAGGACGAAACCGTACTTTCCGTGCTTGAAGGTCAGACCAGCCTGACCCCGGAGCAGGTGCACCAGGTGCGCGTGGCCGTGAAGCGGCTGCGGGCGATCTGGCGGGTGATGGCCGGCGTGGTCGACAAGAAGACCGCGCGCCGGCAGGACAAAGCCCTGCGCATGGCGGCACGGGCCCTGGCCGGCGCCCGCGATACGCAGGTGATGGGCGAAACCCTGGAGAGTTTGCGCAAAGGCGCCCGCGACTACGAAAGCGAGGCCATCGACGCGGTGCGCGCCCAGGCCCTGGCGGCCGAGCAGGAACTGGCGTCGCCGGCGATGCCGGAAGGTCTGGAAGGCGTGTTCCGCGCCGACCTCTACCTGTGGCGCAACCTGAACATCGAAGCGGATAATGCGGAGCTGATCAAAAAAGGCTTCGGCCGGCTCTATGCCGAAGGCCGGCAGCAGGGGCTGGAAGCGGTGGTGGAGAACCAGCCGGAGCTTTGGCACCGGTTCCGCAAGCGGGTTAAGTATCAGCTCTATCAGCTGGAACCGCTGGAAAGCAGCCTGGACGACTCCGCCCTTTCACTGAAGGAGTTCCGCAAGCTGGGCAAGCTGCTCGGCGAGCTGCACGACCTGCATGTGCTCGACGAGCATCTGCGCAAGCGCAAAAAAGACAGCGAGGATAAAGAACCCTTCGTGATTGTGCGCCAGCTGATCGCCCGCCTGGAGGCGGACCGGGTGGCGGAATGCCGCAAGCGCACCCGCCGCTGCTACAGCCTCAAGCCCAAGGCGTTCCGCAAAGCCCTGGCCGGCGCCGCCTGAGCGGGTTTCAGTCCCGCTCTTCGTCGCCGTCCTCGTCCTCTTCCGGTTCCAGGTTCGGCTCGAAGGCGCGCTTCGCATCCGGCAGGGCGACGGTGTCGCCCACCGCGATGCCCTGGTGTTCGGTGAGCCGTTTGCCGGTTTCCGGGTCGATCAACGCCACCACGTCCCCGTAGCTGGTGCCGTCGGTGTAGGCGTCCACCCGCACCCGCGCCACCAGGCCCTGGAAACGGGCCGACAGCACGCTGCCCTTGTGCGGCGTGGCGTCGATGTTCGGGTCCTTCGCGTAGTACTCGGCGACGCTCTGGTCGCCGGGCGCATCCCATTCAATCGCTCTCATTCAGCAGGCTCCATGTCGCATGACGCTTCAGTGCACAGAGTGCGCCGCCGCGCCGGCTTCGGCAACACAGGGGCGCGCGGCAAACGCAAACTCCTGTTAAGCGCGCAGGTTCAGGCGATGGTGTCCAGCTCCGGGTAGTGTCGGAAGATGCCGCTCTCATTGAACGGCTGGCGCCGTTCAGACTGCAGATAGGCCTTGATGCCGGGCCGCTCGGCGACCCGCTCCACCAGCGTCAGCGTTCTGGGAATGCGCGCCCTGTGCGTGTTCATGGTTTTCGGAAACGCGTACTGCAGACCGCGAATAACCTGAAAAAGGGACAGGTCCGCGTAGCAGTGCTCGCCGCCGGCCAGATACTCCGGCCCGGCCGGGTTCAGTTCCAGAACCCGCTCGAAATAATCGAGAAAGCGTGGCAGCCGCTGTTGGTGGAAGGCAACCGCCCGGCGGCGCGCTTCCGCTTCCTGTTGGTGGTAATACAGCGACGGCCCGATCGGGTGATGAATGTCGTGGATCTCCGCCACCCAGTCACTCAGGGTCAGTTGCAGGCCGTGGATCCAGTAGCGCGCCGGCTCGTTGTCGGGCACCAGGGCCAGGGGCGGGCCCAGGAACTGGAGAATATTCGCCACATGGGAAATCACCAGATTGCCGGCTTTCAGAAAGGGCGGCGCGAACGGCGGGCGCGGGGTGGCGTCACCGTTGAGGTAGCTGTCGATGGCGGGCAGGCCGAGACCGTCGCGCGCGTCGCCAAGCCCCACGTCGAGATAGGGTGCACCGGCGTCTTCCAGGGCGAGTCGGACGAACTCGCCGCGTCCCTGGATGCCGGGCCAGTAGAAGAGTTCATAGCGCATGGTTTTCCTCCCAGCGCGGCCCGGATGGGGTCGTTGCTGGAACGGTAGTTCAAAGCGCGGGCGCTGACAAATCTATTCTCATTGCGGTTTTACGGTGTGATGCCGGGCTGGTCGCGCAGCAGGTCAACCAGCCAGTCGACGAACACTTTCACCTTCCCGGACAGGTGCCGGTTATGGGGATAGACCACGGACATCAGTGACGGGGCCGGCCGGTAGTCGGGGAGCACTTCCACCAGTTCGCCCCGGCGCAGGTGCTCCGCCAGACCGTGCAGCGGTGCCTGGACCAAACCGAGCCCGGCCAGCGCCGCCGCCATGTACGCCTCGGTGTTATCCGTGGTGATGCGGGCGGGCAGGGTGACCTCGCGCACCACGCCGTGCTCAAGGTATTCCCACGGCAAGGAGCGGCCGGTGCGGCCGGCGTGATAGTGGACCGCCTGGTGGCCGGCCAGGTCCGCGGGTACCGTCGGCGTACCGAAACGCCGCAGGTAGCCGGGCGCGGCGCAGCTGATCTCCCGTAGTTCGCCGACCCGGCGCGCCACCAGGCCGGAATCCGGCAACGGCCCTACCCGCAGGGCGCAGTCCAGGCCTTCCTGAATCAGGTCCACGGGGCGGTCGCTGACGCCGATCTCCAGATTGAGCTCCGGGTACCGGTCGCAGAAGGCGGGCAGGGCGGGAATGATCAGCAGGCGCGCCGGTCGGCCGGGCAGGTTGACCCGCGGACGTCCGGACGGCCGCTGGCCCTGGGTGAGCATCGCCTCGGTGTCGGCCAGGGCTTCCAGCAGATGCAGGCAGCGCTCGTAGTAGGCGCCGCCGTCCACGGTGACCGCCACCCGCCGGGTGGTGCGGTTCAGCAGGCGCACGCCCAGATGGGCTTCCAACTGTTGTATCGCCGTGGTCACGGTGGCGCGGGGCATTTCCAGGGTCTCCGCCGCGCGGGTAAAACTGCCGGCTTCCACCACCCGGGTGAACACCTGCATGGCTTTGAAGCGGTCCATGATGCGGTCTCGATTATTCGGATATCTGAATAGAGTTAACCATGGGAGGCGGTTTATCCGCCATTCCTGAATGGCCCAGACTGGGCACCCGTCATCGACAGGAGTATCGGCAATGCAAGAACGACGTTTGGGCCGGGACGGCCCGCAAGTCTCCGCCCTGGGGCTGGGCTGCATGGGCATGAGTGATTTCTACGGTGGCCGCGACGACCGGGAGTCCATCGCCACCCTGCACGCGGCGCTGGATCAGGGGGTCACCCTGATCGATACCGCCGACATGTATGGTCCGTACACCAATGAGGAATTGGTGGGTAAAGCGATCGCAGGACGCCGTGACCGGGTTTTCCTGGCCACCAAGTTCGGCGTGGTCCGCGACAACAGTAACCCGCACGCCCGCGGCGTCGACGGCAGCCCTGATTATGTGCGGCGATCCGTGGAGGGCAGCCTCAAGCGCCTGGGCGTGGATCATATCGATCTTTATTACCAGCACCGCATTGATCCGGAGGTGCCCATCGAGGACACCGTGGGCGCAATGGCGCGGCTGGTGGAGGAAGGAAAAGTGCGCTACCTGGGGCTCAGCGAAGCGGCCCCGGACACCCTGCGGCGCGCCCACCAGGTCCATCCGATCACCGCGCTGCAGATGGAATATTCGCTCTGGACCCGGGATGCGGAGGCCTCAATGCTTCCCCTCTGTCGGGAGCTGGGCGTCGGCTTCGTTGCCTACAGCCCTTTGGGGCGCGGTTTTCTCAGCGGTGCGATCCGCTCCCCGGAGGATTTCGACAGTGACGATTTTCGCCGGCACAACCCCCGTTTCCAGGGCGCTAATTTTCAGCGCAACCTGGACCTGGTGGACCAGGTGACGGCGCTTGCCGAGGCCAAACAGGTGCTGCCCTCACAGCTGGCGCTGGCGTGGGTGCTGGCCCAGGGGGAGGACATCGTGCCGATCTTCGGCACCAAGCGGCGGCGCTATCTGCAGGAAAACCTGGACGCCCTGGGCCTCACCCTCAGCGAGGAGGATCAACAGGCCCTGGCGCGCATCTTCCCGATGGACGCCGCCGCCGGTGAACGCTACGGCGAAGCGGGCATGGCCACGCTGGGGCGTTGAACGCGGCGGCTAGCGCCGGGGCGTGGACACCACCGGCATGGCCTCGCAGGGCTCGGCCCACTTCGCGTCGGCGGTGAACAGGGTGTCGGTGACCTGGTGCGGGTAGACCGCCGACACCGCGCTGGTCAGGCGCTCGCGCAGGGTGTCCAGCTGCGGCAGCCAGGTGAGCGGAAAATCCGCCGGCAGCACCACATGGATCATCACATACAGCTGGCGGCCCGGGCGCACCATGCGCACCTGACACTGGCGCACCGGCAGGTCGGCCAGCGCCGCGTCGATGGCGGCCAGCACCGGGCGGCGCAGCTCGCGGGGCGGTGCCCGGTTGAGCAGCTCCATGATCGCGCCCTTGGCCATGCGGATGGGCACGCTCAGGCAGAACAGCACCACCGCGATCACCAGCACCGAATCCACGTAGGGCACGATGTCGTCGCGATCGAAGAAACGCGCCACCGGGATCATGCAGAAGGTGAGCAGCACGCCGGAGGAGATCAGCGCATTCACCAGCCAGTTCTCGAAATCGGCGCGCATCAGCGGGCTGTCCACGTGCCGGCGGCTGCGGTGCAGCGCCCAGGCGGTCAGCGAGCAGGCCAGGGTGGCGAACACGGCGTAGCCGATGGCCGGGCCGGCGACGATTTCGCGGCCGCCGGCGAGCAGCGCCAGCACCGCGTCGACCAGCGCGAACAGCGCCACGCCGAGAATCAGCAGGCCCTTGCCGGCGTTCACCAGGGATTCGAAGTAGCCGTAGCCGAATGGGAATTTGCGGTCGTCGGGCTGGGCCGCCAGCACGCTGATGCGCACCGTCACCAGGGCGACCAGAAAGTAGATCAGGTTGAACAGGCCATCCAGAAGGATGGCCTTGGACTGGGTCAGGGACGCGGCGGTGACCGCGGCGGCGCCCACGACCAGGGACATCACCACGGAAAGAATCAGTGCGCCGCGCTCGCTTTTCATGGCCCGCTCCGGTTGCCGTTAAAAAGCGCAGTCTAGCGCAAATCCCGGCGCGCGGAACGGCACCATGGTTACCGAGGGTTTCAACCCTGGTCGGAGAAATCCTTGTAGGCGTCCATGGCCTTGCGGGTCAGCACCGGGCCCGCCGCCCGGGTAACCAGACGGCGGGCGTTGGGGCTGGCGGCCAGCAGGATGCCGGCGGCCAGCGCACCGACCACCACCGTGCCGGTGTGCTCCCGGGTCCATTGCGCGGCGCGGTCGCCCACCAGGGGCCGGAGATTGTCCTCAATGCGCTCGTCCTGGCGCGAGAGCTCGCGGCTGTCCTTGCCGCTGGATCCGGATGTGTGGGTGGTACGTTGCACCACCACCACGAGCAGCACCGCCATGACCAGCAGGCCGAGGCCGGTGAACAGGGACGCCAGGGGCGCGCCCAGGGGCGGCACCATGGCGAACCAGGCGGCGGCCGCCAGGCAAAGCAGGGCCGCGAAGCCGGTGAGCATGGCCAGCCAGACCAGCGCGTTAAGGCTGAACAGGCTGGACAGGGGGCCGCGTATATTCATCGATCAGCGGCTGATCAGTTTGCCGATCAGCAGGCCCACGCCGAACGCGCTGAGCACGCTGGTGAAGGGGCGCTCCTTGATGTGCGAACCCACTTGCTCGGCCTGGCCTTCGGCCTGACGGCGCACCTGGTCGAACTGATCGCGGGCGTGTTCCACGCCGGCCTGGGCGCGTTGCTGGGAGTTGCGTTTAAACGCTTCGGTAAGCGCGCCCAGATCGCGGCGCAGCTGGTCCATGTCCTTCTTGAGTGCTTCGGTTTCCGGCGATTGACTCATTACAACCTCCTGTTGCGATGGAGAATCCGTAAGTGGAATTCGAGCATAGAGGATGAACAGAGCCTCTGCCTACGGACACATGCAAAAGATTGATAAAGCGCCGGATAAAAGCTCAGAGGTTACGGATCACCTCGTCGGTGAACTCGGAAGTGGAGGCCTTGCCGCCCAGGTCCGGCGTGGTGACCTTGCCTTCGCCCACCACGAAGCGGATCGCTTTGCGCATCCTTTCGGCGTCTTCGTTACGTTCCAGGTATTCCAGCATCATCGCCGCGCCCAGCATCAGGGCGGTGGGGTTGGCGATGTTCTGCCCGGCGATGTCCGGCGCGCTGCCGTGCACCGCTTCGAAGATGCCCTTATGCTCGCCCACGTTGGCGCCGGGCGCCAGGCCCAGGCCGCCGGTGAGGCCGGCGCACAGGTCGGAGAGAATGTCGCCGAACAGGTTGGTGGTGACGATCACGTCGAAGCGGTGCGGGTTCATCACCAGCTGCATGGCGCAGTTGTCGACGATCATCTCCTCGTGTTCGATGTCCTCGTACTCCTTGGCGATGGAGCGCGCCACGTCCAGGAACAGGCCGGAGGTGGACTTCATGATGTTGGCCTTGTGCACCACCGTCACCTTGCGGCGGTTGAGCCGGCGGGCCGCTTCATAGGCGAAGCGCATCAGCCGCTTGGATTCCTTGCGGGTGATCACGCTGCGCAGCTCGGCGCGCTCGCCGTCGTCGCTGACGGTCTGGCCTTCGCCGGAGTAAATCCCTTCGATGTTTTCGCGGATGGTGACGATGTCCACGTTGTCGTAGCGCGAGCGCACGCCGGGAATGGACAGCGCCGGGCGTAGATTGGCGAACAGGTCGAAGTGCTTGCGCAGGGTCACGTTCACCGAGCTGAAGCCCTTGCCCACCGGTGTGGTGATCGGGCCTTTCAGCGCCACCGGGTTCTTTTCAATCAGGTCCAGGGTTTCCTGGGGCACCAGGTCCTCGCCCTTGTCCAGGGCGGTTTGCCCGGCGATCGCGTAGTCATAGGTGAGGCCGCAATCGAGCGCGTCGAGGACACGGATAGTGGCGCTCATGATGTCCGGGCCGATGCCGTCGCCGGGGATGACTGTAACGCGTGTTGCCGCCATGGGAACTCCTGATTGCCGGTTTTCGGGACGCTATTCAAGCAAGCGTGCGGGGGCGCCGCAAGCGACCTTAGTCTATACGAACAGGGCCGCTTCTGTGCAGGCGTGGCCCCAGGGATACAAGGACCGTGCCACGCTCAGTGGGTCGTCGGCGGGTGCCCGGCGAGCTGGCGCGCGGTGTCGAGAAACTGGCCCAGCACCACGCCCGGCGGGCCTTTGCCGCGCGCCAGCAGCAGCGGCAGGGTGGCGGGCGCCGGCCGCCCGTGAACCGTCAGGGGGCGCAGCAGTGCCCCATATTGATCGTCGGTGTCCGGGTCGCAGGGCACGATCGCCACGCCCAGGCCGGCCGCCACCAGACCGGCGGTGGTGGACAACTGGTGGGCCTGGTGGCTGACGCGGGGCCGGAAGTCCGCTTCCGCGCACAGCTGCGTGATGCGCGCCACGAAGCCGTCCGCCAGGCCCGCCGGCGGCAGGATAAAGGGCTCCGCGGCGAGCAGCTCCAGGGCCACGGTGCGCAGCGTCAGCAGCGGGTGCCGGGGCGGCAGTATCACGCACAGCGGCTCCTCGGTGAGCGCTTCCCAGGGCAGCGCCGCCGGGCTCTGCGCGGAGTGCACGAAGCCGATATCCAGCCGGCCCGCCTCCAGTTCGTGTAACTGGGCGTCGTCCGAGGCCTCGCGAATGTTCAGGGCGATACGCGGGAACAGCGCGCGGAAGGCGCTGAGAATGCGGGGCACCAGCGGCGGCGAGGGCGCCGCGGGCACGCCGATGCGCAACTGGCCGTTGGCCGGTAGGCGCGTGCGCGGCGCGCGGCTGGCTTCCTGGCTGGCGAGCAACGCCCGGGCGCTGATCACCAGGGCGTCGCCGGCGCCGGTCAGGCTCATCGCCGTGGCGTTAACGATCAGCAGGGGCGCGCCCATGTCGCGCTCCAGTTCCCGCACGCTCTCCTTCAACAACATGGGATGGCGACCCAGGCGTTGGGCGGCGCGGGCGAAATCACCTTCCTCGGCGACGGTAAGAAAGTCCCTGAGGTCCTCGCTGCGGATCCGGTCCATAGCATTCACCGGCGGGTTGTTTTTCTACCACAATACCCCTGTTGGCGGCCGGCGCCATAGTGTTTCGTAATTCGTAACAGGGGGTAACGTTCGCGCCCGTGCAATGGCATGCTAGTAGGCTTTCCGATCCTGCCGGGGAACCGAATTCATGTGGTTTTATGTGCTGGCTATCAGTGCGGGGGCGGCCCTGGGCGCCAACGCCCGCTGGCTGCTGGGGCTGTGGCTGAACGCGCTGTTTCCGGCGCTGCCGCTGGGCACGCTGGCGGCCAACCTGCTGGGCGGCTGGCTGATCGGCCTGGCGTTGGGGGTGTTCGCCTGGCTGCCGGCGCTGGCGCCGGAGTGGCGGCTGTTCCTGGTGACCGGGTTTCTCGGCGCGCTGACCACGTTCTCCACCTTTTCGGCGGAGATGTTCGAGCATCTGCAAAGCGGCCGCTGGGCGGTGGCGCTGGCCGGCATCGCCGTGCACGTGGCCGGCTCCCTGGCGATGACCGGCCTGGGCTTCGCCATGGTGGCGCTGGTGCGCGACCGGCTGTAGCCCCTGTTAGGCCTAGAGGCGCACCGCCTGCGGCGTCTCGCCGCGCAGTTTGATCACGTCCGCCCGCGGCGGCGCGCCGAACAGGCGGCTGTATTCGCGGCTGAAATGGGACGGACTTTCATACCCCACCCGGAAGCTGGCGGTGGCCGCTTCCAGCCCTTCACTCAGCATCAGGCGCCGCGCCTCGTGCAGGCGCAGCTTCTTCTGGAACTGCAGCGGCGACATGCGCGTCACCTGCTTGAAACTGTGGAACAGGGACGACTCGCTCATGTTCGCCTGTTCCGCCAGCTCGCGAATGCGCAGCGGCTCGGTGAAGCGATCCTTGAGCACGGCGATCACTTTGGAAATGCGGTGCGCCTGGCTGTCCGCCGACGCGAAGCGGCGCATTCTCGGGCCGGTCTCGCCGATCAACGCCCGATAAATAATCTCGCGGCGCGCCAGCGGCGCCAGGATGCGCGCATCCGCCGGGCTGTCCAGCAGTGACACCAGGCGGGTGACCGCCTCCACCATGCCTTTTTCCGCCTGGGTGCGGCACAGACCACAGGAGATATCGGGGCACTCTTCTTCCGGTTCGCTGAGATCGTCGCCCAGCTCGATGATCAGATCGGTGACTTCCTGAGGGTCCACCGACAGCTTGACGCCCAGATAGGGCTTGTCCGGGCTCGCCTGGGTGACCTGGCCGAGCACCGGCAGATGCACCGACGACACCAGACAACTCAGCGGGCCGTAGACGATTTCCTTGTCGCCCAGCCAGACGGTCTTGCCGCCCTGGGCGATCAGGCACAGGGAAGGCTCGTACACCGACGACACACAGGTGGTGGGGGTGTCCGAGCGGATAAGTTCCAGGCCCTCGATGGGGGTGGGCTGCAGGCCGTCCAGCGGCGCCCAGGGCAGAATCTTGCGAGACACAATCTCGCCGAGACGTCGCAGTTCCTCGGCGGCTTCGTTTTCCATGCTCGCGATCGAAGTGCTTGCCTTCACGTCGTAACCCTCCCGAATTGGCTTGCGGCTCAGTATACGCCCGGCGGCGGCCCCGGAAAGCGACTCCGTACACGGGCTGCAGTTTTGGGCAAGCACCCTGCAGGATCGCGCAACCCGCGGAAGGAATACGCAGATAACAGTTTCGTGAACCTTTCCCCGCTTAACAGAATCGGGCAAGCACGCGGCAGGAATACGCTACCGCCGCCTGATCGCCTCTCCCTAAAGTACGCCGTTATTACATGTGGCCTTTTATTACAGGTGGAGAGAAACGACATGGATATTTTTAACGGTGAGTCCGCCAGCGACGCGGGCTTGTTCCGGGGGCTGACGCCTTTGCTGTTGGCCATGGTGTTCCTGGCGGGCTGCGACGCGCGCAGCGAAGCGCAGCACGCCGGCGAACCGCCGGAGGTGGACGTGGCGCGCGTACTCGCCGAGCCGGTAACCCTGAGGGAAACCTTCACCGGCCGGGTGGAAGCACCGCAGACCGTGGCGCTGCGCCCGCGGGTAAGCGGCTACATCGACCGGGTGGCGTTCGAGGAAGGCGAGCTGGTGAAAGCCGGTGACCTGTTGTTCCAGATCGACCCGCGTCCCTATGAGGCCCGTGCCCGGGCGGCGCGCGCCGAGCTGGAGCAGGCGCGCAGCCGGCTGCAACTGGCCGAAGGCGAGGCCGGCCGCGCCCAGCGGCTGCTGGAGAGCCGCGCCATTTCCCAGGAGGAATACGACCAGCGCCGCGCCGCCCTGCTTAACGCCCGCGCCAGTGTGCAGCAGGCCCAGGCCGCGCTGCAGAGCGCCGAACTGAACCTGCAATACACCCGCGTCACCGCGCCGGTGGACGGCCGCGCCGGCCGCGCCCTGGTCACCAAGGGCAACCTGGCCAGCGCCGACCAGACGCTGCTGACCACGCTGGTGTCGGTGGATCCGCTGTACGTGTATTTCGACAGCAACGAGGACAGCGCCGTGCGGAGCGGCCAGTCGCTTGAGCCGGGAAAGACCGAGCCGGTACGCATCGGCCTGGTGGGCGAGGACGGCTTCCCGCACCAGGGGGCGCTGGACTTTATCGACAATCGGCTCAACCCGAACACCGGCACCCTGCAATACCGCGCCGTGCTGGAGAACCCGGATGGCGCTTTTAAACCCGGCCAGTTCGCGCGCGTGGAAATGCCGGTGGCGGAACTGGACCGCGCCCTGCTGGTGAACCGCAAAGCGGTGCTCACTGACCAGGACCGTCGCTACGTCTATGTGATCGACGGCGACAACACGGTGGGCCGCCGTCAGGTGGTCACCGGCCGCCAGGTGGGCCAGCTGCTGGTGATCGAGTCGGGCCTGGAAAGCGGCGACCGGGTGATCGTCAACGGCCTGCAAAAAATATTCGGATCGGGCATGCAAGTGGCGCCCCGCGACGTCGCCATGCGCGACGCGCCGGCCGTCGACGGCAAGGCCGTTGCCGCGTCGCAGCCCTAAAGCCTTACCACCCTAAAACCTTAATTCTCGGGGAACGACTGCATCCGGCGGGCCGGCGGCCCGTCGCATGGGAGCTATTGCGATGAATTTTTCACGCTTTTTCGTGGACCGACCGATCTTCGCGGCGGTGGTGTCCATCATTATCTTCGCGGTCGGGTTGATCTCGATTCCCAACCTGCCCGTGAGTGAATACCCGGAAGTGGTGCCGCCCTCGGTGGTGGTGCGCACGGTGTATCCCGGCGCCAACCCCAAGGAAATCGCCGAAACCGTGGCCACGCCGTTGGAGGAATCCATCAACGGCGTGGAAGACATGATGTACTTCAAATCCGTGGCCGGCTCCGACGGCGTGCTGCAGATGACCATTACCTTCCGCCCCGGCACCGACGCGGAGGACGCCACGGTGCGCGTGCAGAATCGGGTCAGCCAGGCGCTGGCGCGGCTGCCGGAAGCGGTGCGCCGCCAGGGCGTGACCACCCAGAAACAGTCGCCCACCTTTTTGATGGTGGTGCACCTGACCTCGCCGGACGGCCGCTACGACACCCTCTATCTGCGCAACTACGCCCGGCTGCATGTGAAGGACCGGCTGGCGCGGGTTCAGGGCGTGGGCGACGCCCAGGTGTTCGGTGGCGGCGACTACGCCATGCGCGCCTGGCTGGACCCGGCCAAGGTGGCCTCGCGCGGGCTCACCGCCAGCGATGTGGTGGGCGCCATGCGCGAACAGAACGTGCAGGTGTCCGCCGGTCAGTTGGGCGCCGAGCCGATGCCCGACAGTGATTTCCTGACTTTGATCAACGCCCGCGGCCGCCTGCGCACCGTGCAGGAGTTCGGCGACATCGTGCTCAAGAGCGGCGACGACGGCGAGATTGTGCGGCTCTCCGATGTGGCGCGCCTGGAGCTGGGCGCCGGCGATTACACCCTGCGCGCGCAGCTGGACGGCAAGGACGCGGTGGCCATCGGTATCTTCCAGGCCCCCGGCGCCAACGCCCTGGAAATCCGCGAGCAGGTGATCGGCATCATGGACGAGCTGGAGCCGCGTTTCCCGGAAGGGGTGGAGTACGAAGCGGTCTATGACACCACCATCTTCGTCAGCGATTCCATCAAGTCGGTGATCAAGACGTTGCTGGAAGCGGTACTGCTGGTGGTGCTGGTGGTGACGTTGTTCTTGCAGACCTGGCGCGCCTCGATCATTCCGTTGCTGGCGGTGCCGGTGTCCGTGGTGGGCACCTTCGGCGCGCTCTATCTGCTCGGCTACTCGATCAATACCCTGACGCTGTTCGGCCTGGTGCTGGCCATCGGCATCGTGGTGGACGACGCCATCGTGGTAGTGGAAAACGTGGAGCGGAACATCGAAGAGGGGCTGACGCCCCTGGCCGCCGCCCACCAGGCGATGAAGGAAGTGTCCGGGCCGATTGTCGCCATCGGCCTGGTGCTGTGCGCGGTGTTCGTGCCGATGGCGTTTCTCGACGGCGTCACCGGGCAGTTCTACCGGCAGTTCGCGGTGACCATCGCCATCTCCACGGTGATCTCCACGATCAATTCGCTGACCCTGTCACCGGCGCTGGCGGCCATGCTGCTCAAGCCCCACGACGCGCCCAAGGACCGGCTCACCCGTGTGATCGACGCGCTGTTCGGCTGGCTGTTCCGGCCGTTCAACCGCTTCTTCAATAAAAGCTCCAACAAGTACCAGGGCGCGGTGTCCCGGGCGCTGGGCAAACGCGGCGCGGTGTTCCTGGTCTATATCCTGCTGCTCACCGGCACCGGCGCCATGTTCCAGGTGGTGCCGCCCGGCTTTATTCCGATCCAGGACAAGCTCTACCTGATGGCCGGGGTGAAGCTGCCGGAGGGCGCGTCCTTGCAGCGCACCGACGAACTGCTCAACGACGTGGTCGACATCGCCATGAACACCGAAGGCGTGGAGCACGCCATCGCGTTCCCCGGTTTGAACGCGCTGCAGTTCACCAATACTTCCAACACCGGCGTGGTGTTCTTCCCGCTCAAGCCGTTTGATCAGCGCGAGCGCAGCGCCTCCGAGATCAACGCGGAGATCAACCAGAAGATCAGCGCCTTGAAAGAAGGCCTGGCGTTTTCCTTTATGCCGCCGCCGATCCTTGGCCTGGGCAACGGCTCCGGGTATCAGTTGTTTATCGAGGACCGGGGCAATCTGGGCTACGGCGCCCTGCAGGACGCGGTCAACAATTTCCAGGGCGCGGTGGCGCAGACGCCGGGCATGGGCTTCCCGATCAGCAGCTACCAGGCCAACGTGCCGCAGCTCGACGCGGAGGTGGACCGGCTGAAAGCCAAGGCCCAGGGCGTGTCGGTGACGGAACTGTTCGACACCCTGCAGACCTACCTGGGCTCCACCTACGTCAACGACTTCAACCGCTTCGGGCGCACCTGGCAGGTGATGGCCCAGGCCGACGCGCCGTTCCGGGAAAACGTGGAAGACATCGCCCGGCTGCGCACCCGCAATGACCGCGGCGAAATGGTGCCGATCGGTTCCATGGTCACGCTCACCGAGACCTTCGGGCCCGATCCGGTGCTGCGCTACAACGGTTATCCGGCGGCGGACCTGGCCGGCGAAACCGACCCGACGGTGCTGTCCTCGGCCCAGGCCATGGCCGGCCTCACCGCCCTCGGCGAAGAGGTGCTGCCGCCGGGCATGGACTTCGAATGGACCGACCTGAGCTATCAGCAGGCCACCCAGGGCAACGCCGCGCTGGTGGTGTTCCCGCTTTCCATTCTGCTGGTGTTCCTGGTGCTGGCGGCCCTGTACGAAAGCTGGACCCTGCCGCTGGCGGTGATCCTGATCGTGCCCATGTGCATGCTCTCGGCGCTGATCGGCGTGTGGTTCGCCGGCGGCGACAACAACATCTTCGTGCAGGTGGGCCTGGTGGTGCTGATCGGGCTGGCGTGCAAGAACGCCATTCTGATCGTCGAGTTCGCCCGCGAGCTGGAGCTGCAAGGCAAGGGCACCGTGGAAGCGGCGCTGGAAGCCTGCCGCCTGCGGTTGCGCCCGATCATCATGACCTCGATCACCTTCACCGCCGCCGTGGTGCCGCTGGTACTGGGCAGCGGCGCCGGCGCCGAAGTGCGCCAGGCACTGGGCACGGCGGTGTTCGCCGGCATGATCGGCGTCACCCTGTTCGGCCTGTTCCTGACCCCGGTGTTCTACGTCGCCCTGCGCAAGCTGGCCGGTGGCGGCCGGCCGGTGAGCCATCACGGTTCAACCATGGACGGCGAAGCGCACGGCCAGACTTCTGGAGACAATCATGCATAAATCCATTGTCCTGCTGACGGCCCTGGCGTGGCTTTCCGGCTGCGCCGTGGGGCCGGACTATCAACCGGTGGAACCGGACGCGCCGGAGCGCTTCCTGGAGGCGCCGCAGGCGTCGGCCGGCAGCGCCGACGAGCAGCGCTTCTGGGCCGGCTTCGACGACCCGATGCTGGCGGGGTTGATCCGCCAGACCCTGGACGCCAACCGCGACCTGCGCGCGGCGCTGGCCCGCTACCAGCGCGCCGAAGCGCTGCTGCGCGGCAGCAGTGCCGAGCAACTGCCCAACGTGGGCGTTTCCGCGTCCGCCGCCGAGCAGCACCTGGCGGATGTGGAACGCACGCCGCCGGGCGCCGGTGACGACCGCGTCGAGCTGTATCAGGCGGCCGCCGGTCTCAGTTGGGAGCTGGATCTGTTCGGCCGTCTGCGCCGCGCCAGCGAAGCGCAGCGGGCCGAGCTGGGCGCCGCCGGTGCCGACCTGGCCGCGCTGCAGGTGGCGCTGGTCGGTCAGCTGGCCACCAGCTACTTCGAACTGCGCGGCCTGCAGCAACAACTGCTGGTGGCGCGCAGCAACGTGGACAACCAGCGCCAATCCCTGGAGATCGTGCGCTCGCGGCTGGACGCCGGACGCGGCACCGCCTTCGATCAGGTACGTGCCGTGGCCCAGCTGGAAGCCACCCGCGCGGTGATCCCCGATCTGCAGGCGGCGGTGCGCGCGCGCATGTTCCGCATCGCCGTGCTCACCGGGCAGAACCCGGCGGCCCTGGTGGACGAGCTGGCGCCGCCGGCGCCGCTGCCGGAAAGCCTGCCGGTGATTCCGGTGGGCAGCCCCGGCGAGGTGCTGCGCCGCCGGCCGGACATCCGCGCCGCGGAACGGCGCCTGGCGGCGGCCAGCGCCCGCATCGGCGTGGCCACCGCCGACCTGTTCCCGAGCTTCAGCCTGGACGCGCTGATCGGTTCGGTGGCCAGCGACAGCGGCGACCTGTTCAGCGCCGGCGCGGAAACCCGCCGGGTGGCGCTGGGCGTGGACTGGACCTTCCTGGGCTTCGGCCGGGTGCGCAGCCGCATCGACGCCGCCGACGCGGACAGCCAGGCGGCGCTGGCCAACTATGAGCAGACCGTGTTGCTGGCGCTGGAAGAAACCGAAACCCAGCTGGTGCGCTACGCCCGCAGCCGCGAACGCAGCGAACGCCTGGGCGCCGCCACCGACGCCGCCGGTGAAGCCGCCGAGCTTGCCCGCACCCGTTACCGGCAGGGCTTTATCGGCTTCTTCGAAGTGCTGGCCGCCGAGCAGGAGCTGATCGACACCCGCGACGCGCTGATTGAAAGCCGTACCGCCGAGACCCTGGCCATGGTCAACATTTACCGCGCCCTGGCCGGCGCCCCCGGCGACGCGCCGCCCATCGCCTCGGCAAACGATTAACCGAAAACGACGCGCTGATTCGTTTTCTTACCCCAGGGGCCAGGACGGCCCCCTTTTTTTGTCTTGTGGGAGCGGGCCCCGCCCGCGAAAGGGTGGCTTACAGCCACCCGGCAGGATCCCAGAGACCGGTTTTGTAGCGAAGCCTGTTCTAATGTTCTCGAAGGTTATCCAACATCCGATTACCAATCTCAATAAAAGTATTCTGGTCTTTCTTATTAATGCCTTTGAGAAGCGTCTTTTTCACTTCATCTTCAGCGTCCTTGATACGCGCCATCAGCCCCCGCCCCTTCTCATTGAGCGACAGAAGCTGGGCCCGACGGTCCCCCGGGTCCGGCGTGCGCGTAATCAGCGCCATGCCCTCCAGCTCCTTGATCACCCGGGTGATCTGCGCCTTGTCGCGGCCGGTGACGCCGGCGATCTGCTGGGCGGTGCAATCGGGGTGGCGGCGAATCATTTGCAGCAGCCGTATGTGCATGCCGTTCAGTGGCAGGTCGTAATCGCGCACCGCGCGCTTGGAACTGACCTTGAATTGAAACGCCAGTTGCCAGAGCACCTGGCGGATATCGGAATCGTCATTCATATGGTTGACAACATCAACTAGTGAAATTATGGTTGATATTGTCCACTAGTTAGACGGGCGCCACAAGCGCCACCACCATGAGGTAACCCATGCCCAGACCGGCTCCCCGTATTCTGGAAGTGCTGCGCACCGAGAGTGTCACCCCGAACATGAAACGGGTGGTGCTCGGCGGCGGCGATCTCAGCGACTTCCCGAAGAACCACGAAAGCGCCAACTTCAAACTGCTGATTCCCCGCCCGGGGCAAACGGAGATCCCGCTGCCGCCGTTCGGCGACGCGCCGCCGGAAGAACGACCCATAGTACGTACCTACACCCTGCGCCACTTCGACCACGAACGCGGCGAAGTGGTGGTGGATTTTATGATGCACGCCGACCACGGCCCCGCCTCCGGCTGGGCCGCCGCCGCCCGTCCCGGTGACCGGATCGGCTTCGCCGGGCCCGGCGCGCCCAAGTTCGCGGACTTCGACGCGGACTGGTTCCTGTTCGCCGGCGACATGTCCGCGCTGCCCGCCATCGGCGCCAACGTCGAACGCCTGCCCGCCAACGCTCGCGGCTACGCGGTGCTGGATATTCTCGACGACGCGGACCGGCAGGCCCTGCCGTTCCCGCCCGGCATGGAAGTGATCTGGCGGGTGAACCCCAACCCGGAACAGCCGGCCATGGGCTGGGTGGACACCATCGTCGGGCTACCCTGGCTGGACGGCTCGCCGTCGGTCTGGGTGGCCGGCGAAAGCGGCGCGGTGCGCGCCGTGCGGCGCTACCTCACCCAGGAACGCCAGATCGAGCGCCACCGCCTCTACGCCAGCGGCTACTGGCAGATCGGCCTCACCGAGGACCGCCACCAGCTGGAAAAACGCAAGGATAAAGAGGCACTCAGCCGCAGCACTTCTTGAACTTGCGGCCGCTGCCGCAGGGGCAGGGGTCGTTGCGGCCGGGCTTGAACGGCGTGACAGTATGCTCACCGTCGAGATAAAACCAGTGGCCGTTCTCGCGGACAAAGCGGGAGCGCTCCTCCAGCACCGCGAAGCCGTCGCCGTCCCGGTGGGTGGCGCGGAAGTGCACCTGCCCCGCGTCGCCGTCCTGCTTCGCGTCGACGATCTCCAGCCCCAACCATTGATCGCCGCCTTCCAGCGTTAGCTCCGAGGGCCGGGTATCCGGGTGCCAACTGGCGCGCACATAGTCAGCGTCGTCGCGCACGAAGGCGCTGTAGCGCGAGCGCATCAACGCCTCCGGCGAGGACGCCGGCTCGCCGCGATGCAGCGGCCGGCAACACTGGGCGTAATCCAGGCCGGAACCACAGGGGCAGGGGACGGGTTCAATCATTTGGGCCGGTACATCTGGAAGAACGTGTCCGGGCTGATGCCGAAGTAATCCGCCGGGCCGCCGCCGCGCAGAATCGGCTCGGCGTCGGCGGTCTGGTAGACGCCGTCCTTGAGCAGATGGCGGGCGATGTGCACGCCCACCACCTCGCCGAACACCATCCAGGTGTCGGTCTCGGTGCCGTCGGCGCCGGTGAGCCGCAGAATCTGGCTGAGCCGGCACTCGAACGACACCGGCGTCTCCTTCACCCGGGGCACGCCGATCACCCGTGACGGTTCCGGCGTCAGCCCCGCCAGCTGGAACTCGTCCACCTCCGGGCCCACCGCCGCGCAGCTCTGGTTCATCGCGTCCGCCAGTGGCCGGGTGGCCAGGTTCCAGCCGAACTCCCCGGTCTCCTCGATGTTCCGCACGCTGTCCTTGTAGCCGATGCTGGCGAAGCCCACCAACGGCGGCGTGTAGTTGAAGGCGTTGAAGAAACTGTACGGCGCCAGGTTCAGCACCCCATCGCGGCTGCGCGAAGAAATCCAGCCGATCGGCCGGGGCGCCACCAGGGCGTTGAAAGGATCGTGGGCCAGCCCGTGGCCGGCGGAGGGTTCGTAGAAATGGGTGTCAGTAGTCATTGAGCAATGCTACTTGGGGCGGGCTATAACCGACAAGCGCGGGCCGAGCCCGCGCTTGCAGCTATCAACTGTCAATTATCAACTATCAACTCACGCCGCCACTTTAGGCGGCGCATCCCCGTGCTTGATCCCGTACTTGCGAATCAGCTTCTCGCGCTTGGCCGGATCGAAGTTGATGTTGCGGGCGTCGTAGCCGGCGTGCTCCAGCAGACGCTTGTCCATCACCTTGTACCAGATCGGCGGGAAGTAGCTGATAAAGAACATGCCGAAGTAGCCGTTGGGCAGCTCGGGCAGGTTCTCGAAGTGGCGCAGGCTCTGGTAGCGACGGGTCGGGTGCGCGTGGTGGTCGGAGTGGCGCTGCAGGTGGAAGGTCGCCCAGTTGGAGAACATGTGGTTGCTGTTCCAGCTGTGGTGCGGCTGGGTGCGCTCGTAGCGGCCGTTGGCCTTCTTGTGGCGCAGCAGGCCGTAGTGCTCGATGTAGTTGGCGGAGGTCAGCTGGAAGGCGCCCCAGAAGGCGGTGCCCAGAATGTAGGGCAGCAGGCCGATGCCGAAGATCGCCAGCACGGTGCCCCAGGCGACGAGGGTGATGATCGCCGGCTGGATGATCTCGTTCTCCAGGGACCAGACCGATTTGCCCTGGGCGTTCAGGCGGTCCTTCTCCAGGCGCCAGGCGCGCTTGGCGGCGCCGGGCAGCTCGCGCAGCGCGAACTTCCAGATGCTCTCGCCCATGCGCGAGGAGGCCGGATCTTCCGGGGTGGCCACGTCTTTGTGGTGGCCCTTGTTATGCTCGATAAAGAAGTGGCCGTAGGCGCAGGGCGCCAGCACGAACTTGGCCAGCCAACGCTCGCCCTTGCCCTTCTTGTGGCCCAGCTCATGGCCCAGGTTGATGCCGACGCCGCAGGTGCCGCCGATCAGGTAGATCATCGCCAGCACGCCGTGCCAGGGCAGGTTCTGGGTGCCGACGAACCAGGCGCCGTAGAACCAGGCGCCCCAGATCAGCGGCACCAGGGCGTACAGAATCCAGCGGTAGTAGGGGTCGTTTTCCAGCTGCGGCACCACCTCTTCCGGCGGGTTGCTGGTGTCCTCGCCGATCAGCATGTCCAGCACCGGCACGGTCAGGTAGTAGAACGCCAGCGGCAGCCACAACATCAGCGCGTTGTTGCCGGTGGCGAAATAGAGCGCCGGGCCCACGAACACGATGGCCGGCACGAACAGCGACGAAAACCACAGATGCCGTTTGCGGTCGCGGTAGATCACACCGGACGGTCCGGTGAATACACCTGCCTTGCTCATAAACCTCACCTCTTTGTTATGTAATGGTTCCATCCTCCGCCTGTCCGGGGCCAACCGGCACCGCTTAGAGTGGCAATAAATCGTCATAAAGTGACAAGGCGGCCGACATTCACTACCTTGGAGGGAAGGCTTCCAGGGAGCGGCACCCATGACCGTGCAAATCACAAACCGGCTGCGCCCCGCGATTCACCCCACCTATCCGCGTCTTTTGTGCGCGTATTTGCATGAGCGGGGCTTCGATAACGCGGTGATATTCCAGGACACCCGCCTGCAATGGGAGCAATTGCTGGGCGACCACCGCTATTTGAGCCTGGAGCAGATGTCGCGCCTGATTCGCCGCGCCATTGATCTCACCGGCCAGCCCTGGATCGGCCTGGAGACCGCCGGCGTCACCTCGGTGTCCGCCCACGGGCCGCTGGGCTACGCGGTGGTGTCCGCCCCGGACCTGCGCGAAGTGCTGCGGGTGGTGTCCCGCTACGTGGGCGTAAGGTTCCAGCTGGTGGGGGTGCGCTTCGAGGAATTCGACGACCACGCCGTGCTGACGCTGGACGAGCAGGTGGACCTGGCCGAGATCCGCGAATTCGTCACCGGCTCGATCCTCGCCACCTACTTTCAGCTGGTGGACACGGTGACCTCGCGGCGGCTGCGCGACGTGGCGGTGACCCTGCCGTTGGACGAGCCCGCCTGGGCGTCGGTCTACGAAGAATATCTGGGCTGCCCGGTGACCTTCGGCACCGGCCAGCTCACCATCACGCTGCCCGCCGCGCTGCTCGACACCCCCTGCCTGACCGCCGACCCCACCACGCACCGCGCGGCGTTGCGCGATTGTGAGCACCAACTACGGCAGATCCAGAGCGGCGGCCCGCTCAGCCAGCGCATCGGCGTGATGCTGCTCGACCGCGACGGCGACTACCCGACCCTGGACGACACCGCCGAGGAATTCGCCATGTCCCGCCGCACCCTGATCCGCAAGCTCAAAGCCGAAGGCACCAGCTTCCAGGAACTGCTCGACGACGTGCGCCGCGAACTGGCCGCCTGGTACCTGCTGGAAACCAGCCTGCCGGTGGAGCGCATCGCCGAAAAGCTCGGCTACCAGGACCCCTCCAACTTCAGCCGCACCTTCCAGCGCTGGTTCGGCACCACGCCGCTGCGCATGCGCCGCGCGCCCTGACCTAAGACGTCAGCGCCAGCAGCCGCCGCTCCAGCCCGAACACATGATCGTCCTCGGCGCCCAGCTCGCGCAGCGCCTCCGCCAGATGCAGCAGATAATCCCGGTTCGCCCCGCTGGGCCCATGGCTGCCATGAATATGCCGCGCGATCTCGTCCTCCGGCGCCGGCCCCAAAAAGGCCGCGTTATCCTCGGTGGCGATGTACACCAGCCCCTCTTCATGGCCGCCGCCGGCGAACGTCATCGGCGTGGCGAACCGCAAATAGCCGTTCTTCTCCCGCACATCCAGATGCTCGAACACCGACGGCGCCACCCGGTACGCCATGCCCGTGCACACCGTGCCCGGGCGCTCCACCAGCGTCAGCACCCGGCCCGGCCGCTCCGGCGTGCCGCGATGATCGTGGGAACCCTGCCAGAAGCGCCGCGCCCAGCCCTCGATGCTGGCGGGCTTACGCTCCAAAAACGGAAAGTCCGCCTTGAAAATCAGCGAACCGTAGCCGAACAGCCAGACATCGTCCCGGCCGCTCAGGTCCTGGCGAGATTTATTGAGGTGAGTCGTGTCGAGAGTCATAACGGAAGGAAGATACAGGATGCAGGATACAGGATGAAGCGCGCGCACGGCCGTGCGGCGGGGCAGGCCTTTACCCGCGCCTGTATCCTTCATCCTGTATCCTGAATCCATCTCGGATAGCTACAATTCCCGCATCACCGAATTGCCCAAGGACACCCCATGAAAGACGTACGCCAGGAATACCACGCCCCCGGCCTCACCGAAGCCGATCTGCTGGCGGACCCGGTGGAACAAGCCCGCCGCTGGGTCGACGACGCCATCAACGCCGAGCTGCCCCTGGCCAACGCCATGACCCTGGCCACCGTCTCCGCCGACGGCCGCCCCTCCAGCCGCATAGTGCTGCTCAAAGGCATTGAAGACGGCGCCTTCGTCTTCTTCACCCACTACGACAGCCGCAAAGGCGACGACATCGCCGCCAACCCCAACGTCTCCTTCGTCATGTTCTGGGGCCCCTTCGACCGCCAACTGATCGTCAACGGCCGCGCCGAAAAAATCCCCGCCCAGCAATCCCGCGACTACTTCGCCTCCCGACCCCGCGGCAGCCAGCTCAGCGCCGCCGTCTCTCATCAGAGCCGGCCCGCTAGCCGCGAGCAGTTGGAAGCGGATATGGCCGGGCTGGCCGAGCAGTATCCGGAAGGTGAGACCATTCCTATGCCGGAGACCTGGGGGGGTTACCGCATCGTTCCCGAGGAGATTCAGTTCTGGCATGGGCGGCCTAGCCGGTTGCATGACCGGTTTCGGTATTACCGGAAAGGGGGTGAGTGGGCGCGGGAGCGCTTGGCGCCCTAAACTCCCCGGCTAAAACCAGCGCGCCCGTACTCGTTTCCCCCGAATCCAACCCTAATAAATCCCCTCAGTCCGTGGTCTGTAATGGCACACTCGGATGGCTTTGCGAAACTGATCAAGGAGCTTTGGGCGCCTGTCACTATCCACTTGCATGGCTGCTCTCATGATACTGCCCGTATGGCCAGAATCATGGCAATTGGGAAATGAAGAAATCAAGCGAACAAGGATAGACGACGTGGAAGGTTTGTAACCTATTTGGTTTTCTGGTTTTATTCGATGAAGTTAAAAAGTATAAAGTGATATGATGCCGGCGCGTTCATTGGATATCCGAGCCGGTGTCCTAATACCTGTTAGATGCCTTTATGAGCCAATTTAGACTCCCAATCTCAGTCCTTGAGCACAACATCATTGATGAATTTGAGCGTCGTGCAGAGGCTAAGGCCCACGATCTCAAATCGTCTGTTGCAAGTGGCAAAGTAAAACCAACCTTGAACTTGATTCTCGACAAGATCCCCCCCCGCGGACCATATACCAATCCGAAAACGCGAGAGATTAGTCTTTATGAATCACATCTTGCCTACTTGTGGGCATTTGTCTATTCGAGCTTTGTTCTTTACGAAGAAGGCATACAAAAGCCTATGCTCGCTGGTAGTTTCAATGCGAAACTAGAATTCAACACTCCTCTTCTCCAGCGAGCAGTAGCGCTTCAGAAATGGGCTATCAAGTTTGTGTGCACTTACTCTGACTGGAAGGTTGATGAGCTTCCGAACCCGGCTAACGTTGATCTCGAGGCTGAGAAATATTACGTGCCGAAGGTGAACAAACTATTTCTGCAGGCCGTAAACTTTATGTTGTTTCATGAGTATGGGCACTTGGTGCTGGGGCATAGCGCAGATGGAGACAGAGACTGGACTCTTGCCCAAGAACAGGATGCGGATAACTATGCAGCGACATTTTTCATCGGGGCGGAAACGACCGAACAAGAACGCCAAATTTCGGGCGTTTCAATCGTTCTTCTGCTTGCTTCCTGCGTATTCATTCCTGAGCGTATCTCGGGCTTGTGGCAGGTAAAGCACCCTCACTTACATGACCGAATCCGCAACGGGATTAGTTTACTGAACTTGGAGGAGGAGAGTTCGAAGTTCTACATCTACTACCTTGCAAGCGTTGCCCTTCAAACATACCTTATTGAGAGGGGTATAGATTTTCCGCAACTTGAAATAGAAACCGCAGAGGACCTCTTCTTTGAGTATTTGGCGAGGATCGATGAGCTTCGAGAAAGTGGCATCTAACAAGTTGCTGCACACGGATAAATCACTCGCTACGCTCCTAATTTACCGGTGAGCAAGGCGTTAGGCATACAGTAGGAACTCGATGAGTGAGTTTATAAACAACCCTTGGGTGGTTGGCATTGGCGCTGGCGTGCTAAGCAGCCTGGTCGTTGCGTTGATAACAAGATCGATATTCTCGCGCCGTGATAATAGTGAATATGTTCGACGAGTAGACCAAGCCAACCAGGAAATTTTATATGCAGTGAGGCCTGGAATATCTGAAGGAGTTATTCCAACAAATGGTGTATTACAAAGGCTCGCCACCGCCACGGCGCGCCGGTATGGACTAGATCGATCTGCTCTTTATGACCTCAATGATTTTGGCGCCGAGCTTACCAAAGAGGTAATGGATTCAAGTTTTATCTCGGCTGCGACAAAGGAAGAGTTCTGCGAAAAGCTGGCAATTATACGTGAAGAAATAACGGGTTTTGAGCATAAAGGTGTAGCTGATGACTATCAGAAGGCAGCACGCTATCGTCGCCAAATGGTTGCAACCATGAGTATGATGGTGGGCATGATGACTGCTGTTGTTGGGTTTGTTACGTCTACAGACTCAGGACTGATTTCCGAGCCTAAACAGCTTCTGTTCTTGGTTATTCCTGCTGTCGTTGCTGTGCTGGCCGCCTTGCTGACGGTCCTAATGAAAGAAAGCAGGCTAAAAATGCAGAATATGGAAGTCAGCTTTGCGGGCTTGCGTGGAAATTTTGATTCACGAACCGAGAGTCGGCGAGATAAGCCTAACAATGACAACGCAGCCGACGCTCGTTCTTCGCGCGACTGATTGCTGCGTTACGTTTCCTCAGAGTCGTACACATGATCACAGGCATCAACCACATCACTTTTTCTGTAAAGGATCTGAATTCATCCATTGAGTTCTATCGCGATGTCCTGGGAATGAAACTACACGTTTACTGGGATTCCGGCGCTTACCTGACAGCAGGAGGTACGTGGCTTTGTTTGAGCTTGGGCGAACCTGCACCCGCCGATGACTATACGCACGTCGCCTTCAGTGTCAGTGAAAAGGCTCTTTCTGAGCTCCGCGCAAAACGTAAAGAGATTGGGTTTGAAGAATGGAAGCAAAACACGAGTGAGGGCGAATCGCTCTACATACTTGACCCTAATAGACATCGGCTGGAGCTTCACTGTGGCACATTGCCAACTCGCCTAGCAGAGCTGGAAAAGTCGCCTTACAAAGGGTTGGTATGGTGCTAAAACGTAACAAGCGGCACCACAGTGACCGCTTTTCCGCCGCTAAGCGGCTACAAACCGGCACGTTGCCGGGCGTTAGCTCTATACAGACTATGCTTTTAGCTAACAACGAAATTGAACTTGAGAGTGTGCTGAAAAGCATAGATATCTCGGTGCCTAGACGATCTGAAGGTCGAATAAAGGAACACACTGAGCGCTACGCTATTGCTCATATGCTTTCTGCGTTATTGGGAAAAACTCATCTATCGTATCCGCTCGAATTAGTCCGGCGGGAACGACCAGACTTCCTTCTAAAAGTAAGCGGTCTTGAGATAGGCATTGAGCATACTGAGGCTGTCCCCCAGAACGAGGCACATAAGGCAGTACTAAGGGATAAGGTTGACGGCCCCGAAGTGCAATTTGTTTTACACCATCACCCGGCTGAGCCTAGCAAGCGTGCCAAACACTTAATTGAAGAAATTCAAGCCAACCATGCTGACTCAGGCTGGACGGGCGATTCCGTTGAAAGAGAATGGTCTGAGGCAATGCTCCATTTTGTTGAGGGCAAGATTAAAGCCCTGGCAAAAGAAGGCTTCGATAGGTTTCAACAAAATTGGCTTCTTATCTATGACAATTGGAGCCTGCCAGCCGTTGATCGAGAAAAATCATCCCAATATCTTTTTCAGGAACTTATAGAATCTAAGTGTTTCGATAATTTCAGCAGTATTTTCATTATCACTGGAAGCCCCATTTTTGAGTTCTCAAACAGTGGTATTGTGCAGCATGAAATCAATGATTTGTGGAAATGAGCTAACAAGGCCAAGCACAGCGGCGGCTTTTCCGTTGCGGCTTCGCCTCCACTAAAAAGCCGCGCGTGTTGGCGGCGTTAGGTGAAAATGCGACTTTTTCAGATATCCAACATTAAGGAAAGACCTTGAGCGTAGACAAAGATTTTAGGGTCCTGATATGTAAGAACGATCAGCTTGTATCGACCTATGAGCTACACGTTGAGTTCGAGGATGGCGAGTGCGTGGACGTTTCATCTTGTCATGCAGCTGGAGAGTCTCTCGATGACCCTCTAGAGGACGAGGGGATTAACGTAATTTTAGAATCAGGTCAAGACTCTGGTGTCGGAATAGCCAAGGGCTTCAAGATTGAATGGAGGTTGATTGGCACAACTGAGGAGTAGACCTAACAAGGCAAGGAAGCGGACGCCTTCGACGCCTCTGCTCGCGAGGTTAGAGGCTTTCTTACTGATACTGAGTTGCTATGGCTGAAAAAATTATTCGAGATAGAGAGCTCTCTGACACACAGCTGGTGCCAGACCTCCTCACCGGAACCGATATCGGCACGTGGCAAGCTGAGTATCTTCTACGGGAGGTTGAATTCGAACGCTTAAAGAATGGAAAACCAGTGACTTATAACTGGGCAAACAGCATTGCTCTAGCAACTTTCGGATTCTGCCTCAATTTGGGTGCGAAAGGCTATTCGGACGTCGCTCGAATCAGTACTGGTGAGTGGGTCGCCTTAGCTTCGGGGTTTGGTATTGCAGCAGTCTTGTATTTAGTCGGATTGGCCTTACCCGATCGAAGAAAAGAGGTAATGAAAAATATCGAAAACCACTTCAAGAAAGCTCCTACCAAACGCCAGATATTTAAAGGTGAGGGTGAATGATCACCAAAGACAAACTACCCGAAGGGTTCACTCCCTATCCCTCTCTTGTCGTCTGCAGCAATACCATTTCGGGCGGAGGTCATATCGTAGCAGTTGGAGAGACCTTGCCTTTGTTGATTGGAAAGGGCGATAAACCCAAGATTTGGTTGCAGGCTGTCCAGAACGCAAAAACGAACAGTTTCGTGACTATAGTTGAAGCTTCGATATCCAAGCACCCCTCCGTAAAAGTATACGAAGAGACCGATCATCTAAGGATAGTGATCTCCGGGGAGGTTGTTCTCTCTGTAATAAGTCCAAGCTCAGAAGAAGCGATTATCGATAAACTCGATTTTCGACCGATCGGTTTGAATATGGTGGGGGACAATTCGAGTCTAATGGTAGGCGGTAGTGTCTTCTCAGGAAACTCGATACATGGCGGGGGTACCTTCATTGGACTGGGCTCTTAATTTCAATGATTGCTCTAACAATCGGCTGCACAGCGACCGATTTTCCGCCGCTTCGCGGCTCCAAACCGGCGCGTGAGCCGGGCGTTAAGTTTTACGAGTATGGGCCAAGCATTGAGCATACAGGCTGACTATTTTCTCTACGGAATAGAGATTGGCATTTTAGATTTCAACGATGCGATCTCTTGGGCTGACTCCGTAATAAAAGAATCAGTTGAACCAAGCGGTGAAATAATCGACCTTGCGTTGAGCCGTCCGCGCGGCCGTAATGGCGTGATGGAGGCACTTGCTGAAGTTCCCGGCGAGAGAAATCCGGAAGTTGCCGGGAGACTTTTGCTTTTGGAGCTAAGTCGCAGACTGCCTTCTGGCAAAGTGCTGAAGACAATATCAAGACAGGCTCTTGATGTTGCATGGGTAACTCAGCAGCCTGAAGAGATTCGATTCGAACTCGATCGTATAGACGACGGCATATATCTCGCCGAGTCAGGCACATACGGTACGATTAATGAGTGTAGGCAGGAGCTGGAAGATGCGTTGTCTGCCTACGGGGGCGGCAATGAAACTTAACAATCGCAAGCACTGCGACGTCTTTTTCGTTGCGGCTGCGCCTCCACTACAAAGTCGCGCGTGCTGCGGGCGTTATGCCGGACCAACTTAGACTAAGGAGTTGACTGAAAATTGGCTGATGAAGTCCAGTGGCTTACCCCCTCAGTAGTCGTGCCCGCTATGTCAGTGCTTGTGGCCTCCGTAATTGTGCCCTTGTTGCTGCACTGGCTTAGGGGCCGCCGTGAGCAAGCAGCTCGCGTGTTTGAGGTGAGGCGTGAAGTTTACAGTCAGTACTTCAAGAAGTATGAGGAGGCCGCTGCAGCCGTTGGCAATGATTATGAAGAATTTTCACAGGTCACGTTGAAGCAAGAGTTCTATAAGCTCCTGCAAGCCGGTAATTCGCCGGAAGCTGTCGTGGCTTTCCAGTCTGCTGTCGGCGAATTCCCTCACAAGATTCAAGATGCTCACAGGCGTGCAACCGAAGAGACAACCGTAGTGAAAATTTTGGGATCTACCGAGCTTTTAAAGCTGACCCAGGAATTCGAGGAGCTCAATCACGAAATTATTAAAATGAGTTCAAAGTGGCTAGCGGAACTCCAGGAAACACTATCCAGTCCCGATATGGAGGGTCCTGTGGCGAAGGAGATGCAGCGTAAAGGCCGGGAGGCCGGAGAGTTAAAAGAAAAAATTATTGCTCAGATGCGGGCAGGGCTAAATGTTGGTAAATAAGCTATGGCATAACAAACCGCTGTTGCCGGACAATTTTTCCGCCGCTTCGCGGCTCCAGAATTGCCGCAAAGTCTCGCGTTAGCCGCATATGGAGATGGTTTTGGAGAACTTCAACTACTTTGCTCTGATGTATTTGAATGACTGGTATTGGTGGGACAAGCCATTCTCTGAGCGCATTGGTGGCCCTGATAAAGACGATAGCCGAGAGGCTTTTCACGAGGCAGCGAAATACTACAAAGTCACGAGAAACTTCTCTGGCTTAGAGAATGAAAAGCGCCTAGCTGCAGCCGAAGCGTTAGTGCTGGGCGTGACGGGACCGATCAGCGACAAAAATGCTTGTGAAACGGTGCAATCTCTTGCGGCAGGGTTTCAAGAGAAATACGGGAAAAATGCCATTTCCGCAGCGTTGAAGTTCTTGTGGCTTCGCTTTAAGTCACCCGTGATCATCTTTGATAGCAGGGCAATAGCGTGGCTGCGCGCCAACAGCTACAAAATCCCTCACAGTGCTGGCTACGATATCTATCGTGAGAGATGGTTGCTTGCTTTCAGTGAACATGAACAAAAAATACGGAAGGCATGCGAAGGTCTCGTTAAGGTTAAGAAGTACTCTATGGCTGCCGAAGAAAGCGATAAGGATATAGAGTCTCTAGTAAGTCAGCGGTGGTTTATGGAGAGAGTCTTTGACAAATATCTCTGGTTTAATGCGGCCGGAGGCTAACCAGTGGCTATTGGCGGACGCACCTACGCTGCGCTCTGATACGCCGCAAAGCCAAGCGTTAGGTGGCAAGGCCTCGAAACTCTCCGAGGCCCGCCTTTCAGCCTCAGCGGCTACAATCTCGAACAATCGACAGCCGTCCGTCTTCAACCGTAATCGATACCGGTGTGTCGATGGAAAAGCCAGCTTGTTCGAGCCAGAGGCCTTTCAGAAGAATGAATGGCGCCACGCGATTCCCGCTAGACGGGGTACTTTTCGGGATATAGTCCCAGTGGCCTTTGCGGACTTTGAGGGTGCGGTTGTTCATGGTTGTGCTCCTGTTGTGCAATTTCTAGGTCGCGTCAGTAAGGCGGTCGGGAGGCTAGAAACAGCAACAGGTACTGCTCCGACTATTCCCTGCAAGCAGGTGTTCTATTCGTCGGACCTCCCGACCATTACATTCCCGGATTTCAGGCACAAAAAAACCGCAGCACTTCCGGGGAGCGGTTTTGCCTGCCCCCGGCTAAGCTCTAAACCTGCGCGTAGCCCCCATCAACGAACACCTCGCTCCCCGTCATAAAGCTGCTGTCGTCGGATGCCAGGAATGCCACCGCGCCCGCGGTTTCTTTGGGATCGCCCAGACGCTCAAGCGGTACGGTCTGTTTCATCTCGCTCAGGGCTTCGGATGGGAGTAGTTCCATCAGCTTGTCTGTTTGGGTCGGGCCTGGGGACATGACGTTCACGCGAATGCCGGTGCCCCTGAGATCATGGGCCCAACTGCGCACCAAGTTTCGGATGGCGGCCTTGGAGGCGCTGTAGATGCTCATGGCGGGGGTGCCCATGCTGCCTACCGTGGACCCGGTGAGGATGATGGAGCCGCCGTTCGTCATCAGGGGCAGGGCCTTCTGGACGGTGAAGAGGGTGCCTTTGACGTTGATGTCGAAGATGTAGTCGTAGTGCTCTTCGGTGATCTGTCCCAGGCTGGCGAATTCGCCGACGCCCGCGTTGGCCACCAGAACGTCCAGGTGGCCTTTTTCTTGCTGGATCGTGTCGAAGACGCGGTCGAGATCCCCAGGCTTCGTCACATCCGCCTGGACGCTCCGGGCGTTGGAGCCCAGTGCCTCAGCCGCGTTGTCGAGGACGTCCTGGCGCCGTCCGGTAATGAAGACAAAGGCGCCTTCTTCGATAAGGCGTTGGGCCGAGGCCAGGCCGATGCCGCTGGCTCCGCCTGTGATCAATGCGATTTTACCGTGTAGCCGACTCATGGTGGGGTCTCCGTATGTGTTGACTCGATTCGCCTTCACGATATATAAGCCACTTACAAATGTTGAAGTATGCACCTTTTGGTAAGTACCCGTTATGGCGAACGAAAACTCAGAAAACCCACGCTTTATTTGCGGCCTGGATGCGACGCTGCACGTGATCTCCGGGAAGTGGAAGCCTTTGATTTTGTTCTTTTTAAACAGAGGCCCGACGCGTTACGGCGAGCTCAAGCGAAGCGTGCGGGGCGTGAGCGACAAAATGCTGATCCAGCAGTTGAAGGAGCTGGAGTCCGACGGCATCGTCCGGCGAACCGACTATGGGGAGATACCGCTGCGCGTCGACTACTCGCTGACGCCCTTCGGGGCGAGTCTGGTGCGGGCCATGGAGCCGCTTTGCGGCTGGGGCGAGACGTACGAAGAGGACATTGCCGCAGCGATGGACCGCCGGAAAGCCAGCCGGTAGAAGCGACGCCCGGCGGCGGTTACCGCAAAAAGGTGCTTTATTCGTCGAACCTGCTGACCTGGATTGATATGGAAATCGAGTACGCCTACAGCTTTACGGAAAATGTTTTCTACACAGGCCTGGGTATGTTGCGTTTTTACTTCTGGCTCATTCCTTTCGGCCTGCTATACAGCTATTTCAAACATGGAAAGTCTCTGCTGAAGCTTATTTCGGCGCTGTTGGCAGGCTTGGCGCTTTTTTGTTGGGAGTATGACTCTCTTGGCGACAGGTTTGGCCGAATCGCATATGACGAAAGCGGAGTGACTCTGGCGAGAAAGAACGGAGAGGTTGTTTCGCTGGCTCCAGAGAAAATCGACCGGTTTTGGTCGATATCCATCGGCCGAAGTGGCGGTTGGTCCTGTTATCTACTGGTCAGGGCAAAGGACGGCGATTATGAGAGCTTTATTGTCCGTAAACGTGAACATTCTTGCGAGAGTGATGCAAAATCGCTGAATTCCTACTTTGGTAAGAGATAGGCTTTTAGGTGCCTGGTCGGTTCCGAAACAGCAAGCACGCGGCCGGGCGCCGTGCCCACTATCGCCATCGACTCTCAAGGAGGAAATATGGCTTGCCCCAAAGACCAGATATACCTGATCGGAACCCTGGCGTTCAGCCTGCTGGCGCTCGCGCTCATGGCGGGGTGCTCTGCTCCTGTTCCAGGACCGGGAGAGTTGGCCGCGCCAACTCGGGGAGGCGATGGCTCGGAGACCACATTAAACGCGCTGACTGCGGAGGATATCAGCGGGGCCAACCTCTCCGGTGAACTGGCGTGCCAGTTCATAGCGGAGCAGGCGGGTCCGCTGCTATTCGCCCGGGGCAACGTCGATTCATCGGATGCGGCCCAGGGTGTGGTCAAGGTCGCCGGCTATGTCGAGCGCGTGTCCGCGCCTGGTGGCTTCGATGGTATGACGGCGTCGCCGACCTTCAGCGGTAAGGGCAAGACGGTCCACATCGAGGTCACCGGTGAGCCCACCGAAGGCGGGGAGTCGCCGCCCAGGCCGGCAACGTTGACGTATGACCGGGCCGACGGTGCTCAGCGTGACTGGCAGGGTGAGTGGCGCTGCGGGCCGTAGAGCGATGAACCGGCGATTTGTGGTGACCGGCGGCCCCGGGGGCGGTAAGAGCATGCTGCTTGAGGCCTTGGCGGAACGGGGCTATCGCGTCGCACCGGAGGCCGCCCGGCGCCTGATCAAGGAGCGGCTGTCCTCAGGACTTCCGCCGCGACCGGATCCTGTCTCCTTCGCACGCGCCATTCTGAATTCGGATATGGAGCAGTACCGGGCCGCGACGAACAATGAAGGCATCACCTTCTTCGACCGGGGCGTGCTGGACGCGCTTTACATGCTGGATCTGGAATCCGCACTCTCGCGGGATGAGATCGCGAGTCTGGTCGGGGCGTTCCCCTACAACGAAACCGTATTCCTGCTGGCGCCCTGGGAGGCGATCTACGCCACGGACTCGGAGCGGGATCAAACGTTCAAGGAGTCCGTGGCGGTGTTCGAGGGCATGAAGCGCTGGTACGCGCGGTGGGGTTACGAAACGGTGGAGGTGCCACGCGCCGGCGTCGCGGCGCGTGCTTCGTTTATTCTGGAAGCTATTGGGCACCCAGGTGTTTAGGTGGATACTGACATAACGGATGAGTGCCCGAGGAGGGTATGGATGTGAGCCTGGTCCATGTTCAAACCATGGCGCGGTACAACCGCTGGATGAACCAGAAGGTCTACGACGGTTGCGCCGGTCTGTCGGATGAAGACCGGAAGCGTGATATGGGCGCTTTCTTCAGGTCGATCCATGGCACGCTCAACCACATTCTGCTCGCGGACCGGATCTGGATGGGGCGGTTCACCGGTGAGCCTTTTTCGGTCCGATCGCTCGACCAGGAGCTGTACGCGGACTTCCATGTGCTGCGGGGTGAGCGGGCGGCGGAGGACGAACGCATCATCGACTGGGTGGCGTCACTCTCGCCGGAAGACATGGAGGGCGATCTGGTTTACACCAGTATTGTGAATCCGGAACCCCGTCGCTATCTGCTCTGGTTTGCGCTGTCTCATTTCTTTAATCATCAGACACACCATCGCGGCCAGATTACCACCCTTCTTACCCAGCTCGGCGTCGATGTGGGCGTTACCGACCTTATCGAATTGAAACCATGAACCAGAAGCAAGCGAATGAGTTCGCGTCGGAGTGGATCGAGGCGTGGAACGCGCACGATCTCGATCGCATCCTTTCTCACTATACCGATGATTTCGAGATGAATTCGCCGTTGATCGCCAAGCGGCTCGCGGAGCCGTCAGGGACGCTGAGAGGCAAGGTTGCGGTCGGTGAGTATTGGCAGGGCGCGCTGCGCGCTTACCCGGATCTCCGCTTTGAGCTGCTCAAGGTGCTGCGGGGCGTCTCCTGGGTCACGCTCTACTACCTCGGCGCAACAGGCAACGAGGTGGCGGAGACGTTCCTGTTTGACGGCAACGGTAAAGTCACGCAGGTGTTCGCGTCTTACGCCTAGATCTTGGGTAATGATCGGCGGGGCACCCTTCTCTTCCATTTTCAGCGGTTCCGCCATACGGCGTACTCGGCCGTTGCTGCGTACAAGGGCTTTATTTAGTGGTCGGTTATGGTCGTTTCTGAGCCTTGACGGTTTTCACGTCATGTGAGTCGTGATACGCATGAACATTTGCACGTTGCTTATGTACACTATGAGGGGGGAGACGAGATGTATCTTGCTTGTCAGCGGCGTGCGCTGACATTTTCCAGGCGCTAACGGATAAGCCCTGGGACTTGCATGACTCTGGTATCGCAACACCGGAGGGCCATCGGGGATTGATGGCCAGGTTATAAAGAGTGGGGGGGAAACGTTGAAAAAACAATGCCTTAGAGCCGTTTGCACCACTTGGTGCCTGCTTGCCTTGATGCTTGGCGGCGTAGCGAATGCGGATGAGAATGCGTCGCAGGGCGCCAACCGCGCCTACGCGGTCGGTGATGACGATTACTTTGCCGTTGGTGTGGACTATATCGCGCCTAATGTCACCGCCGGTCAATTCAAGGGGGTCTTCGTGCTCCACTTCGCGACCTTCTACAACACGCGGAATAATCCGAACTTCCAGGAGACCGTCGACGGCTCGCTCCGGTTCGCGGAGGGCGCGCAGCCGAAGATGCTGGTGGTGCTGCCGCCGAAGGACCCTCGATTCAGCGATAATTACGACTATCAGCGTGATTTCCCGGCCTGGGCCGCCAGCCTGGCGGATCCCCGGGTCAATGAAAAGATCAACTTGCTGCTGGTCCAGGACGTCGTCAAGCGCGAGGAGATTTTCGGGCACGAGATCGACACGAAGTATTTTGAGCATCTGGACGGCGTAGACGATTTCGGCCTGCTCTATACCGACAATCTTAAGCCCGGCTTGGACGACTGGACCGGTGAGCGTGCGCCTCGTCGCAGCGGATTCCGGTACTGCGATGGGTTCGAGGAACTGATTGATGGGTACGATCTGGTGGTCGCGCCGTTTGTCTGTATCGCCGACAGGGAAGCGATCATCCAGCATGATGGCCTATCCCCCCGCGCGGAGTGGCCGGTGGACCGATATATCTCCCGCAAGAAGCTCTACGAGCACGCGGTGGCTGAGCTGCGCAAGGAAGAGGAGGATTACCGCCAGGCGCTGGAGCAGGCGCCCAACACCTTGTCGCAGCTGACTCTCCCGCACTATCGCCTCTCGCGGAATGATCGCCGGCCGGATGGCACCGAGAATACCGGAAGTTTGTGCTCGGTGGCCGGCGTCGATGAGCTGGACCGGGATGTGGCGAACCTGTATGCCTCCCAGAGCCAGGGCCGGCTTTATCCCGTGGCGGTGCTCGACGACCTCGATGCGTTGTTCATCGATATTCAGGAACGCACAAGCTCCTGCCGCTATGTCGTGCTGCCGGTGAAACAGAAAGAGATGTTGAAGACGGCGCTGGAGCGCAAGAACATCGCCTATGACCTGCCGCACCATGTCTTCGAGTTCGATAACGCCTTGCAAATACTGACGGACTTCTTCGCTGCCCTGGAGATCAAGTCGCGGGAGGAGTACCTGCTTTACAAGGTGCTGGGGTTCGATCAGCAGGTGATTGCCGCCTTCAAATCCGAGGGCATCACCACCTTCGCTCAACATACCAAGTTCAAGCAGCGCTACGAAGCCGACTTCCCGTCGACCGACCTGGGCTCCGTTGACGGTATGCTGTACGCCATTGACGTCAAGCAGAAAGCGGAAGCCCAGGGTCAGAGTGTGACGGCGTATTTGCAGGCGCAGCAGAAGGCTGAGGCAGAGCGCCGCGAGCAACAGCGCATTGCTGCCCGCGAGCGTGCCGAACGCCGGCGCGCCGCGGAGAAGGAGAAAGCCAAAGAGTTCCCCTACTACGCCGAGGTGTCCTGCGGCGTAATGGGAACCGTCGTGGATGTGCGGGCCTGTTTCACCGATACCACCCTGACCGTGTCCATGAACAACATCACCCGGGAAAAGAAAGGCTGGGAGCTGGGCGATCTGGGCACCATGCGGGGCGACGTGCTGGTGATCGATCTTACCGAGGACTTTTTCATCAAGGCGCAGAACTCCCACAAAACGCTGGGAATTACTATTGATGTCAAAGACCGGCTAACGCAAAGAACGGTGGCGTCCGATCAGGCCGGCGATTTGTACAAGTTAGCCATTATTCGTCGTTAGCCGATAATGGATGGGGCCGGTCACCAGACGCCTGGAGGCTGTCACCAGGCGGGCGCGTCACCGCGTTCCGATTGGGCGGCCACGTAGATGAGAGCGTGAGCGATGCATATCCAAGTGATGGCGCGGTACAACCGCTGGATGAACCAGAAAGTCTACGACGGCTGCGCCGGCCTGTCGGATGAAGACCGGAAGCGTGCTGCGGGAGGAACGGGCGGTGGAGGACGAACGCATCATCGACTGGGTGGCGTCACTTTCGCCGGAGGACATGGAGGGCGATCTGGTTTACACCAGTATTGTGAATCCTGAACCGCGCCGTTATCCGCTCTGGTTTGCGCTCTCCTATTTCTTTAATCATCAGACACACCATCGCGGGCAGATCACGACCCTTCTTACCCAGCTCGGCGTCGATGTGGGCGTCACCGACCTTATCGGGCTTAAACCATGAACCAGAAGCAGGCGAATGAGTTCGCGGCGGAGTGGATCGAGGCGTGGAACGCGCACGATCTCGATCGCATCCTTTCTCACTATACCGATGATTTCGAGATGAATTCGCCGTTGATCGCCAAGCGGCTCGCGGTGCCGTCAGGGACGCTGAAAGGCAAGGCTGCGGTCGGTGAGTATTGGCAGGGCGCGCTGCGCGCTTACCCGGATCTCCGCTTTGAGCTGCTCAAGGTGCTGCGGGGCGTCTCCTGGGTCACGCTCTACTACCTCGGCGCAACAGGCAACGAGGTGGCGGAGACGTTCCTGTTTGACGGGGACGGGAAAGTCATCCGGGTGTTCGCCTCTTATGCCTAGAACCGGGGGTGATGGGCCTTGGCAGGCCGTCGGTGTCGGGTCCGGCTAGCCCTCGGCCAGTTCTTTCGTTCCGCCCGGGGTGCCAAGTGCGCCTTCGAGGCGATGATGACAATGACCAAGATCGACGTCGCGGCCATCGAAGCGGCCTGTCGCGGTTGATGGACCGAGGTAATCGCGGTGACCTACGAGGAATTTAATCTCTTTTGCCGCTCGTTACCCGCCACCTCGCATGTGGTTCAGTGGGGCGGCGCTCACGTCTGGAAGGTGGGCGGCAAGGTGTTCGCTATCGGGGGTTGGGAAAAGGCCGGTAAACCCGCCTTTACGTTTAAGGCGTCGGAACTCAACTTCGAGATTCTGCGCGATCAGCCGGGTTTCCGGCCGGCGCCCTACCTGGCGTCCCGGGGGATGCGGTGGATACAACAGTACGATGCGCCCGAAGAGACGGATGAGACGCTCCAGTACTACCTCAAGGAGTCCCACCGGATCGTCTCCCTGGGGCTGACCAAGAAGCTGCAGCGGGAGCTCGGCCTCAATCAGAAATAGCCGAAGCGACGCCCGCCGCTACACGGTCAGGTACTTCTTCACCAGCTCATCGCTGAGCGCGCCGATGTCGTCCTCGGCGACCTTGCTGCCTCGGTCGATGATCGCGAAGCGGTCGGCGGTGGCGCGGGCGAAGTGGAGTTTCTGTTCCACCAGCAGCACGGTGAGGCCCTCTTCCTTGTTCAGGGTTTTGATCACCTTGCCGATCATGTCGACGATGTTGGGTTGGATGCCTTCGGTGGGCTCGTCGAGGATCAGCAGGGTAGGGTCCAGGGCCAGCGCGCGGCCGATGGCCAGTTGTTGCTGCTGCCCACCGGACAGGTCGCCGCCACGCCGGTGACGCATATCGTGCAGCACCGGAAACAGCTCATAGATACGCGCCGGGATCTTGCGACTCCGATCGGCTCGCGCCTGCAGCCCCGTCTCCAGATTCTCCTCCACCGTAAGCAGCGGAAAAATCTCCCGCCCCTGCGGCACATAACCGATACCCGCCCGCGCCCGCTCCTCAGCGGCTCTCTTGCTCAGGTCCTTCCCACCAAACTCAATCTTCCCCGTAGCGGCGGGCAACAACCCCATCACCGACTTCAACAACGTGGTCTTCCCCACGCCGTTCCGCCCCATCACACAAAGACACTCCCCTTTCTTCAGGTTCAGGTCGACATCCCAAAGGGTGTGGGATTCGCCGTAATATTGATTCAACCCACTCACACTCAACATGCGCTGTTCTCCCAGGCGGCCCCAGGCCGCCCGCTATTAACTGTTAACTATTCACTCTTAACTGAATTACCCCGTTTCCCCGAGGTAAACCTCAATCACCTTCGGATCATTCTGCACGTCCTGCATCCTCCCCTCGGCCAGTACACTGCCCTGGTGCAACACGGTGACGGTACTGGCGATCGACCGAATAAACTCCATATCGTGTTCCACCACCATCACCGAGTGCTCGCCGGCCAGGCTTTGCAGCAGCTCGGCGGTGCGCTCCACTTCGTGGCGGGTCATGCCGGCGATGGGTTCGTCCACCAGCAGCAGCCGGGGTTTCTGCATCAGCACCATGGCGATCTCCAGCCACTGCTTCTGGCCGTGGGAAAGCGCGCCGGCGAGCTGGTCTTTCTGCGCAAGCAGGCCGACGGTCTCCAGGGTTTGCGCCATCCAGTCGTACTGCTGGCCGGTGACCGGCTGCAGCAACGCCTGCCAGGTGCCCTTGGGGCCGGCCATGGCCAGCTCCAGGTTTTCCAGGGCGGTGTGTTCCGGAAACACGGTGGGCTTCTGGAACTTGCGGCCGATGCCGGCGGTGGCGATCTCCGTTTCGGTCATGCGCGTCAGGTCCATGGTCTGGCCGAAAAAGCAGCTGCCCGTGTCGGGCCGGGTCTTGCCGGCGATCACGTCCATCAGCGTGGATTTGCCGGCGCCGTTGGGGCCGATGATGCAGCGCAGCTCTCCGGGCTTGATGTAGAGCGTCAGGTCGTTGAGCGCCTTGAAGCCGTCGAAGCTGACGGTGATGTCTTCCATGTAGAGGATGTGCTTGCCGCCGGTGTCCAGCTGCCCCGGGCGCACCGGGCGGGTGCCCGGCCTAAGGGGGGCGAACACCTGGTCGCGGCGGAAGGTGTCACGCAGGCTCATGGTCGGCCTCCTTATCGGTGGCGTCGGGTTGCCGTTTGCGTTTGAGCAGGCTCTTGGCCAGGCCCACCAGCCCCTGGGGCAGGAATACGGTGACCGCCACGAACAGGCCCCCCAGTGCGAACAGCCAGGCTTCCGGCATCACGCCGGTGAACACGGTCTTGCCGTAGTTCACCAGGATGGCGCCGACAACCGCGCCGTAGAGCGTGGCGCGGCCGCCCACGGCCACCCACACCACCAGCTCGATGGAGTTCAGCGGCGAGAATTCGCCGGGGTTGATGATGCCCACCTGGGGCACATAGAGCGCCCCGGCGATGCCGGCGAGTATGGCGCTGACGGTGAAGATCCATAGCTTGTAGTGTTCGGTGCGGTAGCCCAGGAAGCGGGCGCGTGATTCCGCGTCGCGCACCGCCATCACGGTGCGGCCCAGGCGGGTGCCGGTGATCCAGCGGCTGAGCACGAAGGCGCCGCCCAGGGCCACCGCCGAGGCGACCAGCAGCGCCACCCGGGTGCTGTCCTCGCGCAGCGAGAAGCCGAGGATGTCCTTGAAGTCGGTGAGGCCGTTGTTGCCGCCGAAGCCCAGTTCGTTGCGGAAGAACGCCAGCATCAGCGCGTAGGTGAGCGCCTGGGTGATGATCGACAGATAGACGCCGGTGACCCGCGAGCGGAACGCCAGCCAGCCGAACACGAACGCCAGCACGCCGGGCACCAGCGCCACCATCAGCATGGCGAAGCCGAAGCTGTCGAAGCCGTGCCAGTACCAGGGCAGCTCCTCCCAGTTAAGGAACACCATGAAGTCCGGCAGCGTGGGGTGGCCGTAGACACCCCGGTCGCCGATCTGGCGCATCAGGTACATGCCCATGGCGTAGCCGCCCAGGGCGAAGAAGGCGCCGTGGCCGAGGCTGAGGATGCCGCAGTAGCCCCACACCAGGTCCAGCGCCAGGGCCAGCAGGGCGTAGCACAGGTACTTGCCCAGCAGGCTGACGGTATAGCTGCTCACATGCAGACCGGATTCCGCCGGCACCAGCAGGTTGAGCAGGGCGACGATGAGCACCGCCCCGAACAGAATGCCCAGGAAGGTCTTGGCGGTGCGGTCGGTGAGCGCGGTGGTGAGATCCGAATGTCGCATTATTCCTCCGCGGCCCGACCGCGCTGCGGAAACAGCCCGCGCGGTTTGCGTTGAATGAACAGGATGATGAACACCAGCACCATGATCTTCGCCAGCACGGCGCCGGCCATGGGCTCGATGATCTTGTTGGCGATGCCCAGGCTGAAGGCGGCGGTGAGCGTGCCCCACAGGTTCCCGACGCCGCCGAACACCACCACCATGAAGGAATCGATGATGTAGGACTGGCCCAGGTTGGGGCCCACGTTGGTGAGCTGCGCCAGCGCCACCCCGGCGATACCGGCGATGCCGGAACCCAGGCCGAAGGTGAGCGCGTTGACCCGTTCGCTGCGGATGCCCATGGCGCGGGCGGTGCCCCGGTTCTGGCTGACCGCGCGCACCTGCAGGCCGAGTCGCGTTTTCTTCAGCACCAGTTGCAGGGCGAAGAACACGATCAGCGCGAACACGATGATGTAGAGCCGGTTATAGGTGAGCGAGAAGATCGGATTGATCTGCAGGGCGCCGCTCATCCATTCCGGCGTTACCACGCTGCGGTTGAGCGGCGAGAAAATCACCCGCACCGCCTGCTGCAGAATCAGGCTGACGCCGAAGGTGGCGAGCAGGGTTTCCAGCGGCCGTCCGTACAGAAAGCGGATCACGCCGCGCTCGATGACGATGCCGACGAGGGCGGACACCAGGAAGGCGGCGGGCAGCGCCACCAGCAGCGACCACTCGTGGCCGTCGGGAAAAATCTGTTGCACCACGAAGGTGGTGTAGGCGCCCAGCATGATCAGCTCGCCGTGGGCCATGTTGATCACGCCCATGACACCGAAGGTGATCGCCAGGCCGATGGCGGCCAGCAGCAACACCGAGCCCAGGCTCAGCCCGAAGAAAATGGTATCGGCGGTTTCGTAGCGTTCGGTGCGCAGGTCGATTTTCTTCAGGGCGCGGTCGGCGGCGTTGCGTTCGGCGGCGGCTTCGCTCTGCGCCAGGCGGTCGCGCAGCACGTTGCGCACCGCCGGCTCCAGGCTGCCGGCCACCGCGTCGATGGCGTTCAGGCGCTCGTTAAGCTGGCTGGCCGGGTTGTGCAGCACGGCGATGTTCAGGGCCGTGTCGATGACGTTCTTGACCAGCGGGTTGGCTTCCTCCGCCTGGCGGGCGCGCAGCGCGTCCAGCACCACGGGGTCGGTGTTGCCGACCAAACGCTGGGCGGCTTCCCGGCGGTTCAGCGGGTTGGGGTTGGCCAGCGCGGTGACTGATTTCAGGTCGCGGATCTGCTGGCGCAGGCGGTTATTGATGATCACCGGGCGCGCGGCGCGGGCTTCGGCGCTGCCCACGCCCTGTTCGCTGACCGGGTCGCGCAGCGCCCAGCCGCCGTCGGCCTGTTCGCCGAGGACGATGCGGTCGCCGGTCAGGTCGTGCAGCAGCTCGCGGTCAAGCAGCGCCTGCAGCAGGGCTTCACCGCGTTCATGGCCGGCACGGGCGATCTCTTCGATGGCTTCGGCTTTGACGTCAAAGTCGCGGCTTTTGAATTTGGCCAGCGACGCGCGCAGCGCATCCTCTTTTGAAACCTCGGGTGTTATGGCGGCCTCCGGCGGGCTTGGCGCGCCCTCGGACGACGGTGTGGACTGCCCGGCGTCGCCGGCCGGTTCAGCGGCGGTTTGCGCCACCGCCGTACCGGCCACGCCGAGCAGTATAAAAATCAGTAGTAGAACCCTTGGCATGATGGTCCCTCAATGTGGTCCTGGCCTTTGCGTGGAAAAGGCGGGCCGGCGAACCGGCCCGCTGTACGGGCGCGACCCGCTTATTGGGCGGTCTGGCCGCCGCAGGTTTTGGTTTTGGTGTTGTAGTTGCCGCAGTTGACCGGGTCGGTCCAGTCGGCGATCAGGTTCTTGGAGTCGGGCAGGAAGTCGGACCAGGCGTCACCGGGCACCACGCCGTCGGTCTGCGAGACCACCGCGAACTGGCCGTTGTCCTGGATTTCACCGATCAGCACCGGCTTGGAGAGGTGGTGGTTCTTGTTCATCACCGCGGTGCCGCCGGTGAGGTTGGCGGTTTCCACGCCGATCATCGCCTTGGCGACCTTATCGGTGTCGGTGGACTTGGCTTTTTCCACCGCTTTTACCCACATGTTGAAGCCGATATAGGTCGCTTCCATGGGGTCGTTGGTGACGCGGTCGTCGCTGCCGATGTAGTCGTGCCACTGCTCGATGAACTGGTTGTTCTCCGGCGTGTAGACACTCTGGAAGTAGTTCCAGGCGGCCAGGTGGCCGACCAGCGGCGCGGTGTTGATGCCGGACAGTTCCTGCTCGCCCACGGAAAACGCGATCACCGGGATGTCGGACGCGTCCATGCCCTGGTTGGAGAGTTCTTTATAGAACGGCACGTTGGCGTCACCGTTGATGGTGGAGACCACCGCGGTCTTCTTGCCTTCACCGCCGAATTCCTTGATGCGCGACACGATCGACTGCCAGTCGGAATGACCGAACGGGGTGTAGTTGATCATGATGTCGTCCTCGGCGATGCCCTTGGACTTCAGGTAGGCCTCGAGGATCTTGTTGGTGGTGCGCGGGTAGACGTAGTCGGTGCCGGCGAGCACGAAGCGCTCGATGCCCAGGTCGTCGAGCAGGTAGTCCACCGCCGGGATCGCCTGCTGGTTGGGCGCGGCGCCGGTGTAGAAGACGTTCTTGGAAGATTCCTCGCCTTCGTACTGCACCGGGTAGAACAGCAGGCCGTTGAGTTCTTCCACCACCGGCAGCACGGACTTACGGGATACCGAGGTCCAACAGCCGAAGATCACGTCGACTTTGTCCTGGGTGATCAGCTGGCGGGCTTTCTCCGCGAACAGCGGCCAGTCGGAGGCGGGGTCCACCACCACCGGCTCCAGCTTCTTGCCCATGACACCGCCTTTTTCGTTCTGCTTTTCGATCATCATCAGCACGGTGTCTTTCAGTGTCGACTCACTGATCGCCATGGTGCCGGACAGCGAGTGCAGCACACCCACCTTGATGGTGTCCGCGGCCATTACCAGGCCGCTGTAGGAAATGGCGCCGGCGGCGATGCCCGCCTGGGCCAGACGTTTAAGACTGAGCTTTTTGGTCTTCATGGTGTTCCCCTTTCTGTTTTCCGATCCGTAAATGGTTAGGTCTCACTGGAAATTATTATTGGCGGCTTCGGGCTCGCGGCCCTTGGCACGCGCTTCATGCAGCATGTGCAGCGTGATTTTTCTGACTTCGTTGCGGCTGGTCTCGATGTGCGCCTTGAGCATCATCAGCGCCTGCTCGGTGCGGTGATGGGCAATGGCGTCGAGAATGCGGCCATGTTCGTCGTAGGTGGCGTCGACGCGCGGCGGCTTGGTGAAATCCAGCCGGCGGATAATGCGCAGCCGTTCGGTGAGGTCGTGGTGGATGCGCGCCATCTCGGTGTTGCCGGCGGCCTCCACCAGGGTTTCGTGGAAACGCTCGTCCAGGCCAGACAGGGTGCTGACATCGCGCAGCCGCTCGGCGGGCGGGACCCGCCAGATGCGCATCAGGTCCTCGAGCAGGATTTCCGGCTGCTGCAGATCGCACAGCCGGCGCACCGCCGCGCATTCCAGCACGGTGCGCACGTCGTAGAGCTCTTCGAAATAGTCGAAGTCGAACGGTTTCACCTGCCAGCCGCTGCGCTGCAGCACCTGCACATAGGTTTCCCGCTCCAGGCGGAACAGGGCTTCGCGGACCGGGGTGCGTGAGGCGCCCATGCGCTCGGCGATCTCGTTTTCGCTGAACCGGTCGCCGGGCAGCAGCCGGAAATCGAAGATGTCTTTCTTCAATTGCCGGTAGATGCGCTCGGCCAGGTTCTCGCCGCGGCCGCCCTTGAGCCCGATCTTCATGCCGCGCTCTCCGTGTCGATCACTACCACCGGGTCGCCGGCGTTGATCACGGTGCCGGGTTTGCAGTGCAGCCCGGTGACGGTGCCGGCGACGTTGGCCGTGATCTCGAACTCCATCTTCATGGCTTCGACGATTACCAGGGTCTGGCCGGCTTCCACGCTGGCGCCTTCTTCCACCAGCAGCTTCCAGACGTTGCCGCTGATTTCCGCGCTGACCAGATGGCCGTCCACCTCGCCGATGTCGGCTTTGCTGCCCATCAAGGCGGATTCGATCTGTTCGTCTTCGTTCTGCCAGCGGGTGACTTCGTCCCGGTAGGCGGCCTGCTGGTGCTCGCGGAAGGCTTCCATTTCCGGCTCGATGCTTTCCAGGAAGCGGCGATGCTCGGCCAGGTTGAAGGTCTCCTCGGTGATCTCCACTTCCAGGCGCCCTTCGCGGAAGGCGTCGCGCATGCCCGCCAGCTCCGCTTCGCTGACCGGGTAGTAGCGTACCTGGTCGAAGAAGCGCAGCAGCCAGGGCTCGCCGGGCTGGAACTGAGGGTTCTTGAGGTGCTTGTTCCAGATCGGCAAGGTACGACCGATCAACTGGTAGCCGCCGGGGGAGTCCATGCCGTAGATGCACATGTAGACGCCGCCGATGCCCACCGTGCCCTCGGCGGTGTAGGTGCGCGCCGGGTTGTATTTGGAGGTCATCAGACGGTGGCGCGGGTCCACCGGCACGGCGCAGGGCGCGCCCAGGTAGACGTCGCCCAGGCCCAGCACCATGTAGCTGGCCTTGAAGACGATGTCCTTGACCTGCTCGGTGCTGTCCAGGCCGTTGATGCGGCGGATGAACTCGACGTTGTTGGGCAGCCAGGGCGCGTCCGAGCGGATGGTCTCCTGGTAGCGCTGCACCGCGTCCAGGGTGGCGCTATCCTCGAACGCCAGCGGCAGGTGCAGCACCCGGGAGCGCACTTCCATGTCGTCCACGGAGCCGATCGCTTTCTCCCGTTCCAGCAGCGCGTTCACCAGGCCGGCCTGGTCGATCAACCGCGAGTCATAGTGCACCTGCAGGCTGCGCACACCCGGGGAGAGTTCCAGGATGCCGGGCACCGGCTCGGCTTTGAGGTTTTCCATCAGCGCGTGCACGCGCAGCCGCAGGGCCAGATCGAGCACGTTGTCGCCGTACTCGATGAGGATGTATTTGTCGCCGGCCTGGCGGTAGGTGATGCGCGGCACATGGCCGTCCGCGTCCAGCTCGGCGACCATGGTGGCGGAGGTGAACGCCGGATCGGTCGCGTCATGCAGGTCCGGAGACACCACCGGCACCGGCGCCAGCTTTCCGATAGCCGCGTCCTGAGCCTGCTCCAGCGCCAGGGCCTCGGCGAACGCCACCGGTGTGAAACGGATGCTGTCGCCGGGCTTGAGCTGGCCCACTTTCCACAGCTCCGCCTTGGCGATGGTCACCGGGCAGACGAAGCCGCCCAGGCTGGGGCCGTCCTTGGTGAGGATCACCGGGAAGTCGCCGGTGAAGTTGATCGAGCCGATGGCGTATTCGTTGTCGTGCAGGTTGGACGGGTGCAGCCCGGCCTCGCCGCCGTCGGTGCGCGCCCAGCTCGGCTTGGGGCCCACCAGGCGGATGCCCAGGCGGTTGGAGTTGTAGTGCACCTGCCAGTCCGCTTCGAAAAACTGCTCGATGGCCTCTTCGGTGAAGAAGTCCGGCGCCCCGTGGGGGCCGTACAGCACTTTGATCTCCCACTGTTGCGGGTAGTCCGGAATCATCGCCTCGGGGGCCGGGGCCGGCTCACGGTCCGGCGCCGGCGTCGGGCAGCCGGCCAGTTGCGGCTGGCAGATCGACAGCACGTCGCCCTTGCGCAGGGTGCGGCCGCCGTGGCCGCCGAACTGGCCGAGCACGAAGGTGGCTTTGCTGCCCAGGTAGTCGGGCACGTCGATGCCGTTGCGCACGGCGATATAGGTGCGGCAGCCGCTGGACGCCTTGCCGGTGGCGAGCGTCTGGCCGGCTTTCACCGCCACCGGCCGCCACATCGGCACCGGCTCGCCGTCGAGCGCGGCGTCGCAGGCAGCGCCGGTGAGCGCCACCACGGTGTCGCTGTGGAATTTCAGCGACGGGCCCACCAGCGTGGTTTCCAGGCCGGCGGCGCTGGCGTGGTTGCCGACGATGCGGTTGCCGAGCCGGAAGGCGTAATCGTCCATGGGCCCGGACGGCGGCACGCCGATGTCCCAGTAGCCGGCGCGGCCGGGGTAGTCCTGCACCGTGGTGTAGGTGCCCGGCTCCACCACCTCGAAGGCGGTGGGGGTGTACTGGAAGCTTTCCAGGTAGCGGGTGGAGACCTTGCCTTCCACCACGTTCGGGTCGATCAGAATGCGGCGCAGGTAATCCAGGTTGGTGGCGATGCCGGAGAGCCGCGTGGCGGCCAGGGCGTCCTGCATTTTCTTCAGCGCCGCCGGGCGGTCGTCGCCGTGCACGATCACCTTGGCGAGCATCGGGTCGTAGTGCGGGCTCACCCGGGTGCCGGTGTCCACCCAGCCGTCCAGGCGGATGTCGTCCGGGAACGACACCTCGGTGAGCTCGCCGGGGCTGGGCTGGAAATCCTTGAGCGCGTCCTCGGCGTAGATGCGTACTTCCATGGCGTGGCCACGGCTCCGGTAGTCCGCGTCCAGGGGCGGTTGTTCGCCGCCGGCCAGCATCACCATCCAGGCCACCAGGTCGACGCCGAACACCGCCTCGGTGACGCCGTGCTCCACCTGAAGGCGGGTGTTCACCTCCAGGAAATAGAACTCGTCGCGCTCGTCGTCGTAGATGTATTCCACGGTGCCGGCGGACTGGTAGTTCACCGACTCGCCCAGGCGCACGGCGCTGGCGTGCAGTTGTTCCCGGGTGGCCTGGGGCAGGTTGGGGGCCGGGGTTTCCTCCACCACTTTCTGGTTGCGGCGCTGCAGGGAGCACTCGCGCTCGCCCAGGGCCAGCACCTTGCCGTTACCGTCGCCGAAGATCTGCACTTCCACATGGCGGGCGCGGGCCACGAAGCGTTCGATGAAGACGCCGCTGTCGGAGAAAAAGTTTTCCCCCATGCGCTTCACCGATTCAAAGGCGTCCACCAGCTCCTGTTCGGTATCGCAGCGGCTCAGGCCGATGCCGCCGCCGCCGGCGGTGCTCTTCAGCATGATGGGATAGCCGATTTCGGCGGCGGCGCTTTTCGCTTCGTCCAGGCTTTGCAGCAGGCCGGTGCCCGGCGCCAGCGGCACGCCGGCGGCTTCCGCCAGGGCGCGCGCTTCGTGCTTGAGGCCGAAGCGGCGCAGCTGGTCCGGGGTCGGACCGATAAACTGAATGCCGGCTTCCGCGCAGGCTTCGGCGAAGTCCGCGTTCTCGGACAGAAAGCCGTAGCCGGGGATGATGCCCTGGGCGCCGGTGTCCTTGGCGGCCTGCAGAATCAGCTCGCTGCGCAGGTAACTCTCGGCGGCGGTCTGGCCGCCCAGCGCCACCGCTTCGTCGGCGGCGCCGACGTGCTGGCTGTTGCGGTCCGCGTCGGAGTACACCGCCACCGAGGCGATGCCCATTTCCTTGAGCGTGCGGCAGATGCGTACCGCGATCTCCCCCCGGTTGGCGATCAGAACTTTGCTCAGCCCTTTTTTATGCATTGCTCAAACCTCTTATGTAGTGCCTCCACCCCCCAAGGGCGGTTATGTCGGTGGCGTCGTCGATGGCCCAGCCTTCGCAGATGAAGCCTTTCACCTGACGGCCGTCCTCGGTTTCCAGCGTGCCGATGCCCAGCGGTGCCGGGATCAGCGCCACGAAGCTTCCGAATTCGCTGACCGGCAGCTTCCACAGTTCGATTTCGATGGCGGCGCCGTCGGCGCCCTTGATCAGCCCGGGCTTGGGCGGCGTGGTGTTGGCCAGGGCGTAGAGCCGGTAGCAGGGCGCGGTTCGGGTGCTTTCCAGCAGCACGGCGCCGCGGTCGGTGAGCTGGTGATTGAGCGGCATGCCGGTGAGGTGGGCGCCCACCACCGCCACGGTGACCATGCCGTCGTCGCTGCCGGCTTCCGGCTCCGCCGGGACGGGCAGGGCGTTGTCGGTGGCGCCGGCCTTCCAGGGGCGGTGGCGCTGCCAGCGGCGGCCGAACTCGGCCAGGGCGCCGTCCTGCCAGGCGCCGCCGATCAGGGTGACGCCCACCGGCAGGCCGTCGTCGCGGAAGCCGCCGGGCAGGGCCAGGGCGCACATATCCAGCAGGTTGACGAAGTTGGTCCAGGTGCCGAGCTGGCTGTTGAGCTTGACCGGTTCCTCGGCCACCGCCGCGCGGGTATGGATGCCCGGCGTGGAGGGCACCACCAGGGCGTCCACCCTGGCCATCAGCTGATCCGCCTCGCGGCGCAGGTCGGCCAGGCGGTACTGGGCGCGGAAGCCGTCGGCGGCGCTCATGTCTCTGGCGGGCAGAATCACATCGCGGATCACCGGCAGCAGCGCGTCTTTTTCCAGCAACGGCTCGGCTACGGTGTAGCGTTCGGCGACCCAGGGGCCCTGGTAGAGCAGCTCGGCGGTTTCGCGCAGCACGCCGGTATCCAGCGGAATCAGCTCGGCGATTTCCGCCAGCTCTTCCAGGTGGCGCTGCCAGGCGGCGGCGGCGCGCTGGTCGCCGAACCAGGGTGTGTCCTTGGGAATGCCCAGGCGCGGCCGTTCCGGCAGGGCGGCGGGCAGCGGCTGCGGCGCCGGGCGGGCGTAGCCGTCCAGTTCGTCGTAACCGCGGAACAGGTCGTAGACGTTCTGGGCGTCCTCCACGCTCAGCGCGAACACGCTGATGCAGTCCAGGGTGCGGCAGGCGGGCACCACGCCGCGCGTGCTCATGCTGCCCTTGGTGGGCTTGAGGCCGACGGTGTTGGTAAACGCCGCCGGCACTCGGCCGGAGCCGGCGGTGTCGGTGCCCAGGGCGAACGGTACCAGGCCCAGCGAGACCACCGCCGCCGAACCGGCGCTGGAGCCGCCGGAGATATAGTCCGGGTTAAACGGGTTGGGCACTTCGCCGTAGGGCGAGCGCACCCCCACCAGGCCGGTGGCGAGCTGATCCAGGTTGGTCTTGCCGACCAGGATGGCGCCGGCGTCGAGCAGCGCCTGCACCGCCGGCGCGGTTTCCTTGGCGGTGTAGGTGTAGGCGGGGCAGGCGGCGGTGGTGGGCAGACTGCCCACGTCGATGTTGTCCTTGACCGCGAACGGCACGCCATAGAGCGGCAGGCTGGGATCACTGAGGCGCTCGGCCTGGGCCAGCAGGCTGGACTCGTCCAGCAGGTGGATCCACAGGGCCCGCTCGCTGTCCTGCAGCTGAGCGGAAAGAGCTTTCATGGCCGATACCGGAGTGACGTTCTTCTTCCGGTAGGCGGCGCGCCATTGATCGATGGTCCAGCCAAGCACGATCGCATACCTCGTTGTATACCAGTGGGTATGCCGATCAGTGCAAGGCGGGTGCCAGCGTGGGGCGCGGTGTCTAAATCACTGAAAAAGAGGGTGTTTTTCGCTAGAAGGGGAAGGCCGGCAGGGGCGTCGGGCAGCGCCGGGCTGCATCGTTGTGGGGCGTTTGCCCGATTGTTGGGCGTCTGGCGCCAGGAACGCGGCGCCTCCGGGGAGGCGCCGGTTGATGCTGGGGCGTCGCGGGACGCCCCGGGCGGAGGCTTACTCGGAGACGGAATCTTCCAGGGTGGTGACCGGCTCCCAGATGCCGTCGGTGACCTTGGAGAGAATGATGTCGTTGCCGGCACGGTGGTTGTCGGCGCTCATTTTAATGTCCACGCCGGTGACCGGGTCGCTGAAGTCCAGGGACTCCATGGCGGCCAGGAACGATTCGGTGGTCAGATCCGGGCCCGCCTTGCGCAGCGCTTCGATGGTCACTTCAGCGCCGACACGGCCGAGCACGGCGCCGCCGCTGGGCACGGAACCGTATTCCTCTTTGTACTGATCGGCCCACTCCTTGGCTTCCGGCACGTCCTTCATGCGGCTGACGATGTCCTGCCAGGGCGACACGCCGTAGAGGCCTTCGGTAACGCCACCGGGCGCGGCGGCCACGGCGGAGTGGAAGCCGGCCTGGGACACCAGGAACTTCACGTCGTCCCAGCCCATCTGCTTGGCGGTGGCGACCACGGTGATGATCGGCCGGATCGGCAGGGCCACGCCCACCAGCTCGCAGCCGGCGTCGCGCAGACGCGCCAGGGTGCCGCTGAAGTCGCTTTCGTCCGGACGGTGGGAGCTGCTTTCCACCAGTTCCAGGGCGTCGTTCTCTTCGGCGGCGTCGTTCATGGCCTGGTTCACTTCTTCACCGAAGTCGGAAGGAATGTACATCACGCAGGCTTTTTCCATGTCGTACTCGTCGGCCATCCAGCTGGCGCCTTTGAGCACGCCTTCGTAGTAGCTGGGGCCGAACACGAAGCGGCGTGAGAAATCGCCTTCGGTTTCCATCGGACGGGACAGCGCCAGCGGCAGAATGCTGGGCACGTTGTTGCTGTCCATTACCGGGAACGCCGCCAGGTTATGGGGCGTGCCCAGGCTCATCAGCATGGCGAACACTTCATCCCGGGTGACCAGCTTGTTGACCGCCTGGGTGGCCTTGGGCACCTGGTAGGCGTGGTCCTCGACGATATAACGGATCTTGCGGCCGTGGATGCCGCCTTCCTCGTTGACTTCGTCGAACATGTCGTTGGCCACCTGCACGGCGGGGGAGGAGAACGCCGCGAACACGCCGGACAGATCGTGCATGCCGCCCAGTCTGATCTCGGTGTCGGTGACGCCGCGAACCGGCTCGGCGGCCTTTTCGGTGGCTTTTTCTGCGGTTTTTTCTTCTTCCTTGGTATCACTGCAACCCAGCAGGCTCACAGCGGCCAGGGCAGCCAGACAGAGCTTCTTCATGATGCACTCTCCTATCGTACGCGGACAATTAGTACATGGAATCGATCAGGTGTTTGTGTTTTTTCTCCACGAAGGATCGTTTCAACTTCATGGTGGCGGTCAGCTCCTCATCCTCGGCGGTGAGCAGCACATCGATCAGGCGGAAGTATTTGAGCTGTTCCACCTGGGCGAATTGTTTATTCACTTCATCGACAATGCCGCCGATCAGATCCAGCACTTCCTTGGCACGGCACAGTGAAGCGAAATTGGAGAACGGCACCTGGCGGTCCTGGGCGTACTTCTCCACGTTGTCCTGGTCGATCATGATCAGGCAGGTCAGGTATTTGCGTTTGTCGCCGATCACCACGGCGTCGGAAATATAGGGCGAGAATTTCAGCCGGCTCTCGATCTCCGCCGGCGTGATGTTCTTGCCGCCGGCGGTGATGATGATGTCCTTGAGGCGGCCGGTGATGGTGAGCATGCCGTCTTCCAGGCGGCCCACGTCGCCGGTGTGCAGCCAGCCGTCGCGGATGTCCTCGGCGGTTTTCTCGGGTTTGTGCCAGTAGCCTGCGAACACGTGGCCGCCACGCACCAGCACTTCGCCGTTGTCGGCGATGCGCACCTGGGTCTCGGGCAGGGGCTCGCCGACGCTGCCCACCTGTTCGCGCTCGCGGCTGTTGAGCGACACCACGCCGGTGGTCTCGGTCATGCCGTAGCCTTCGTACAGGGGCACGCCCAGGGCGCGGAACCAGCGGATCTGGTCCGGTGAGATGGGTGCGGCGCCGGTGGTGCCCCGGCGCAGCCGGGCCATGCCGATCAGGTCGCGCACGTTGCGCAGCACCAGCAGGTTCCAGAAGTGGTAGCGCAGCGCGTTCAGCGGCGAGCGCTGTTTCTCGCAGTGCCAGGCCTGGCCGGCGGCCAGCGCCCGGTCGAAGCACCAGCGCCCGAAGCCGGTGGCTTCGTCGCGCAGGGTCATCAACGAGCTGTAGATCTTTTCCCACAGGCGCGGCACGGCGGCAAAGGTGTTCGGCGACACCTCGCGCAGATTCTCGAACACGGTTTCCGGGCTCTCCGCGAAATTCACGGTGCAGCCTTTGTAGATCGGCACTTCCACCGACACCAGACGCTCGAGAATATGGCACAGCGGCAGGAAGCAGAGCTGTTCGTCCTCTTCCCGGGCTTCCAGCAGCGCTTCGCCGGCGGCCAGCTGGAACAGCACGTTCCGGTGGCTGATCATGGCGCCCTTGGGCGCGCCGGTGGTGCCGGAGGTGTAGATCAGCATGCGGATGTCGTCCGGCCGGCTCTGCTCGATGCTGGCGCTGAACTGCTGTTCCGCGTCGGCGATGCCGTTGCCCAGCTCGTAGAGTTCATCCAGGAACATCACCATGGGGTCCTGGAAATCGCGCAGGCCCTTGCGGTCGAACACGATCACTTTCTTCAGGGTGGGCACCTGGTCGCGCACGGTCAGGTATTTGTCCAGCTGCTCGTCGTTCTCCACGAACAGGAACGCGGAGCCGCTGTCGTTGACCAGGTAGGCGAGCTGCTCGGCGCTGTCGGTGGTGTAAACGCCGTTGCTGATGCCGCCGGCGCCGGCGATGCCCAGGTCACAGTAGAGCCATTCCTTATTGTCCTCGCTGAGGATCGACACCGGCTGGCCCCGTTCCAGGCCCATCGACAGCAACGCCACGCCGATGGCGCGGGCGTGTTCGTAGTAGTCCCGCCAGCTGTAGCTCTGCCAGATGCCCAGGTCCTTTTCGCGGTGGGCGATGCGCTCGCCCCGTTCCAGGCACTGCTGGCGCCAGAGTTTGACCACGGTGTCGCAACCGTGGAGAAGGGTCGGAGTGGTTTCGGTTGCAGTCATCATCAGCGCCAGGTCTTCTTTCGTTTCCAGCGTTTTTCCGGTCGGTCATCCCCCGCCGACTGGCCCAGATAAAATTCTTGGATGTCGTCGCTGGCGAGCAGGTCCCGGGCGCTGCCGTCCATGACAATGCGGCCGGTTTCCAGCACATAGCCGTGGTCGGCGGTGTTCAAGGCCACCCGGGCGTTCTGCTCCACCAGCAGCAGGGTTACGCCCTGCTCTTTATTGAGGCGGCGGATGATCTCGAAGATTTCCTGCACCAGCAGCGGCGACAGGCCCAGGGAGGGCTCGTCCAGCAGCATCAGCGACGGCCGCGACATCAGCCCCCGACCGATGGCCAGCATTTGCTGCTGGCCGCCGGACAGGGTGCCGGCGGGCTGGTTGCGCCGCTCCAGCAGCATCGGGAAATAGTCATAGACCATTTCCATGTCGTGGCGGATCTCCGCTTTGTCGCGGCGGGTATAGGCGCCCATGCTCAGGTTTTCTTCCACACTGAGGAACGGGAACACTTCGCGGCCCTCGGGCACATGGGCGATGCCCTTCCGCACCAGCTTGTCCGGGTCGCTGCCCTGGATGAATTCACCGGCGAGGCTGATGCTGCCCTTGCGCGGCGACAGGGTGCCGGAGATGGTTTTCATCAGCGTGGTCTTGCCGGCGCCGTTGGCGCCGAGAATGGCCACCACCTTGCCTTCGAAGACGTCGATGGACACGCCCCGCAGGGCCATCACCGGCCCGTAGAAGGCTTCCAGGTTCTGTACTTGCAGCAGTGGGGAGTCGTCGCTCATGCGGTTTCCTCCGTGCCCAGATAGGCTTCGATCACCTTCGGGTCCGCCTGCACTTCGGCGGCGGTGCCCATGGCCAGCGGCCGGCCTTCCGCCACCGCCAGTACCCGGTCGGACACGCGCGATACCAGGCTCATATCGTGCTCCACCATGAGGACCGTCAGGCCCAGGTCTTTCTGCATATCCTCGATCCACCAGGCCATGTTCTGGGTCTCTTCCACGCTCAGGCCGGAGGCCGGCTCGTCGAGCAGAATCAGCTTGGGTTCGCTGGACAGGGCGCGGGCGATCTCCACCACCTTGCGCACGCCGTAGGGCAGGCCGGCGATCAGCTTGTCGCGGTAGGCGGCCAGGTCGAGAAAGTCGATCACTTCCTCCACCTGACGGCGGTGTTCGCGCTCGCTGCGCCGTACCTTGGGCAGGAAAAACAACTCTTCGAACCAGCGCGTATCACGGCGGCAGTGGCGGCCGATCAGCAGGTTCTGCAGCACCGAGGAGTGATCGAACAGCTCGATATTCTGGAAGGTGCGCGCGATGCCCAGCCCGGCCACGTCGTGGGCCGGGCGGCCGGTGATGTCCTGGCCGTCGAAAATGATCCGCCCGCCGCCGGGTTCATAGAGGCGGCTGATCAGATTGAAGATGGTGGACTTGCCGGCCCCGTTGGGACCCACCAGGGTGAACACTTCGCCGGGTTCCACGTCGAAGCTGACGCCGTCCACGGCTTTCACGCCACCGAAGGAGATGGACAGATCCTTAACCTGTAACAGACTCATCGTTGCCGCTCCGTTTTCAGGTAGGTGCGTGTGCGCCGGAACATGCCCTTGCGGTACAGCGGAAACAGCTGCAGCCAGGTGCGGACCTTGAACCAGACGCCGTACAGACCGCGCGGCTCATAGATCACCATGAGCAGAATCAGCAGGGCGAACAGGGCGGTGTCCATGCCCGGGTAGGCGGCGATGGAAATGCCGGCGGTGTTGTTAAGGAAGTCGCGCAGCATGGCGATGCTCTGCGGCAGCAGCACCACCACGATGGCGCCGAAGAAGGCGCCGTGCACCGAGCCCAGCCCGCCGATCACTACCTGCAGCAGCAGGGTGATGGAGATCAGCACCAGGAAGCTTTCGTAGTTCACCGCCTGGGCCAGGTGAGCGTAGAGCGCCCCGGCCAGGCCGGTCATCGCGCAGGAGAGCGCGAACGACAGGGTCTTGGCGCGGGCCACGTTCACGCCCAGGGCGCGGGCGGACACTTCGCTGTCGCGCACCGCCAGGAACGAGCGCCCGGACGCGCTGCGCAGCAGGTTCAGATAGCCCAGGGTGACGATCACCAGCACCGTCAGGCACAGATAGTAGAAGGCCGCCGGGCTGGTGTAGCGATCGATCTTCAGCCCGAACATATCGATGGGCGGCGCGAACAGCCCGGCCACGCCGCCGGTGATCGGCTCGGCGATGATCGAGACGTCCTCGATGATGATGCTCAATGCCAGCGTGGCGATGGCCAGGTAGATCCCGCTCATGCGCAGGATCGGCCGGGAGATGATCGCGCCCAGCACCCCGGAGGTGACGGCGCTGGCCAGCAGCGCGGGAATGAAATGCCAGCCGCGCATCATCAGCGCCAGATTGGTGAAGGCGCCGATCGCCATGAAGGCGGCGTGCCCGAGGCTGACCTGACCGGTATGGCCGCTGATCAGCATCAGGCCCAGGCCGGCCAGGGACCAGATCAGCACCGCCGTCAGTTCGCCGAGGTAGTAGGTGCCCAGCAGCCAGGGCGCGGCCAGCAGCAGCGCGACCAGCAGGGCGTACTGGGCCAGGTGCCAGCGCCCTTCAAACAGGTTGATATCGTCGTCGTAGCGACTCTTGAAACGGTTACTCATGAGGGCCTACACCTTCTTCTGGCTGATCTGGGCGAACAGGCCGCCGGGGCGCAATACCAGCACCACCAGCATTAGCAGGTAGGGGGCGATCTGGCCGAACTCGGGCAGGAAGCGGCCGGCGAACGGTTCCACGATGCCCACCAGCAGGCCGCCCAGCAGCGCGCCGGGCAGCGAGCCCAGCCCGCCGATCACGGCGGCGGCGAACGCCTTGATGCCGAACAGCAGCCCCACGGAGGGTTCCACCGCGCCCTTGGCGGCGAACAGCACCCCGGCGATGGCCGCCACCACCCCGGACAGGGCCCAGACGATGGCGTTGATGCGCTTCACCGGGATACCCATGTAGTAGGCCGCCATCTGGTTCTGGCTGCTGGCCTGCATGGCCACGCCCAGGCGGGTGCGGGCAAAGAAGAAGTAGAGAATGCAGGTCAGGGCCACGGTGGTGAGAATGATCACCGCGTCGACCACCGGGATCATCAGTTCACCCAGCATCCACACCTTGCCGACGAAGGGGGTTTGCAGGGAGGTGGGGTCGTGGCCCCAGATCACGCCGGCGAAGAAGCGCATCAGGAAACCGAGCGCGATGGTGAGGATCACCATGGCGAACTGCGGCTGGCCGAAGATGGCGCGCAGCACGAAGCGGTCGAGCAGATAGCCGAACAACCCGAGCAGCAGAGCGGCAAGGGTGATGCCGATCAGAAAGGGCAGATCCGCGTAGCTGGCGTTGATGAAGGTAATACCGAGAAAGGCCCCCAGCATCATCATGTCGCCCTGGGCGAAATTGACCGCTTCCGACGCCTTGTAGATCAAAACAAAACCCAGCGCCAACAGCCCGTAGATACAGCCGTTAGCTATCCCGCTGACCAGCAGCTGGAGTATATCCATGGTGCCTCTCTCCCGGGGCTTATTCTTGTTGGAGTTTTTTGTGTAATTACACTGAGACTATCCGAAGTTTTACATTCCCACCAGCAGGTAAAATGTAATCGCTTTAATTCGGTCATTGACAGGGTAGGGGGAGATTCTTTGGGAAGGTAAAAGCGGGGTTTTAAGGCAATTTAGTGGACCCTTTCAGGGTTGGAAAGGGCTCTGGCATCCTGCCGGGAGCTTCGCTCCCTTTCGCGGGCGGGCCCGCTCGCACAACTCCGCACCCGTCGCGGGGCGGGTCCGCTTATGCCGCTGGCGGACATAAAAAAAGCCCCGCCGATTGGCGGGGCTTTTTTGCGTCTGGTGCCCGGAGACAGAATCGAACTGCCGACACGGGGATTTTCAATCCCCTGCTCTACCGACTGAGCTATCCGGGCGTTGGGCGCGTATTAAACCGACTCGACCCGGCCCCGTCAAGCGCGCTTGGCTATTGGTTGGCGTCTTTTGTGGGAGGAACGTAACCCTCTGCTTTTTCGACGCTTTCGTTGTTCAAAAAGCGATCACGTTGCTCGTCCAGAAAGGCCTTGGCCTTGGGGTCCATCACGTTCAGGTGCTTCTCGTTGATCAGCAGGGTCTGGTGCTGCAGCCATTCCTGCCAGGCCTGCCGGGATACGTTGTCGTAGATGTCCTGGCCCTTGGGGCCGGGGAAGGGCGGTTTTTCCAGGCCTTCCAGGTCCTGCTGGTACTTGCGGCAGAAGACGGTGTGGGTCATGGCGGTGCACCTCCGATGCGGGTTAGAGCAGGCCGGCCTGACGCGGGCCGTGCAACTGCTCCAGTAGCTTTTTGACCGGTGCCGCCAAACCCAGCTCGCCGGGGTCGGCGGGGCTGATCCAGCGGCCCCCGGCATCCTGCACACCGGCGCCGGTGGTGTCCACCCGGATCAACAGCGGCTCGATGTCCAGATGGAAGTGGCTGAAGGTGTGGCGGAAGGGGGTCAGCGCTTCCTGGTCGCGGGCGTCCAGGCCGCGCTCGGCCAGGGCGGTGTGTTGCCGGTCGTCGGGATCGAGCTGGGGGAAGCACCACAGGCCGCCCCAGATGCCGCTGGGCGGGCGCGGCTCCAGCCAGACGCGGCCGTCCGGGTGCTGCAGGATCAGCATGCGGGTCTGGCGCACCGGCTTTTCCTTGGCCGGTTTGCGGCCCGGGTAATCCTGCGGGTTGCCGTCGGCGCGCGCCTGGCACCAGGCCGACACCGGGCAGCTCGGGCAGTCCGGCCGCCGTCGGGTGCACAGGGTGGCGCCGAGATCCATCACCGCCTGGGTGTAGTCCGCCAGCCGCCGGTCCGGGGTGTAGTGTTCGGCCAGTTCCCAGAGTCGGTTCTCCACCGGCTTTTTGCCGGGCCAGCCGGGCACCGCGTGCAGGCGGCTGAGCAGGCGTTTGACGTTGCCGTCGAGAATCGGCGCGCGCACGCCGCGGCTCTGCGCCAGGATGGCGCCGGCGGTGGAGCGGCCGATGCCGGGCAGGGTGGCCACTTCTTCCACGGTGTCCGGGAAGTCGCCGCCGTATTCGTCCACCAGCTGGCGGGCGGCCTTGTGCAGGTTGCGGGCGCGGGCGTAGTAGCCCAGGCCGGTCCACAGATGCAGCACCTGGTCCGCGTCGGCGGCGGCCAGGGCGTGCACGTCGGGGAAGCTGTCCATGAAGCGCTGGAAATAGCCGATCACGGTGCTGACCTGGGTTTGCTGCAGCATGATTTCCGACACCCACACCCGGTAGGGCGTACGCGGATGCTGCCAGGGCAGGTCCTGACGGCCGTGCTGGTCGTACCAGGCCAGCACGGCGTCACTGAAGGTGGTGCGGTCCGGGGCGGTGCTCAACGGTTGAAGAACCCCTTGAGCTTGTCGCCCATCTCTTCCTCGATTTTTTCCTGGGCCTTCTTCTTGGCGGCGTTTTTCATCACCTCTTCGGTGGTGTCGCCTTCCGCGTCGATGCCCAGTTTCTCCTTGAGCTTGCCCTTGGCCGCGTTGGTGGCGGCCTGCTGGGCGATCTTGGCGAAGCCTTCCTTGTCCGGGCCGCACCACTTGGCCGGGCTGCCCGCCAGGCTGCCCTGGCAGCGCAGCGGCCAGGTCACGTCTTCCAGGTATTTGCTGCCGCCCAGTTCCGGCGACTGCATGCCGATTTTCAGGTCGAATTCCTGGGTCAGCATGTTCATCCAGCCGTTACCGGAGAGGGTGCCCTTGTCGAGCTTGGCTTCCAGGCTGTCCAGGTTGGCGACCTGCTGGTTGAGGCTGGCCTTGGTGGTCAGATCAATGATCTTGGTGTCCTCGGACAGCGCCGCCGGCAGCTTGCCGGATTCCTGGTTGGGGATCAGCGCGCTGAGGCCCTGGAAGCGGCCCAGCATGTCGTTGACGCCGCCCACCAGGGTGCCGTACAGGTTCAGGCCGCGCACGGTGCCGTCGGCCAGATTCATGCTGGCGTTGCCCTTGGCGGAATTGACCAGCGCTTTTTCGCTGTTGCCGGAGGCGCTGAAGTCCAGGTCCATGGAGAAGATGCCCTTGGCCAGGTCCTTATCCAGGGCCATGGCGACCACCGGCTGCAGCTGCATGCTGGACACGTTCTGCTTGAAGCTGATGCGCGGCGTGTTGCCGGACACGTCCAGGCGGCCGCTGGCATTGAAGCCGCCCTGCAGGGTGTCGCCGGAGGCCTTGGTGAGGCGCAGCACCCCGTCCTTGGCATCGACGTTGAAGACGATATTGCTGGCCTGGATGGTGTCGTAGTTCAGCTCACCGATCTTGAGGCTGCCGTCGAGCAGCAGCGGGCGCAGGCTGTCCACCGGGATCAGCTCCGCTTCGGAGAGCTGGGTGGTGCCGCCTTCCTTGCCGCCGGTGCCGCCGCCGGCACCGCTGGCCGCGGCGCTGTCTTCCTCGTCGCTTTGCGGCGGCAGGTAGCCGTCCAGGGTGATCTTGTCCAGGTTCAGATCGAACACGATCTTGCCGGTCTCCAGGTTTTCCAGGCCGGCCTTGCCGCTCAGGGTGCTGCTGTCCAGGGTCACCTTGAGCGGGTTGACCATGACGCTGTTGGCCGGGCCGTCCAGGGTGGCGCTCAGGGCCACCTTGCTGAGGGCACTGTCGTCGCTGGTCTCGATGGGTTCCTCGCCGATCGCTTCCAGGGCCGCGTTGGCGTCGAACGGTTCGGTGTCGATCTGGCCGGCCACTTTCATCTCGCCGGTCAGGCCGGTGACGGTGGCGTTACCGGTGGTGCGGGTGCCGGCCGCTTCCAGCAGCAGGTCGGTGACCTGGGCGCGGTCCTCGTCCAGGTTCACGTCCAGCTTCTGTTCCAGGTGCACGCTCACCGGATTGGTGGTCATGCCGGCGATGTCCGCGTCCAGGGTCATCGGGTCGAGCACGAAGTGGTTGTTGTCGAGATCGGCGGCCAGGGTGGTGTCCAGGTTCAGGTCCACGCGCATGTCGCTCTGATCCTGGTAGCGCAGCGACATCTGCATCGGGAACGGCTCTTCCAGGCTCACGTCCTGGGCGTTGAAGTTGAAGTGCTCAACGCGGATGTCGGTGCCGTCGGTGGTGTTCCGGTAGCGGATCTTGCCGTCGGTGATGGCGACGCTGGGAATGGTCAGCGGGATGTCCATGCCGCCGCTCTCGCCGGGCTGCTCTTCCTCGGCGGGGGCGGTCTCCTCCTCGGCGCCGTCCTGCGGGCCGATCTTCTCCCAGTTGGCGCCGTCGGCGGTTTCCACCAGGTTCACTTCCAGGCCGTCCAGGGTGACGCCGTCCATTTCCACCTGGCCGAACAGCAGCGGCCACACCGCCACGCCGACGCTGGCGCTGTTAATGCCCGCGAACAGCTCTTCCTCGCCGGCGATACGCGCCTCGGTGCGGCCCAGGCTGACGCCCAATGACGGCCAGAACTGCCACGCCAGGTCGCCGGGGATCTCCAGATCCAGGTTGGCCTGGGTCATGGCCTGTTCACGAATCTGCGGCTTGAAATCGTTCGGATCGATCACCTGGGTGACCACGAACACGGTCGCCGCCAGCAGGACCACCAGAGCGGCGATGACGATGAGGAAAATTTTGATCGCGCGTGCCATAGAACAGCTCTCCTTGCGCCCCGGGCCGAGGGCCGGGATTATAGCAATAGAATGTACCCAACCGAACGTGAAGACCGTGGCGGGGATCGACGGTTAGAACGCATGATAAAGCATGATAATAAGTATCGCTCTTTGGGGAGCCGGTTTTGTTAAAGTTCCGTAATTTCCTGGTTTGCATAGGGCTGCTGTGGTGCGCGCTGGCCGGCGCCGAGCCGGTGGTGACGCCGCAGCCGGACCAGGAGCAGGTGGCCGTGGCCCGTTCCATGGAGGTGCTGGTGGACCCGGAAGGGCACTGGGATTTCAGCCAGGTGAGCGACCGTTTTTCCGGCCGCTTCGTCCGCAACACCGCCACCGAGCCCAATTTCGGCTTCACCAGCAGCACCATCTGGCTGCGCTTCACCCTGGATACCAGCCGTGTCCGGGGGCAGAGCTGGTACCTGGTGGAACGCTATCCGATCCTCGACCATATCAGCCTGTTCGCGCCCACTGAAGACGGCGGCTACCGGCGGGTGGACCTGGGCGACACGCTGCCGTTCGATCAGCGCCTGATGGACCACCGCGCCTTTATTTTCCCCCTCGACACCGACCTGGCCGGTGCCAACACCTACTATGTGCGCGTCAGCGGCAAGGGCGCCATCAATTTGTCGCCGATGCTCTACAGCGCCGCCGGGCTGGTGGAATACACCTACCGGGACATCCTGCTGTACGGGGTGTTCTACGGCTGCCTGCTGATCATGGTGGTCTACAACGCGCTGCTGGCGTTGTCGCTCAAGGAGCCGGTCTACCTGTATTTCGTGCTGTTCCTGGTGGGCATCACGGTGTTCAACCTGAACGTCAACGGCTTCGGGCTGCAGTTCGTGTGGCCGGAGGTGCCCAGGCTCAATGAGTACTACTGGCTGGGCATCTATATCTGCACGCCGGCGCTGGCCATGTACTCGCGCCACTTCCTCGGCCTCAAGCAGCGCTTCCCGCGCTATGACCGGGTGATCCGCCACTACCTGGCGGGTGTCGCCGTGCTGCTGGTGGTGCAGCTGCTGATCGCGCCGCCCTGGTCCTATTACCTGTCCACGCTGCTGGTGCTGATCACCGTCCTGCTGTTCAGCTGGCTGGGCTGGATGGTGTGGTCGCGGGGCTACCGGGCGGCGCGGTTGTATGTGGCGGCCTGGTGCGTGTTCCTGGTGCTGATCTTCTTCTTCGTGCTCGGCAATCTGGACTGGATCCCCTATGCCTCGGTGATCAGCATGCTGCCCCATCTTGGCGCCCTGTGGGTGGTGATGATGCTGTCCCTGGCGCTGGGCGACCGCATCCGCTTCCTGGAGCGGGAACGCAACCAGCTGTTCCTGGAGGCGCGCGAGAACCTGGAGCGTCACGTCGAAGAAATCGAGCAAATGAACCGGGACAAGTCCACATTTTTGCAGTACGTCAGCCATGAGCTGAATACGCCGATCAACTGGATCGGCGCCGCCAATTCCCTGGACGACGGCGAAACCGGCGCCGACCAGAGCGATGTCTGGGCGCTGGTGCGCAAGGGGCAGCAGCGGCTGATGGGCATGGTCAGCACCTCGCTGCGCTACTTCGACCTGGCCGACCGCAGCACGCCGCCGCTGGTGGCCCGCTGCCGGCCCCTGTGGATGCTGGACGCGCTGCTCGCCACCCGCGCCCGGGCGCTGGAAAGCCTGGCGCTGAGGGTGGTCAACCGTATCTCGCCGAATCTGTACGTGCGCGCCAACGAGACCGAGCTGCAGGAAGTGATGGCCATGGCCCTGGATAACGCCATCCGCTTCAGCCCGCCGGGCGGCGAGATCACCGTTACTAGCGAGGTGATGGTGGGCGAAGCGGAGCTGCGCATCCGCGATCGCGGCCGGGGCGCCGGCCCGGACCAGCTGGAGAGCCTGTTCGAGCCGTTCTTCGTGATGGGCTCGCGCCACCACGAAGAGGGCTACGGCCTGTCACTGGCCATGGCGCGGGTGATGATCGAACAGGCCGGCGGCCGCATCTGGGCCGAAAGCGCCGGCCTCGATCGCGGCTTCACCCTGGTGATCCGCTTGCCGCTGGCCTGACCTGTGGGAGCAAATCTCCCTGTGGGAGCGGGCCCCGCCCGCGAAAGGGCGGTGTAACCGCCCGGCAGGATTCCAGAAACGGCTATTGGAAGCGCAATCTGTGAGGTCTCTGGCATCCTGCCGGCGGCTGTTGCCGCCTTTCGCGGGCAGGGCCCGCTCCCACAAGGAGGTCCCCAAGAGGCCTGAGGAGCTAGCGCTGGCATTTCTCCGGCAGGGCGAGCGCTCCGCCGTGATGTTTCTCCAGCAGCCGCAGAAAGTCCCGCCCCACGCCGCGTCCGCGGGTGGCGGGGTGCACCACCATCCACGCCAGGGTGTCGCCGTCGAGCAGCGCCACCGCCACCGGCGCGCCGTTGAAATGGGCGGCGGCCACCGGGCGCCCGGCGTCCAGGGCCTGGCCCAGTTCGGCGGCGTAGTCCGGGTCGTCGCGCAACACTTTGCTGAAGCGTTGCGCCAGTTCCGCGTCGGGGGAATGAAATTCAAGACTGATCGGCATAGTGTCTCCGCTAACCGGTAAATGGCCGCCGCGCTGGTGAGGGGGCGCCGAGGGCCGTATAATACGGGGTTCCGTTTTCTGGAGGTACCGATGAGCGAACGCCGCGCCACCGTGGAGCGAAACACCCTGGAGACCCAGATTCGCGTCAGCGTGAATCTCGATGGCACCGGAGTGAGCAAGCTGGATACCGGCCTGCCGTTCCTGGAACACATGCTCGACCAGGTGGCCCGCCACGGTCTGATCGACCTGGACATTGAGGCCAAGGGCGACTTGCACATCGATGCCCACCACACGGTGGAGGACATCGGCATCACCCTGGGCCAGGCCCTGGCCCGCGCCTGGGGCGACAAGAAGGGCGTGCGCCGCTACGGCCACGCCTATGTGCCCCTGGACGAGGCCCTGACGCGGGTGGTGATCGACCTGTCCGGCCGCCCCGGCCTGGAAATGCACGTGGATTTCACCCGCGGCATGATCGGCGGGTTCGACGTGGACCTGTTCTATGAGTTTTTCCAGGGGCTGGTGAACCATGCCATGATCACCGTGCATATCGACAATCTGCGCGGCAAGAACGCCCACCACCAGGCCGAGACCGTGTTCAAGGCGTTCGGGCGCACCCTGCGCATGGCGGTGGAGCCGGATCCGCGCATGGACGGCGTGACCCCGAGCACCAAGGGCACGCTCACCGAAAACCCGTAAACCACTCGAGGCGCCCCATGAGCGAAACCGTGGCCGTAGTCGACTACGGCATGGGCAATCTCCATTCCGCCGGCAAAGCGCTGGAAAAGATGGCCGCCGACGGTCAGCGAATCGTGATCACCGGCGATCCGGAGCAGGTGCGCGCCGCCGACCGGGTGGTGTTCCCCGGCGTCGGCGCGATCCGAGACTGCATCAAGGTGATCACCGAAACCGGCCTGGACCGGGCGATTCTCGACGCCATCGACGCCTACAAGCCGGTGCTCGGCATCTGCGTGGGCATGCAGGCGATGATGGACTTCAGCGAAGAGAACGACGGCATCGACTGCCTGGGTGTGTTCTCCGGTCGGGTGCAGTTTTTCGGCGCGCCCCTGGGTGACACCGGGCGCCCGCTGAAGGTGCCGCACATGGGCTGGAATCAGGTGCAGCAGGTCAACGACCACCCGCTGTGGGCGGGCATCGACGACAACAGCCGCTTCTACTTCGTGCACAGCTACTGCGCCACCGGGGTGCCCGACGAGCAGATGGCCGGCCGCTGTGAGTACGGCCTGGCGTTCGCCGCCGCCGTCGCCAAGCGCAATGTGTTCGCGGTGCAGTTCCACCCGGAAAAGAGCGCCGACGCCGGCCTCAAGCTGCTGGAAAACTTTCTGCGCTGGCGGCCCTGAGCGCCGCGTCCTCTTATTTCAGCCTGTTAAACAAGCGAGATCGTCATGGAACTGATTCCCGCCATCGATTTGAAAGACGGCCACTGCGTACGCCTCAAGCAGGGCCGCATGGACGATGACACGGTGTTTTCCGAGGACCCGGTGGCGGTGGCCGACCACTGGGTGAAGCAGGGCGCGCGGCGCCTGCACCTGGTGGACCTGAACGGCGCCTTCGCCGGTGAGCCGGTGAACGGCGAGATCGTCAACGCCATCGCCCGCGCCCACCCGGGCCTGCCGATCCAGATCGGCGGCGGCATCCGCAGCGCCGAGACCATCCAGGCCTACCTGGACGCCGGCGTTCAGTGGGTGATCATCGGCACCAAGGCGGTGAAAGAGCCGCAGTTCGTGCGCGACATGTGCAAGCAGTTCCCCGGCCACGTGATCGTCGGCCTGGACGCCAAGGGCGGTAAAGTGGCCACCGACGGCTGGGCCGAAGTCACCGACATCGACGTGGTGGACCTGGCGCGCCAGTTCGAGCACGACGGCGTGGTGGCCATCGTCTACACCGACATCAGCCGTGACGGCATGCTGCAGGGCGTCAACGTGGAAGCCACCGAGCGGCTTGCCGAAGCGATCAGCATTCCGGTGATCGCCTCCGGCGGCATCACCGACATGGAAGACGTGCGCCGGCTGTGCGGGGCGCGCACCGTGGGCATCACCGGCGCCATCACCGGCCGCGCCATCTACGAGGGAACCCTGGATTTCGCCCAGGGCCAGGCCCTGGCCGACGAGCTGCAATCCCGGGGGCCGGGCATGTCCGGCACCACCGGTAGTGGAGTGCGAAAGTGACACTAGCCAAGCGAATCATCCCCTGCCTGGACGTGGACGACGGCCGGGTGGTCAAGGGCGTGAAGTTCGTGGATATCCGCGACGCCGGCGACCCGGTGGAGGTGGCGCGCCGCTATAACGAGGCCGGCGCCGACGAGATCACCTTCCTGGACATCACTGCCAGCCATGAGGACCGTGACACCACCCTGGAAATGGTCGAGCGCATGGCCAGCCAGGTGTTTATCCCGCTCACCGTGGGCGGCGGCGTGCGCACCATCCAGGACATCCGCAACCTGCTCAATGCTGGCGCCGACAAGGTGGGCATCAATTCGGCGGCGGTGAAAAACCCGGAGTTCGTGCGCGAGGCCGCCGAGCGTTTCGGGTCCCAGTGCATCGTGGTGGCCATCGACGCCAAGAAGGTGAGCGGCGAAAGCGAAGCCAACCGCTGGGAGATCTTCACCCACGGCGGCCGCAACCCCACCGGCATCGACGCGGTGGAGTGGGCGCGCCGCATGACCGATTACGGCGCCGGCGAGATCCTGCTCACCAGCATGGACCGGGACGGCACTAAGAACGGCTTCGACATCGCCCTGACCCGCGCCATTTCCGACGCGGTGCCGGTGCCGGTGATCGCCTCCGGTGGCGTCGGCAACCTGCAGCACCTGGTGGACGGGGTGATCCAGGGCGGCGCGGACGCGGTGCTGGCGGCCTCGATCTTCCACTTCGGTGAGTACAGCATCGCCGAGGCCAAGCAGTACATGCACAGCGCCGGCATTGAGATGCGCCTGTGATACTGCCGGGGGCCTGACGTGCGGATCTGGATAGACGCGGACGCCTGTCCGGCCGTGATCCGCGACGTGCTGTTTCGCGCCGCCGACCGGCGCGCCATCGACACCACCCTGGTGGCCAATCATTTCATCCCCAAGCCGCGCTCGCCGCACCTCCGCGCGGTGCAGGTGGAAGCCGGCTTCGACCGCGCCGACGATTACATCGCCGAGCAGGTCGAGCCCGGCGACCTGGTGATCACCGGCGACATTCCGCTGGCCGCCCGGGTGGTGGAGAGCGGTGGCACCGCGCTCAACCCCCGTGGCACCCTTTACGACAGCGAGAGCATCCGCGAACATCTGGGCCGCCGCGACTTCATGGAAGAACTGCGCTCCGCCGGGGTGCAGACCGGCGGCCCGTCGTCGTTGAGCAAAAGCGACGTCCAGACCTTCGCCAATGCGCTCGACCGCTTTATCGCGCGAGCCCGGTAACTCCCCCGGCCAGGAAGGACCCATGCTGAAAATCTCCAACAATGTGACCATCCCCGAGTCCGAGATCGAATGGCAGGCGATCCGCGCCCAGGGCGCCGGCGGCCAGAACGTCAACAAGGTGGCCTCCGCCGTGCACCTGCGTTTCGACATCGGCGCCTCGTCGCTGCCCGAGTTCTACAAGGAGCGGCTGCTGGCCTGGTCCGACCGGCGCATCACCACCGAAGGGGTGGTGGTGATCAAGGCGCAGCGCTTCCGCACCCAGGAAAAGAACCTGGACGACGCCCTGGCGCGGCTGAAAGCGCTGATCCTGGACGCCACCGTGGAGCAGAAAAAGCGCAAGCCCACCAAGCCGTCCAAGGCCGCCAAGCGCAAGCGCATGGACAAAAAGACCCGCCACGGCCAGACCAAGGCGCTGCGCAAGCCGCCCACCGACGGCTGACCGGCAAGCGCTCTGTACAAGAGTCGCCGCCACGGGCCCCGTAGGCTAAGCTCCTTGCGATAATAAAAAAGGAGCGCAGCATGGATCAGGCCAGTCTGGTTGAAATCGGTTTACCCGCCGCCCTGTTTCTCATCATGGTGGGCATGGGGCTCACCCTCACCCCCAAGGACTTCCGCGAAGTGTTGATCGCCCCGCGGGCCACCGTTTACGGCCTGGTGGCGCAGATCGTGCTGCTGCCGCTGGTGGGCGTGGGCCTGGCGATGACGCTGGACCTTTCCCCGGCGCTGGCGGTGGGGTTGGTGATCATCGCCGCCTGCCCGGGCGGCACCACCTCCAACCTGTTCGCCTTTCTCGGCCGTGGCGACGTGGCGCTGTCCATCGTGCTGACGGTGGCCGCCAGCCTAGTCACGGTGGTAACGCTGCCGATGTTCACCAGCTGGGCGCTGGGCCATTTCCGTGACAGCGATCTGGTGCTGGAGCTGCCGGTGCTGCGCACCATCCTGACCCTGGTGGTGATTATCCTGGTGCCGGTGAGCATCGGCATGACCATCCGTCATTTCCGCCAGGACTGGGCGGTGAAGGGCGAAAAGCTGGTCAGCGTGTTCGGGCTGCTGGTGCTGGTGGCGGTGATCGTGATGCTGCTGGTGGACCTGGGCGGAGAGGCGCTGGTGCTGCTGCGCCAGGGCGGCGCGGCGGTGATACTGCTCAACCTGATCGGCCTGGGGCTGGGTCTGTTCGGTGGCCGCCTGATCGGGCTGAGCCGGCCGCAGGCGTTCACCGTGGCCATCGAGCTGGGCATCAAGAACGGCACCCTGGGCCTGATGGTGACCCTGACCCTGCTGCAGTCGGACGCCATGTCCGTGCCGGCGGCGGTGTACGGGGTGATGATGTTCCTGTTCGGCTTCCTGATGATCGGCTATGCCCGCCTTACGGGCATCGGCCGGGCGCCGGTCACGTCCTGACCGGCGCGTTCGGGCGGGTTACTCCTGGCGGTCGGCGCGCCGCCGTTCCGCCAGGTTGATGCCCTTGAGGATCGAGAGCGCCTGGGACAGCGGGTAGTCGCGGCTGGCCAGGGGCTCTTCGCCGCCTTTCTCCAGCGCTTCCTTCTGCGCCTGGTTGAGCAGGTGGTGGGGCAGGTCCGCTTCGCGGGGGCGCTGGTCCTTCAGCAGCTCGACGCTGGACACCTGCACCGGGATATCCGGCTCGATGCCTTCCGCCTGAATCGAACGGCCGTCCGGCGTGTAGTAGCGCGCGGTGGTCAGTTTCAGGGCGTTGTCGCCGCTGATCGGCAGCACCGTCTGCACCGAGCCCTTGCCGAAGGTGCGGGTGCCCACCACCACGGCGCGGCCCTGGTCCTGCAGGGCGCCGGCGACAATCTCCGACGCCGAGGCGGAGCCGCCGTTGACCAGCACCACCAGGGGCAGGCCTTCGATCTCATCGCCCGGGTTGGCTTTGTAGTCGTTGCGGCTCTCGCTCTCGCGGCCCTGGGTGTAGACGATCAGCCCGGAGTCGAGGAACAGGTCGCTGATTTCCACCGCGCCGCCGAGCACGCCGCCCGGGTTGTTGCGCAGGTCGAGGATCAACCCGCTCAACTCGCCTTCGGCTTTCAGTTCGTTGAGGGCTTTCTTGGCTTCGTGGCCGGTGTTGTTCTGGAACTGCGACACGCGCAGGTAGCCGTAGCCGGGCTCCAGCACTTCGCTTTTCACGCTTTCCACTTTGATGCGGTCGCGCTTGAGCGTCACTGGGCGCGGCTTTTCGTCGCCGTCGCTGAGCACCGAGAGAGTCACTTCCGAGCCCGCTTCGCCGCGCATCAGCTCCACCGCTTCCGCCAGGCTCAGGCCTTTGACGAAGGTGTCGTCGATCTTGAGGATCAGGTCGCCGGCCTGGATGTCGGCGCGGCTGGCGGGGGAGTCGTCGATCGGCGAGACCACTTTGACGAAGCCGTCTTCCATGGTCACTTCCAGCCCCAGGCCGCCGAACTCGCCGCTGGTGGTGGACTGCAGGTCCTCGAACTGGTCCGGGGTCAGGTAGGAGGAGTGCGGGTCCAACTCCATCAACATGCCGCGGATCGCCGCCTGGATCAGCTCTTTCTCGTCCACGTCCTGCACATAGGCGCCGCGCACCCGCTCCAGCACTTCCGCGAAGGCGCGCAGCTCGGTGACCGGCACGCCGTCCTGACGGGCCTGCTCATCGACTTCCGGGTCGGCGGCCAGGGTCGGGGCGGAGACGGATACGGTGAGGAGCAGGGCGGCGCTCAGTGCGGTGCGGCGGAGCAGGGGGTGAGACGTTTTCAGCATGTAATTCCCCAGACCAAGGGCATCATTGGACACTAGTTTCGGGCAATGGGCGGCAGTGTAACACGGCGGTCGCACCAGCGTGTCGGGTTCACCACCTTGCCCCGGTTGCGTATTTCGAAGTACAGCGCGCTGCGACTGTTGCCGCCGGACTGGCCGGCCAGGGCCAGGGTGTCGCCCACCGCGACCCACTCGCCCACATCGCGCAGCAGGCTTTGATTGTAGCCGTACAGCGTCAGGTAGCCACCGCCGTGGTCGACGATGGTGAGCAGGCCGTAGCCGCGCATCCAGTCGGCGAACACCACCCGGCCCGGGTGGATGGCGCGCACCGGCGTGCCTTCCTCGGCGGCCAGCACCACGCCTTCCCAGCGCAACGCGCCCTCACGGCTGGAGTTGAAGCTCGACAGCACTTCGCCGGGCACCGGCCAGGGCAGCTCGCCGGCCAGTTTGGCGAACGGCGTGCCGCGGTCGGCGGGGGCCATTTCCGGCATGCTGCGCTCCATTTCGGCGAGCAGTTTTTCCAGGCGCTGCTGGTCGGCGCGCAGGCGGTCGATGTCGCCCCCGCGCTGGTCCAGGGAGCGTTCCAGTTTGGCCAGGGTGGTCTCCCGTTCGCGGGCGGCCTGCTCCAACTGCTCCTGGCTGCGCGCCAGCGCGGTGCGGCGATCCAGCAGGTCGGCGCGGGCGTCGGCCACTTCTTGCGCCACCCGGCGCAGCTCCACCAGTTCGTCTTCCAGGTCGGCGAGGCGGTCGGTGCGGGCGCGCTGGAAGTATTCCTGGTAGCGCAGCAGGCGCGCGATCTGGTCCGGCTCCTGCTGGTTGAGCATCAGCTTCAGCCGCTCTTCGCGGCCGCTCTGATAGCTGGCGCGCACCGTCTTCACCAGCCAGCGCAGCTGCACCTTCTTTTCTTCGGCCAGTTCCGCCTGCTCGGCCTCCAGCCGCGCCAGCCGCGACTCGGCCTGGCGGGCGTCGCGCTCCAGCTGACGCCGTTCGCGGGTCAGCTCGCCGACCCGGGTTTCCGCCTCGCGCAGCTCGCTCTGCACCGAGTCGCGCTGGCGGGCTTCCTTCTGCTGGGCCTCGGACAGCGCCTCAATGCGCTCCTTGAGCGCTTCCAGCTGTTGCTCGGAGGGCTCTTCGGCGGGCGCGCCGGCGCTCGTCAGCACCAGCGCCGGCACGATCAGCAGCGTCAGTAATCGAAAATGGGGTTTCACGGGTTCCGTCATGGTGCCTTATCTTAACCGAGCGCTGGTGTGTATACTTGTCGCCGATTTTCCGCCGGCAGGAATGCAGTCATGGATCGTATCATCGAGTTCGTCACCAACCACTATATCCTGGTGTTTGCCTTCTTAGCGCTGTGGGGCGCCTTTTTCGTGATTGAGTCCCGCCGTGGCGGCAAGGCCATCACGCCGCAGTTCGCCACCAATCTGGTCAATCAGAAGGATGCGGTGATCGTCGACGTGCGCGCCGCCGACGAGTTCCGCGAGGGGCATATCCCGGGCAGTGTGAACATTCCCCAGAGCCAGGTCACGGACCGGATGGGCGAATTGGAAAAATATAAGGAAAAGCCGCTGATCCTGACCTGCAAGATGGGCAATCAGGCGGCGCACCTGGGGCGCCAGCTGCGCAACAAGGGCTTTTCCGAGCTCTACCGTATCCAGGGCGGCGTCACCGCCTGGCGCAATGATAACCTGCCGGTGTCCAAGGGCTGATGGCGGACGTCACCCTTTACAGCACCGGCTGGTGCCCGTTTTGCGTGCGCGCCAAGCGTTTGCTGGCGGGCAAGGACGCCCGCGTCCATGAGATCGACGTGGACCGGGAGCCGGAAGCGCGCCGGGAAATGATGGCACGCAGCGGCCGCCGCACGGTGCCGCAGATATGGATCGGGGGCCGCCACGTGGGCGGTTGCGATGAACTTTTCGCATTGGAGCGGACGGGCGAACTGGACGACCTGCTCGCCGGATGACGGAACCGAACAACGGAGACAATCATGGCCGAAGAACAGAAAAAAACCTTCCAGTTGCAGCGCGTCTACCTTAAGGACGCCTCGTTCGAGTGCCCGGGGGCGCCGGACATCTTCCTGCAGGAGTGGAAGCCGAAGATGAACGTGCAGCTGAACAACAGCGCACGCCGCATCGGCGAAGGCACCGAATACGAAGTGGAAGTGACGGTCACCGTCACCGCCAAATCCGAGGACGAGCAGAAGACCTTCTATCTGGCCGAAGTGAAGCAGGCGGGTATTTTCACCCTGGCCGGCATCGAAGGCGAAGAGCGCGATCAGCTGCTGGGCGCCTACTGCCCCAATGTGCTGTTCCCCTACGCCCGCGAAGTGGTGTCCGATCTGGTCGCCAAGGGCTCCTTCCCGCAGATGATCCTGCAGCCGCTCAACTTCGAGGCGCTCTACCAGCAGCAGCGCGAGAAGCAGCAGAGCGGCGACGGCGAGCCGTCCACCGTCCAGTAATCGATTGGTTCAGATCGCGCCGGGGTAGCCGAGTTGCCGCCAGGCTTCGTAGAGCGTGATCGCCACCGCGTTACTGAGATTCAGACTGCGGCTGTTGGCGCCCATCGGCAGCCGCAGCCGCTGCTCCGGCGCCAGCCCTTCCAGGATATGGGCGGGCAGGCCCCGGGTTTCCGGCCCGAACAGCAGCACGTCCCCGTCCTGAAACCGTACCTGGCTGGGCGCCGGGCCGCCCTTGGTGGTCAGCGCGAACTGGCGCGCGGTGGGGTAGTCCCGGCAGAAGCTGGGGTAGTCCGGGTGCACGGTGACGTTGGCGTATTCACTGTAGTCCAGCCCGGCGCGGCGCAGGCGCCGCTCATCCAGCTCGAAACCGAGCGGCTCGATCAGATGCAGGGCGGCGCCGGTGTTGGCCGCCAGGCGCATGATGTTGCCGGTGTTGGGCGGTATTTCCGGCTCGAACAGAGCAATATTCAGCATTCACGGATCCCGGGTTATAAAAGCGGGTAAATGGTAGCGTGTTGTCGACAGGGATGCGCGCAACAGAGGAGAGCCACCCATGAAGCGTGTCTACGAAGCCGGTGACGGCCTGGAAGCGCACATGCTGGCCGGCTTGCTGGAGCAGTCCGGCATCGTTGCTCAGGTGCGTGGCGACATGCTGCAGGGCGCGGTGGGCGAGTTGCCCGCTTCCGGGTTGGCCAGCGTGTGGGTGAACGAAGACGATGAGGCCCGCTCGCTGGAGGTGATCGCCGACTACGAGGCCAGCCAGCCGCCGCCCTCCGGGCCGACGCTGCGCGAGCGCATCCGCGAGCCGGGGCGTGCCGAGACGGACAGCACCCGCGCCTTCCGCAAAGGCCTGTTGATCGGGATGTTTCTCGGCGCGGCCTTGATGGCCTGGCTGCTTTAGCGCCTGCCGGGAGCTTCGCTCCCTTTCGCGGGCGGGGCCCGCTCCTACAAGGCGCAATAAAAAAGGCCCCGTAAGGGGCCTTTTTCTTGTCCACCGCCTTAGCGGCTGGCGCGTTTGCGCTCGGTCTCGGTGAGCAGCTTCTTGCGCAGGCGGATGTGGTTGGGGGTGATTTCCGCCAGTTCGTCGTCTTCGATAAAGTCCAGGGCCTGCTCCAGGCTGAAGCGTACCGGCGGGGTGAGAATCACGTTCTCATCGGTGCCGGAGGCGCGCATGTTGGTGAGCTGCTTGCCCTTGGTGGGGTTCACCACCAGGTCGTTGCCGCGGCTGTGGATGCCGATCAGCTGGCCTTCGTAGACTTCCACGTTGGGCTCGATCAGCATGCGGCCGCGCTCCTGCAGGTTGAACAGGGCGAACGCCAGCACCTTGCCTTTGACCATGGAGACCAGCACGCCGTTGTTGCGCTGGGCCATGTCGCCGGCCTTGAACTCACCGTAGTGGCTGAAGGTGCTGTTGAGGATGCCGGTACCGGAGGTGAGTGTCAGGAACAGGCTGCGGAAGCCGATCAGGCCGCGGCTGGGCACGATGAAGGTGAGGCGCACCCGGCCCTTGCCGTCCGGCTCCATGTTGGTCATTTCGCCGCGGCGCAGGCCCAGTTGCTCCATGATGGCGCCCTGGTGCTGCTCTTCCACGTCGGCCATGACGTTTTCGTAGGGTTCCTGCTTCTTGCCGTCCACCTCGCGCACGATCACCTGCGGGCGGCCCACGGCCAGCTCGAAGCCTTCACGGCGCATGTTCTCGATCAGCACCGACAGGTGCAGCTCGCCACGGCCGGAGACGCGGAACTGGTCGGCGCTGCCGGTCTCTTCCACGCGCAGGGCCACGTTGTGCTTGAGCTCCGCTTCCAGGCGCTCGCGGATCTGGCGGCTGGTGACGAACTTGCCGTCCTGGCCGGCGAACGGCGAGGTGTTGACGTGGAACACCATGCTCACGGTGGGCTCGTCCACGGTCAGCGGCGGCAGGGCTTCCACCTTGTTCGGGTCGCACAGGGTGTCGGAGATATCCAGCGGGTCCATGCCGGTGACGCAGACGATGTCGCCGGCGCCGGCTTCGGGCACGTCCACCCGGTCGAGGCCGTGGTAACCCATGATCTGCAGGATGCGGCCGTTACGCACCTTGCCTTCGCGGTCGATGATCTTGACCGTGGAGTTGGCTTTGATTTTGCCGCGCTTGATGCGGCCGATGCCGATCACGCCCAGGTAGCTGTTGTAGTCCAGGGAGGAGATCTGCATCTGGAACAGGCCGTCCTGCTCCACTTCCGGCGCCGGTACGCGGTCGATGATGGTCTGGAACAGGAAGGTCATGTCGTCGCCGAGCTGGTCCGCTTCCGGGCCGGCCACGCCGTTGAGGGCGGAGGCGTAGACCACCGGGAAGTCGAGCTGCTCGTCGCTGGCGCCGAGGGTGTCGAACAGGTCGAACACCTGGTCGATGACCCAGTCCGGACGGGCGCCGGGGCGGTCCACCTTGTTGACCACCACGATCGGCTTGAGGCCGGCGGCGAATGCCTTCTGGGTCACGAAGCGGGTTTGCGGCATGGGGCCGTCCACCGCGTCCACCAGCAGCAGCACCGAGTCGACCATGGACATGACCCGCTCCACCTCGCCGCCGAAGTCGGCGTGGCCGGGGGTGTCGACGATGTTGATCTGGTAGTCGCCGTACTTGAGGGCGGTGTTCTTGGAGAGGATGGTGATGCCCCGTTCCTTCTCCAGGTCGTTGGAGTCCATCACCCGTTCCACGTCGCCGGCGCGATCTCCCAGGGTGCCGGACTGTTGCAGCAGCTTGTCCACCAGGGTGGTCTTGCCGTGGTCAACGTGGGCGATGATGGCGATATTGCGCAGGCGTTCAATCACAGAAATGGCTCCGTAGGGAAAAAAGTCGCTCTCCGTCCGTTGGCGGAGCAGCGTGAAAATGCGTCCGCGACCGGCCGGAAGGGCCCGTGAAACGGAGTGGGAGGCGGATTAGGCGGCGCATTGTACAGCCCTTGTACCCACGGAAGCCACACGAAGGTGTGTCATGGCATAATGTGACCCGGTGCAAAGTTTTACTTTTGTTGCTCCGGTTGGCCTCTGACTGCCCTAGAATGTCGCAACCAAACACGGGTCAGCCGGTCTCAGCAACGTGCGCCGAACGGCCGCGCGGGCCGAGGAACCGTCGACGGGCGCCAGGGCTGGCTTCCGTTCCGTGGCTGACCGCCCGTGACGAAAGTATTGGAATAAGGCTGAAAAATGCGTTCTGTGAAATTGCACGCCCGGCTGCTCGCCGCTTTTTTGTTGTTGCTGGGGGTCGGCAGTATTGCCTACCAGATATTGGTCCAGAAAGTGCCGCTCACCGAGAGCGAGAGTGACCCGGTATGGGTGGTGGACGCCCAGGTCAGTTTCCAGGCGCGGGAGAACACCCCGATCAAGGCGCGCATGTACGTGCCGCCGCTGGAGAGCGGTTTCACCGCCCTCAATGAAAGCTTTATTTCCAACAACTACGGCGTCAACGTCAACCGGGAGAACGGCAACCGGGTGGTCACCTGGTCGGCGCGCCGGGCCGAGGGGCGGCAGAACCTGTATTACCGGTTGATGCTCACCTCGCGCTTCGCCGAACCGGCGTCGGTGCCCGAGGACGGCCCCCAGTTCCGCGCCGCGCCGCCGCTGGAGGGCCCGGAGCGGCTCGCCGCCGATGCCCTGCTGGCGCCGATCCGCCAGCACTCCGCGGACGTGGAGACCTTCGTCAGCGAGACCATCAAGCGCGTCAACAACATGGAAAGCGACAATGTGCGCCTGCTGCTCGGCGGCGACCGCAGCCCGGAGAACCGCGCCCGGGTGGTCGATCTGCTGCTGGCGGTGGCGCACATCCCCGCCGAGCCGGTGCATACCCTGGAGCTCAACGAGAGCCGCGACCAGGAGCCGGAGCTGTGGCTGCGCACCTACAACGGCAAAAGCTGGCTGTATTTCAACCCGCTGGACGGCCGCCAGGGGCTGCCGGAGGACCGGCTGGTGTGGTGGAGCGGCGACAAGCCGCTGCTGGCGCTGGAAGGCGCCCGCAACGCGGATGTGGATTTCGGCGTTCACCGCAACGAGATGAGCGCGCTGCAGCTGGCCCAGTCGCTGCGTTTCCAGGATCAGAGCAGCTTTATCGACTATTCCCTTTATGAGCTGCCGGTGCCGTCCCAGCAGCTGTTCCGCATCCTGATGATGATTCCGGTGGGCGTGCTGCTGGTGCTGCTGATCCGCTCCCTGGTCGGCATGGAGACCCTGGGCACCTTCACGCCGGTGCTGATCGCCCTGGCGTTCCGCGAAACCGAGGTGATCTGGGGCGTGCTGCTGTTCACCTTCATCACCGCCATCGGGCTGTCGGTGCGCGGCTATCTGGAACACCTGAAATTGCAGTTACTGGCGCGGCTGTCGATCGTGCTCACCTTCGTGGTGATCCTGATGGCGCTGATCAGCCTGGTGGGCTACAAGCTGGGGCTCTCCACCGGCCTGTCGGTGGCGCTGTTCCCGATGGTGATTCTGACCATGGTGATCGAGCGTATCTCGATCGTCTGGGAGGAGCGTGGCGGCGGCCAGTCGCTGAAGGTGGCCATCGGCACCCTGATCGCGGCGGTGCTGTGTCACCTGCTGATGGTCTGGCAGCCGCTGGTGTACTTCGTGTTCACCTTCCCCGGCGTGTTGCTGGTGCTGGCGGCGGTGATGGTGCTGATGGGCCATTACCGGGGTTATCGCCTGGCGGAGCTGATGCGCTTCCGGGCGATGACCGATGAAGGTGGCCGCTGATGTTCGGAATCCGCACCTGGAGGGCCCTGCGCCGCCGTGGCGTGATGGGCATCAACCAGCGCAACGGCGACTATGTGCTGGCCTACAACGACCGGCGCCTGTACCCGCTGGTGGACGACAAGATCCGCACCAAGAAGCTGGCCCTGGACGCCGGCATCCAGGTGCCGGACATGTACGGCATCATTGATACCGAGCAGGGCATCAGCAAGCTCCAGCACATCGTCGAGACCCACGGCGACTTCGTGATCAAGCCGGCCCAGGGTGCCGGCGGCGACGGCATCATGGTGATCTCGGACCGCTTCGAGGGCTACTACCGGGGCGCCTCCGGCCGCATGATCAGCCCCGAGGAGCTGGAGTTTCACATTTCCGGGATCATCTCCGGCATCTATTCCCTGGGCGGCCACCGCGACCGCGCCCTGATCGAGTACCGGGTGCGCTCCACCGACCTGTTCGACCGCATCAGCATCGGCGGCGTGCCGGACGTGCGCATCATCGTGCTCAAGGGCTACCCGGTGGCGGCCATGCTGCGCCTGCCCACCCGCCAGTCCGACGGCAAGGCCAACCTGCACCAGGGCGCCATCGGCGTGGGCGTGGACATCGCCACCGGTGTCACCCTGAGCGGCACCTGGCACAACCTGAAAATCGACCGGCACCCGGACACCGCCCATCCGGTGGCCGGCGTGCAGATTCCCGACTGGGAAGCCTGCCTGGAGCTGGCGGCGCGCTGCTATGAGCTCACCGGCCTGGGTTATCTGGGCGTGGATCTGGTAATGGACAAGCACAAGGGCCCGTTGATGCTGGAGCTCAACGCCCGCCCCGGGCTGAACATTCAGATCGCCAACGACGACGGCCTGCTGCGCCGCTGCCGCATCGTCGAGGATCATCTCGACGGCCTGGACTGGAAGCTGGAGCCGGTGGCCCGCCGGCTGACGCTCGCCAAGCGCGAGTTCGCCGTGGCCCGCCTGCCGGAAGCCCCCGAAGCGCCCTGACCCCGGCGCTTCGTCAACAAAGCGTGATTTGCTATACTCTGCCGCCCGTTTCCGACCATCTCCTTTAAAACAGGGCGAGTATTGTTATGTCCGAGGCAGTCGCACCCGTCACCCGGCCCAGCGCCGACCCGCTCCAGCGCCGCGCCATCGCGCTGGTGTCCGGCGGGCTGGACTCCATGCTGGCGGTAAAAGTGATGCAGGAGCAGGGCATTCACGTGGAAGGGGTGAACTTCTTCACCGGCTTCTGCGTGGAGGGCCACACCCACGCGATCCGCAAGAAAGACAAGGACAAGAACAAGCGCAACAACGCCCTCTGGGTGGCCGAGGAGCTGGGCATCAAGCTGCACATCATTGATATCTCCGAGGAGTACAAGGATGTGGTGCTCAACCCCAAGCACGGCTACGGCGCCCATCTGAACCCCTGCCTGGACTGCAAGATCTTCATGGTCAACCAGGCCACCTTGATGCTGAACAAGGCCCGTGAGCTGGCCGGCGAGAAGGGCTTCGATTTCATCATCACCGGCGAGGTGGTGGGCCAGCGGCCCAAGAGCCAGCGCAAGGAAACCATGCCCATCATCAGCAGCGAGTCCGGCGCCGACGACCGCCTGCTGCGCCCGCTCAGCGCGCTCAACCTGCCCGAGACCCTGCCCGAGCGCGAGGGCTGGGTGGACCGCTCGCGGCTGCACGATTTCTCCGGCCGCAACCGCAAGCCACAGATCGAGCTGGCGCGGCGTTTCGGCCTGGAGGACTACGCCCAGCCCTCCGGCGGCTGCTGCTTCCTGACCGACGAATCCTATTCCCGCAAGCTCGCCGACCTGTGGCAGGCCCGCAACGAGCGCCGCTACGAGCTGGACGACATCATGCTGCTGAAAGTGGGCCGGCATATCCGCCCGCAGCCGCACCTGAAGCTGATCATCAGCCGCGAGGAAGGCGAGAACCGCTTCCTGGAAGGCTACCGCTACCAGTTCACCAGCCTCACCACGGTCAGTTGCCCCGGCCCGCTGGCGCTGGTGGACGGACGCTTCGAATCGGAAGCGGAGCTGGAGCAGGCCGCCGCCATCGTGGCGCGCTACTCCAAGGGCCGCGGCGACGACACCGTCACCGTGGAGGTCAAGGACCCGGGCGGCGTTGCCCGCGAGGTGCGCATCGCGCCGGCACGGCCCGAAGACATCCCGAAAACCTGGCTGGTGGCCTGACCGCGATGACCGACGAAACCCTTCACGAACTGGATGTGCGCCGCCAGCTGTGCCCCATTCCAGTGATCAAGACCCAGAACAAGGTCGCTGAGCTGGCGCAGGGGGAGGTGCTGAGGGTAACCTGCACGGACCCGGGGGCGCTCAACGACATTCCCGCCTGGTGCCGAATCAATGGCCACGAGGTGCTGGCCACGGAGGAGGGCGACCTGGAGGTGGTGATCACCCTGCGGGTTGGTGAACCTTCCGTTGCACTCTAGTGGTGCACAAATACCAAGAAAGCACCGTTTCGGTGCATGATATCCGGATACAGGCGCGCTGATCGGGCTCAATACAGGCTGCTGCGCCAAAAAAGGGCTGGCACAGTATTTGCTGACCTATTGGCATGCAGGCCCCGGTGGCCGAGAATAACGGCTCTTCGCGTGCCCGCTCCGGCGGAGGCGAGTAGCCAGACACATACCCGTTCCAGGAGGACGCTCAACAATGTCTGAAAAGACGCTGAAACTGATTAAAGATAACGACGTGAAGTGGGTGGATCTGCGTTTTACCGACAGCCATGGTAAAGAGCAGCACGTGACCCTTCCCGTCGGCGAAATCGACGACGACTTCTTCCAGGACGGCAAGATGTTCGATGGTTCCTCCATCGCCGGTTGGAAAGGCATCAACGAATCCGACATGATTCTGCTGCCCGAAGACGAAACCGCCGTTCTCGACCCGTTCACCGACGTGGCCACGCTGAACCTGCGTTGCAACATCGTTGAGCCGACCACCATGCAGGGTTACGAGCGTGATCCGCGCTCCGTGGCGCTGCGCGCCGAGGAATACCTGAAGTCCACCGGTATCGCCGACACCGCCCTGTTCGGCCCGGAGCCGGAATTCTTCGTGTTCGATTCGGTACAGTGGAAGTCCGACATGTCCGGCGCCATGTACAACATCTACTCCGAAGAAGCGGCCTGGGTGTCCGCCGATGAGTTCGAGAAGAACAACATCGGTCACCGTCCCGGCGTCAAAGGCGGCTACTTCCCGGTACCCCCGGTGGACAGCCTGCACGACCTGCGTGGCGCCATGTGTTCCGCCATGGAGCAGATGGGCCTGGAAATCGAAGTGCATCACCACGAAGTGGGCACCGCGGGCCAGTGCGAGATCGGTGTGGGCGCCAACACCCTCACCAAGAAAGCCGACGAAGTGCAGATCCTCAAGTACTGCGTGCACAACGTGGCCCACGCCTACGGCAAGACCGCCACTTTCATGCCCAAGCCGCTGATCGGTGATAACGGTTCCGGTATGCACGTGCACATGTCCCTGGCCAAAGACGGCAAGAACCTGTTCGCCGGTGACGAGTACGCGGGCCTGTCCGAAGAAGCGCTGTTCTACATCGGTGGCGTGATCAAGCACGCACGCGCCCTGAACGCCTTCACCAACGGTTCCACCAACTCCTACAAGCGTCTGGTGCCCGGCTTCGAAGCCCCGGTAATGCTGGCGTACTCCGCCCGTAACCGTTCCGCTTCCATCCGCATTCCGTGGGTGAGCAACCCGAAAGCGCGTCGTATCGAGACCCGCTTCCCGGATCCGTCCGCCAACCCGTACCTGTGCTTCGCGGCACTGATGATGGCCGGCCTGGACGGCATCAAGAACAAGATCCACCCGGGCGACGCCATGGACAAGGATCTCTACGATCTGCCGGCGGAAGAAGCCAAGGACATCCCCACCGTGGCGCACACCCTGACCATGGCGCTGGATGCTCTGGAAGCCGATCACGAGTTCCTGACCCAGGGCGACGTGTTCACCAAGGACATGCTGGAAGGCTACATCGAGCTCAAGCGCAGCGAAGTGGAGCGTCTGAACATGACCCCGCATCCGGTCGAGTTCGACATGTACTACAGCTGCTAAGCCTTACGGCGACCGCAGTCCCCGAAAAGCCCGGCCCTCGCGCCGGGCTTTTTTTGTTTGTGCGAGCGGGCCATGCCCGCGAAAGGGTGGCTTTTCAGCCACCCGGCGGGATACCAGAGCCCCTCTGGCCGCAGTACAAAGAACCTCTCTGGTATCCTGCCGGCCGGCGTTGCCGGCCTTTCGCTTGCAAGCAAGCTCCTACAAGCCGGGCTCTTAGAGGTGTCGCGATGGATTTTGCGGGCCGGGCCCTTTTTTTGCGGGTACCCCGGAGTCAGAATCAAGGTCAGACCCAACAAGGATGAGACCAATGAAAATCTGGTGGCCCCTATTACTGTGCGTCATGCCACTGCTGGCCGGCGCGCAAACAGAGAATGTCGACCGCCCCGATGAAGCCGGCGGCTCGAAAGGCATCTACCGCACCGTGGACGCCGACGGCAACGTGGTGTTCACCGACAACCCGCCGGACAAGAAGCGCGCCGAGGAAGTGAAGGTGGGCCCCACCAACACCATGGACAGTCCGCCGGTGGAGCGGCGCGCCGCATCCCGGGGCGATGCGCCGCCGGAACCGCCGGAGCCGCCGGATACGGGCTATGAGGCGGTGTCGATCACCGCGCCGGACGCCGGCGCCAACCTGCGCCTTCCCCAGGACAACCCGATCCAGGTTCAGGTATCGCTGTCGCCGTCGCTGAAAAGCGGGCACCGGCTGGTGATTCTCGACAACGGCACGCCGCTTGAGGGCACCGCCATGGACTTTCCCAATCCCGGCGAGCACACCCTGGTGGCGCAGGTGCGTGACGGCGACGGCACAGTGCTGATCGAATCCGAGCCGGTGCTGTTCTACGTGATGCGTACCACCGCCGATAGCGGCGGCGGCCAGGGCCAGGGCAAAGGCTCCGCCTTTCCCACCTTCGGTGGCCGGGCCGAACGTGGCGGCTCCGCCACCACCGGCAGCGGCGCCGACCGGGGCGCCGGCGCGGAGCGTGGCGGCGGTGCCGCGGTGGGCGGCAGTGCCCAGCGCGTTATCCGCCCCTCCGACGACTGAACCCCTTCTGCACCAAAAGTGTGCACCCTCCCGCCATACCTCCTAGACTGCACCGTGACGGACACGTCCTCCACCCGCCTGCTGCCCTGTGAAGGCGCTCTCACGGGTGGCCTGATAATTGCTTATGCCCTGTTATGGCCCGAACTATGACGACAGACACGGTGCTGCAAAAACGGCTGCTGGATCATCTCCGTACCGCGGTAATGATGCTCGACGGCGACCTGCGCGTGCGCTACCTCAATCCGGCGGCGGAAATGCTGCTGGCCACCAGTGCCTCTCGAATAATCGGGCAGCGGTTGCCGGAGTACTTTTTCGATGACGAGGACGCGCGGGGTGCCCTGCAACAGTGCATGGACGAGGGGCACCCGTTCACCCGCCGCGAAGCCCGGCTCAATGTGGCGCCGGGGCAGCAGGCGATGGTCGATTACAGCGTCAGCCCGATCCATGAGCGTGGCCAGAACATGGCGCTGCTGGTGGAGATGCAGTCCCTGGACCGGCTGCTGCGTATTACCCGGGAAGAGGGGCTGATGCACGCCCACCAGGCCACCCGCGCGCTGGTGCGGGGCGTCGCCCATGAGATCAAGAACCCGCTCGGCGGCATTCGCGGCGCCGCCCAATTGCTCGAGCGGGCGCTGCCGGATCCGGAACTGGCGGAATACACCCGGGTGATCATCGACGAGGCGGACCGCCTGCGCTCGGTGGCGGACCGGATGCTGGGCCCGCGTAAGCCGCCGGCGTTCGCGCCGGTCAATATTCACGAGTGCCTGGAGCATGTGCGCCAGTTGTTGCTGGCGGAGTACCCGGAAGGGGTGCTGCTGCGCCGCGATTACGACGTCAGCCTGCCGGAAGTGATCGCCGACCGGGACCAGCTGATCCAGGTACTGCTGAACCTGATGCGCAACGCCATGCAGGCGTTGCTGGAAGCCGGCACCGAGGACGCCCGCGTGGTGATGCGCACCCGCGCGCTGCGCCAGTTCACCATCGGCGTGCAGCGCCACCGGCTGGTGCTGCGGGTGGACATCGAAGACAACGGCCCGGGGATCTCCCAGGAGCTCCAGGAAACGATTTTTTATCCCATGGTCAGCGGCCGGGCCAACGGCTCGGGGCTGGGGCTGTCCATCGCCCAGTCGATCATCAGCCAGCACCAGGGTCTGATTGAGTGCGACAGCGAGCCCGGGCGCACCTGCTTCAGCCTGCTGCTGCCCATGGAACCGGTGGATACAACGGAGAGCAAAGGATCATGACCGCAACCATTTGGGTGATCGACGACGACCGCTCCATTCGCTGGGTGCTGGAAAAGGCGCTCGGCCAGGAAGGCTACCAGCCGGTATGTTTTGAAGATGCCGACGAGGCCCTCAACCGCCTCGACGAGGGCGGCGCCGAGCCCGACGTGCTGATTTCCGATGTGCGCATGCCGGGCACCGACGGCCTGCGCATGCTCAAGATCCTGCAGCGCAAGAACCCCAATCTGCCGGTGATCATCATGACCGCCCATTCCGACCTGGATTCGGCGGTGGCGTCCTACCAGGGCGGCGCGTTCGAATACCTGCCCAAGCCGTTCGACGTGGACGAGGCGGTGGCACTGGTCAAGCGGGCCATCAAGCACCGCAAGGAGAACGACGAGGAGTTCGTGGCGCCGGCGGCGGAAACGCCCACCGAGATCATCGGCGAGGCGCCGGCCATGCAGGAGGTGTTCCGCGCCATCGGCCGGCTCAGCCACTCCAACGTCACGGTGCTGATCAACGGCCAGTCGGGCACCGGCAAGGAGCTGGTGGCCCGGGCCCTGCACCGCCACTCCATGCGCCGCGAAAAGAACTTCGTGGCGCTGAATATGGCGGCGATCCCCAAGGACCTGATCGAATCGGAACTGTTCGGCCACGAGAAAGGCGCCTTCACCGGCGCCAACAGCCAGCGGGTCGGGCGTTTCGAGCAGTCCAACGGCGGCACCCTGTTTCTCGATGAAATCGGCGATATGCCGCTGGAGGCCCAGACCCGTTTGCTGCGCGTGCTGCAGGAGAATGAGTTCTACCGGGTGGGTGGCACCACCCCGATCCACGTGGACGTGCGCATCATCGCCGCCACCCACCAGGATCTGGAAAAACTGGTGCGCGACGGCGACTTCCGGGAGGACCTGTTCCACCGCCTCAATGTGATCCGCATTCACATTCCGCGTCTCGCCGAGCGCCGTGAGGACATTCCCGCTCTGGCCGGCTACTTTCTCCAGCACGCCGCCCAGGAGCTGGGTGTCGACCCCAAGGTGCTGCACAAGGACACCGAAAAATATCTCGCCGCCATGCCCTGGCCGGGCAACGTGCGGCAGCTGGAAAATACCTGCCGCTGGCTGACGGTGATGGCCTCGGGCCGGGAAGTGCTGGTCGACGACCTGCCGCCTGAGCTGCGCCAGAGCGGCAGCAAGCCCACGGAAACCGGTGGCGACTGGCTCAAGTCCCTGCGCCACTGGGCCGACCGGGCCCTGGCCCGTGGCGACCGCGGGATTCTCGAGCAGGCGGTGCCGGAGTTCGAGCGCACCATGATCGAGGTGGCGCTACAGCACACCGGCGGCCGCAAACGGGACGCGGCGGCGCTGCTCGGCTGGGGGCGCAACACCCTTACCCGCAAAATCAAGGAGCTGGACATGGAAGCGGAGTTCAGCGGCGACGACTAGCAGCTCGGATGCCAGTGGCCCATGAGGGCAGGGCCTGTGCGAGCGGGCCCTCTACTCGCTCAACCCCCGCGCCTCCAGATCCACCAACACCCAATCCCCACCCGCTTCGCGCCAACGACTCCGCACCCGGAAACTGTCCGCGTCCTCCGGCAGCGTGGCGCGACCGCCCCACACCAGAGCGTTGAACGTGACCTCCGCCTCGCGCAGCGTCACCGGATCAAGCGCCACGTCCACGTTGAGAAAACTGACCTGGCGCTTGGGGTAGCGCAGGAACACCCCCACCAGACGGCGGCCGGCCGCTTTGCGGTCCAGGTCCCGGTAGCGGAAATCCGCCGCCAGCCGGTCCATCACCGCGCCCACGTCGCCGCCTTCCAGGCCGCTTTCCAGTTCCGCCACGGCCTCGCGCAGGGCCGCTTCCGGCGGCGGCGTCTCGCAGCCGGTGAGCAGCGGTTGCAGGGCCACCAGCAGACAGTATGCTGTCAGCCGAGCCCAGCGGCGGATGTCACGCATGTCATTATTCCCCCCAATCGAGCCCTACCATCGCCAGTACCTGGATGTGGGCGACGACCATTTATTGTATGTGGAGCAGAGCGGCAACCCGGACGGTGAGCCGGTGGTGGCCCTGCACGGCGGCCCCGGCGGCGGCAGCTCGCCGTTGCTGCGGCGGCTGTTCGACCCGCAACGCTACCGCATCGTGGTGTTCGACCAGCGCGGCGCCGGACGCAGCCGCCCCTACGCCAGCACCGAGCATAACACCCTGCCGGATCTGGTCGCCGACCTGGAGCGCATCCGCGAGCACCTGATGATTCCCCGCTGGCGGGTGGTGCTGGGCGGCTCCTGGGGCGTCACCCTGGCGCTGGCCTACGCCCTGGATTTCCCGTCACGGGTGGCGTCGCTGGTGTTGCGCGGCGTGTTCCTGTGCCGGCAACAGGACATCGACTGGCTCTACACCGACCGGGGCGCGGCGCGCTTTTACCCCGACCTGTGGGCGCGCCTGCTGGAAGCGCTGCCGCCCGGCGAGGGCGACCTGGTCACCCGTTATCACCGCGCCTTGCCGGGGCCGGACGGCGAACGTCTGGCCCGCGAGTGGACGCTCTGGGAAGCGCGTCTGTCGAGCCTGGATCCGCCGCCGGAGATCAACGTCGACCACAACGCCCGCGCCATGGCGCAGCTGGAAACCCATTACTTCGTCAACGGCGGCTTTCTGGAACGCCCGATTCTGCCCCGCGCCGGCGCGCTCACCTGCCCGGTGGAGATCGTGCACGGCCGCTATGACATGGTGTGCCCGCCGGAGCAGGCCTGGCTGCTGCACCAGGCGCTGCCTGACAGCCGGCTCAACTGGGTGCCGGCGGCGGGGCACAGCAGCGCCGAGCCGGCCATCGCCGAGGCGCTGGTGGCGGCGGTCAGGCGCCTGGGTCGGCGGGGCTGAGAATCAGCAGGTAATCGTGGCGGGCGTTATACACCGGCAGCGGCCGGCTGGACGGCTCGTCGCTCTGGTAGTCCACCTGGGCCTCGGTGGTGCCGTTGAACCGCAGTATCCGCCCCTCGTCGTCGGCGGCCAGGGTCCAGCCCGGCGTGAGCCCGGCGCGCAGCCGTTCCAGCGGCCACAGCGCCAGCTGCAGATCGGCGATCAGATCGTCGGCGGATATCGCCGGCGGCAGCCGCGGGGTGCGGCGAACCTGCAGGCGCTTCTGCTGGTAGCGCATTTCCACCATCAGTTCGTCACGCTCATTGGTGATCACGATATGGGTGCTGTCCGGCGTCAGGCTGAAGCGGGCCCGGGCGGCATGGATGTCGTCGCCGACGCGCATTTCCAGGCCCCGCTGAATCTCCCGGTACTCGCCGAACGGCGGCGCCGGAAGGCGGCTGCCTTCGTCGGGCGGCGCCCATAACTGGCAGCCGGAGAGTGACACGAGCAGGGCGATGAGAAACAGCGGTCGGTGCGGCATAGGCCTCAATAGCAGTGGGAACCAGAACCGATTATGGTGCGCCCATAACGGACGGGCAATGATGGCCCGGCGATCAGGTTCAAGGCGTGCAAATTAAGGAGGCCGGGTGAGAGTTTTATTGCAGCGGGTAACGTCGGCGGAAGTGCGGGTTTCCGGCCGGGTGGTCGGCGCGATCGATTCCGGGCTTCTGGCGTTCGTGGGCATGGAGCGTGGCGATGACGACGCCAGCGTGGAACGGATGGCCGGCCGGATCGCCGGCTACCGGATGTTCGCCGATGAGCAGGGCAGGATGAACCGCAGCGTGCGCGATGTCGGCGGCTCGGTGCTGCTGGTGTCGCAGTTCACCCTGGCGGCGGACACCGGGAAAGGCCTGCGGCCCAGTTTTTCCCGGGCCGCGGAGCCTCAGGAGGCACGGCGCCTGTGCGATGCGCTGGCCGCCGGCCTGCGTGATTCGGGGCTGCCGGTCGCCGAGGGGGAATTCGGCGCCGATATGCAGGTGAGCCTGGTCAACGACGGGCCGGTAACCTTCCTTATCAATCTGTGACGCCGTTGCTGTCCCCTTATGTTGCAAAGACGTGACCCTGCTTTATGATGAATTTTAAGCTCCCGGGGGAAACCGCATGGGGGCGCAACCAGAAAGCGTAAATAAATGGAGATATTTATGAAAAAAGTATTGTTGGCAGCAGCGCTGCTGGGCGCTTCCGTTTCCGCTCAAGCCGTCGCTCCGGGTGGTCCCGGCTGTGGTTGGGGTAACCTGATTTTTGAAGGCAAGTCCGGCATGCCGGTACACCTGCTGGCTACCATCGTTAACGGCACCTCCGGTAACGCCACCTTCGGTATGACCAGTGGCACCAACGGTTGTGACACCAACGGTGCGCTGACCTACAGCGGCGAAAGCCTGCTCAGCATGAACGGCGTGCTGGAAGAAGTGGCTCAGGACATGGCCACCGGCGAGGGCGAAGCCCTGACCGCGCTGTCCGTTTCCATTGGCGTTTCCGGTGACGACCGCGCTTATTTCAACAGCGTGATGCACGAAAACTTCGCGTCCATCTTTCCCCGTCAGGACGTCAGCGCCGGTGAAGTGATGCAGCAGATCACCGCCGTCATGCAGAACGATCAAAAACTGGCTAAGTACGTATAAAAACTGCCCCATGAGCCCGCCTCCGTCCGGAGGCGGGTTTTAAGTCCCCACCTGAAGATGGAATTCGCATGCGTGCCGCCTTGCTGTGCGTCCTGGTATTGTTTTGCACAACCGTCGCCCAGGCCCGGGACCTGGAACAGCTTGCACAACAGCCACGCTGGCAGGCGCTTTTGCATATCAACCCCGGCGCCACCCTGCGCGACCGCCAGCGCAGCTATGTGGATGACGCGGACTTTTTCCTGGCCGCCGACGGCGCCGCCAATCCGGTCTCGGAGCTGGCGTCCACGGTGGAGGCGCTGAAGCAGGAAGCCTCCCCGGCCCGTTGCCGCTTTCCCGCCCGCTATCGTTTCGTCGCCGAAGCACTCGGTTGGCGGGAAGCGGAGCCGTTCGCCCATTGCGCGGAGTATCAGGAGTGGCGCCGCTCGGTGCACGCCAAGCGCGCGGTGCTGGTTTTCCCCGCCTCCTATTTGAACAGCCCGTCCTCGATGTTCGGTCATACCCTGCTGCGGCTGGACCAGGGCGATGACGACGGCGCCGTGTGGCTGTCCTGGGCGATCAACTTCGGCGCCGTGACCACCGAGCAGGATAACTCGCTGTTCTATATTTACCGGGGGCTGGCGGGCGGCTATCCGGGCCGCTTCAACCTGGTGCCCTATGTCCAGAAGATCCAGCAGTACTCGAACATGGAGAGCCGGGATATCTGGGAGTACACCCTGAAGCTGGACCAGAGCCAGATCGATTGGATGATCGACCACCTCTGGGAGCTGAAGGATATTAACTTCGACTACTACTTCTTCGACGAGAACTGCTCTTTCCGTCTGCTCGAGCTGATTCAGGTGGCGCGTCCGCAAAGCGGGCTGCTGGATGAGCTGCGTTTCGCCGAGCTACCGGTGAATACGGTGCGCGCGCTGGATCAGCGCGGCCTGGTGACGGAGCGCCACTACCGGCCCTCCAAGGAAGTGGAGCTGGCCGCTTTGCGTGACCGGCTCGACGACCGGGAGCAGGCGCTGGCCCGGCGCCTGGCGGCGGACCCGGCGGTGGCGGAGAGTGACGCCTTTCAGTCGCGGCCGCCCCGGCGGCAGGCGATGATGGCGCGTACCGCCTACAGCTACGTGCGCTTCGTTAACCGCAAGGCGGCACGCACCGAGGACATCGCCGGCCGTTCCTTCGCGTTGCTGACGCTGGTCAACCGGCTGCCCTCGGTGGAGGACCCGGAGCTGCCGGATAAAGCGCCGCCGGAATCCGGCCACGGGTCGCAGATGCTGGCGGCGTCCGGTGGCCAGCGGGGCAGTGACGACTTCGGTGAAGTCAGCTACCGGCTTACCTACCACGACCTTTTGGACAACCGGCGCGGCTTTCTGGACGGCGCCCAGATCCAGGGCCTGGGCATCACCCTGCGCAGCACCGAATCCGGCGCCGCCCGGCTTGAAGAGCTGGACCTGGTGAGCATTCGCTCGCTGTCGCCGCGTGGCCGCTTCTCCAAGCCGCTGAGCTGGTATGTGGAGGGCGGCCTGGAACGGGCCTGGGCCGGACGGCGGCGGCTGACCCGTTATGTGCAGGGCGGGGCCGGCGGCAGCTGGCGCAGCGGACCCTGGCAGCCCTATCTGCTGGCCAGCGTCCGGGCGGAGAACAACAGTGATTTCGGCCCCCTGATCACGCCCGGCGGCGGCGCCGAAGCCGGGATGCTGTATCATGCCGGTCGCTGGCAGTGGCAGTTGAGCAGTGCCGGCCACTATTTCAGTAATGACGTGTACCGCCACCGTTCCACCTTGGCGGTACAGTATGCCCTGGCCCGTGAGCACGGCCTGCGCGCCTCACTGGAGCGCGAGGGTTGGCGCGGCGACGGCGAAACCGAATTCAAAGTACAGTGGCGATGGTATTTCGACTGATTCCGGCCGTTTGTCTGGCCTTGCTTCTCCAGGGTTGCAGCAGCCTGTTCTTCTACCCCATGGAGCCCTGGGTCCAGAACCCGGCCCGCCAGGGCCTCGACTATGAAGACGTGGTGCTGATACACCCCGACGGCCTGCGTATCCACGGCTGGTGGCTGCCCGCCCGGGGCACCGCCCGCGGGACGGTTTATTTCCTGCACGGCAATGCCCAGAACATCAGCACCCATCTGATGAACGTGCACTGGTTGCCGGAGCGGGGATATAACGTCTTCCTGCTCGACTACCGGGGTTACGGCTTGTCCGAGGGGGATCCGGATCTGAAGGGCGCCCAGGCCGATATCCAGCTGGGCCTGGACTGGCTGGCGCAATCGCGCCGCCTGGAGGGCGCCCCGCTGGTGCTGTTCGGGCAAAGCCTGGGCGGCGCCATGGCCACCGGGGTGCTGGCCCGCGAGCGTAACGACGGCTTTGTCGATTGCGTGATGCTGGAGGCGCCGTTCGCCAGCTACCGGGACGTGGCCTCGGACGTGATGGCGCGCAGCTGGCTGCTCTGGCCGCTGCGCTGGATGGTGCTGCCCACCTTGCCGGCGCGCGCCAACGATCCCGAGCGCCACGTGGCGGACCTGGCGCCCCGGCCCCTGTTGATCCTGCACAGCAAGGAGGATCCGGTGGTGCCTTACCAGCAGGGCCGTCGGCTCTATGCGGCGGCTCGGCCCCCCAAGACGTTTCAACCCCTGAAGGGCGGGCATACCCAGAGCGTTCGCGATCCGGCGGTGCGTGATCGTCTGGTGGCGTTCATGCAGGATAACGAATGCGCGGCGCGTCCCCCGGCGCCGGCGGAGGCACCGGCTTCCACCCCGGCCGAGCCGGATCGGGCGCCGGCCCCGGTGTCGGAGTCCGGCGTCGAGGCCCGGGCCACGCCGGCGTCGGGCTACCGGTTCTGAGGGTCTTCCTGTTCGCGGTCCAGTTGCTGGCGGCGCACCATGCGCCCGAACACCAGGCCGATCTCGAACAGCAGCCACATGGGCACCGCCAGCAGGGTCTGGCTGATGATGTCCGGTGGCGTCAGCATCATGCCGATCACGAAGCAGGCCACCACCACGTAGGCCCGTGACGCGGCCAGCTTTTCCACCGTGGTGATGCCGGTGGCCACCATCAGCACGATGGCGATGGGCAGCTCGAAGGCGACGCCGAAGGCCAGAAACAGCGCCAGCACGAAATCCAGATAGCTGCTGATGTCGGTGGTCACCGCCACCCCTTCCGGGGCAATGGTGGTGAAGAACTGGAACATCAGCGGGAATACCACGAAGTAGGCGAAGGCGGCGCCGCCGTAGAACAGCAGCACGCTGCTGGCCAGCAGCGGCACCGCCAGCTTTTTCTCGTGGCGGTACAGGCCCGGGGCCACGAACGCCCAGGCCTGATGGAGAATGAAAGGCATCGCCACGAAGATGCTCAGGTAGAGCGTCAGCTTGAACGGCGCCAGGAAGGGCGACGCCACGCCGGTGGCGATCATGTTGGTGCCCGCCGGCATGGCGTCCATCAGCGGGCGTGCCACCAGGGTGTAGAGGTCGCGGGAAAAGTAGAACAGCCCCAGGAAGATCACCAACACCACCACCAGGGTTTTCAGCAGGCGGTTGCGCAGTTCGAGCAGATGGCTGACCAGGGTTTGCGGGGTGTCATCGGGGCGTTGGTCGTCGCGGCGCTCTTCACTCATTCGGTTTCTTCTCGGCCTCCGGCGTCTGGCCGTTGTCCTGGTTGTCGGGCTGGTCGAGGGTCTCCGGCCGGCGCCGGGCGCGGGCCACTTCGTCCGGCGACAGCAGGCTGTCGCGGGCCTCGCGGATGCTGTCTTCGTCCAGGCCCATTTCGCGCATCTGCTTTTCCATCCGTTCGCGCATGTCCTGGTTGAGTGCTTCGCGCTCCAGCTCATTGCGCAGATGGTTGAAGGTGGAGCGCGCCCGGCCGACCCAATAGCCCACCGTGCGCGCCGCCTTGGGCAGACGCTCGGGGCCCAGCACCACCAGACCGATGATGGAAATCAACGCCAGTTCGGAAAAGCCGATATCAAACATGGGCCGCTGCTCCGTGGCGTATCAGACCTGGTCCTTGTGTTTTTCCTGCTTGCTGGTGTGCGTCTCGCTGTCGTCGTCGGCCAGGCGCTTGCTGTTCTGCTCGTCCTCGCCGTCCTTGACCGAATCCTTGAAGCCTTTGACCGCGCCGCCCAGATCGTTGCCGATGTTGCGCAGTTTCTTGGTGCCGAACAGCAGCACCACGATGGCCAGGATAATGAGCAGTTGCCAGATACTGATACCGGAAAACATGGTTAGTCTCCTCGCTCGCTACGAGCGGCTTTTTCGTCATGGCCGGACAGGCCGAAGCGTTGCTCCAGCTCTGCCAGGACCTGGTCCGGACCGAGCCCCAGGTGGGCCAGCATGATCAGCGAATGAAACCACAGGTCGGCGGTTTCGTTGATCAGCGCCTTGGGGTCTCCGCCGGCGTCGGTGTCGCGGGCGGCGAGCAGGGTTTCCACCGCTTCCTCGCCGACCTTCTCGAGAATCTTGTTCAGGCCCTTATCGTACAGGCTGGCCACATAGGACGAATCCGGCGCGGCGCCTTTGCGCTGTTCCAGGACCTGGTGAAGCTGGTTGAGGATATCGGACATGGTGTCTCCAAATACAGCGCCAGTTTAGCACCGGCCGGCGCCAGACCCTAACGTGGACATGACTAGCGCCGGCAGGCCCAGGCCAGCAGCACCAGGGCGCCGGCGGCCATCGGCCAGGCCCACTGGCCGGCGCCGTGCAGGGCGTCCACCGCCGCCAGCGCGGCCAGGCCCAGGCCGCCCAGGCCGCCCAGCATCTTGTGCCGGTGGCGGCGCAGGCCGGTTTCAAAGTAGTGCGCCATTTCCCGCTGCTGCTGGGGCTGGTGGCGCAGGCTCTCCAGGCCGTCGCGCAGCAGCTCCGGCATGTCCGGCAGCTGCGCCGCCCACTCCGGCAGCCGGTTGCGCAGCTTGTTGGCGGTGGCGGCGGGGCCGTACTCCTCCATCATCCAGGCTTCCAGCAGCGGCCGGCCCACGGTCCAGATGTCCAGCCGCGGGTAGATGCTGCGCCCCAGGCCCTCGATGTGCACCAGGGTCTTCATCAGCAGGATGTACTGCACCGGCGCTTCGATGTGGTAGTCCCGGGCCAGGTCGAAAAGGCGCAGCACCAGCGGCGCGAACTCCATGCTCTCCAGGTCGGCGCCGCGCACCGGCGCGATGATCTCGGTGACCGCCTGCTCGAAGCGGTGGCGGTCCACCGGCCCGCGTGCCCAGCCGGCGCGGATCACCTGGTCCACCAGGCCGGGGTAATCCTCGCGCATCACTGCCAGCACCATGCGGCCCAGCACGTTCAGGTCCTGCTTGGAGAGGCGCCCGGCGATGGCGCAGTCCACCGCCATGTACTGCGGTGACTCCGGGTGCTCCGGATTCACGAAGATGTTGCCCGGGTGCATGTCGGCGTGGAAGAAGTTATGCCGGAACACCTGGGCGAAGAAGATCTCCACGCCGCGTTCGGCGAGCACGCGCGGGTCGATGCCGGCGGCGCGGATCGCTTCGATGTCGTTGACCGGGATGCCGTGAATGCGGTCGGACACCATCACCCGGCGCGACGACAGCGCCAGGTGCACGGCGGGGATGTACAGCAGCGGGCTGAACAGGAAGTGCCGGCGCATGGCCTCGCTGTTGCTTGCTTCGCGCTCCAGGTCCAGCTCGGCGCGGATCACGGTCTGATAGTCGTGCACCACCTTGCGCGGGTGGAAGTAGCGCGAGTCCGCCCACAGCGCTTCCAGCAGCCGGGCGCCGAAGCCCATCACCTTGAGGTCGCGCTCCACGCGCTGCTCGACGCCCGGGCGCAGCACCTTGACCACCACCTGGCCGCCTTCGAGCAGGGTGGCGGGGTGCACCTGGGCCACCGAGGCGGAGGCCAGCGGCGTGTCGTCGAAATGCTCGAAGACCTCGTCCAGCGGACGCGGCAGGCTGGCCTCCACCAGCCGCCGGGCCTGGGCGCCGTCGAACGGCGCCACCCGGTCCTGCAGGTGCGCCAGGGCCTCGGTCCATTCCGGCGGCAGCATGTCCCGGCGGGTGGCCATCAGCTGGCCGAACTTAATGAAAATCGGGCCCAGGCGCTCCAGCGCCAGCTTCAGGCGCTCGCCCTCAGTGAGTTGGCCGGTGCCCAGCCAGCTGGAGGGCACCAGATACTGCAGCAGCACCAGAAACGGTCGGGCCGGGTGGGGCGGCAGCAGGGATAACAGGCGGTAGCGGCACGCCACATGGGCGACCACCAGCAGGCGGCTGATCGGCGGCATCAGGGGCGCGGGCTCCCTTTCAGGCGTTGTATCCGGGCGTCCAGCCGGTCCACGTCGCCGCGCAGCTCGTCCACGTCCTGGTAGAACTCGTAGACGTCGCGGCGCAGCGCCAGCAGGCCGGACTCGCCGCCGATGTAGTCACCCATCTGGTGGCCGAGGCGGTCGAACGCCTGGCGGGCCCAGCCGAACAGGCGCCGCGCGCCCTGGTCCAGCTGCTGGGCCATCTCGCCGCCGATCACCGGTTCCAGCAGGGCGCCCCAATCCAGGTCCAGGTCGGCGGCCAGGTCGCGCACGTCCTGCAGCAGTTCCCGGTTACCTTCCACGCGCAGGGCGCCGCCGATCACATTGGGCTGGCGGCGCCAGTCGAGCAGCAGGGCGGCCAGATCTACCGGGTTGCCGGTGACGCTCACGTCCGGCTCGGCGTCACTGCGCAGGTAGAGCTCCACGCCTTCCTCGACGATCAGCGCATAGAGGCGCAGCGGCGGCAGCGTCAGATGCACCGCCAGCAGACGGCCGGCGTGGCGGCTGAGCCGCGCGGCGGTGGCCGGGTCGGAGCGCAGCGCCGCGTTGATGGCGCGCTCCACGCTGGCAATGGCGGTGGTGGAAATAAGACCGGGCTCGCGCATCAGACCTTGAACCCCCGGTGCAGGGCGACGATGCCGCCCAGCATGTTGAAGTATTCGCTACGCTGAAAACCGGCTTCGGTCATCATGCCCTTCAGGGTGTCCTGATCCGGGTGCATGCGGATCGATTCGGCGAGATAGCGGTAGCTTTCGGAATCGTTGACCACCAGCTTGCCCAGCCGCGGCCAGACCGCGAAGGAGTAGAGGTCGTAAAGCTTGGACAGCGGCTTGTGCACCGGGTGGGAAAACTCCAGCACCAGCAGCCGGCCGCCGGGCTTGAGCACGCGCAGCATGGAGCGCAGGGCGGCGTCCTTGTCGGTGATGTTGCGCAGGCCGAAGGCGATGGTGATGCAGTGGAAGCTGTTGTCCTCGAACGGCAGGCACTCGCCGTTGACCTGGGCGACCTGGGTATTGTGGCCGCAACCGGCGTCGATCAGGCGGTCGCGGCCCACCGACAGCATGGCGTCGTTGATGTCGGCCAGCACCACCTGGCCGGTGTCGCCCACCAGCCGGGAAAACTTGATCGCCAGATCGCCGGTGCCGCCGGCCAGATCCAGCACCCTGTGGCCGGGGCGCACGCCGGCCAGCTCCAGGGTCATGCGCTTGAGCACCCGGTGGCTGCCCATGGAGATCAGGTCGTTCATGACGTCGTACTTGGCCGCCACCGACCGGAACACGCCCGCCACCCGCTGCTGTTTCTCCTGCCACGGCACTTGCTGATAGCCGAAGTGGGTAACCTTGTTGTCGTCGTTGTTACTCATTGGGGACGTCCTTGAAGGGAGCGGGATGCCGGTCGAACAGCCGGTCCATGATGCGCGTTTCTCGGGCGGCGATGCGCTCGAGAAGGCGGCCCACGCTGGGTACCGGTTTCATCACTCGGAAACTGCGATCCATGAAATCATACAGGTTCGCGAAGCCCGCCGCATGGGCCGGGCGGCGCACCAGCCGGAAGGTGGTCTGCACCATCCGCGAGCGCACGTAGCGGTCGATATGATGCCCTAAACCGGCCACCAGTTGCAGTTGCCGGCGGCGCTGTTCGGGGTGGCCGGCGGCCCGGTAGCCGTCGCCGTAGGCATCGTCGTCCAGGGGCAGGTCGAGGCGCTCGCCGAGCACCCCGACCAGGGCTTCGTCCAGCTCCTGGGTGATGATCGCCGCTTCCAGCGCGTCGGCGGAGGTGGCCATCACTTTTTCCGGCAGCAGGCGCATGGCCTTGGGCAGGGCGCGACGGATCTCGCGCGCCACCGGCAGCAGGTCGCGACCGCCGTAGACGTCGTCGAGCAGGAAGGTGACGCCGGGGCGCAGCGCCGGGTCCTCGAGCAGGGCCTGGTGGGTGTCCATCAGGCGCTGGCGCTGGAACGCCTGCACCCGGCCCAGGCGGGCCAGGAACAGCGCATCATCGCCGTGCTGGCGCAGCGCGAAGAAACGTTCCAGATGATTTTGCAGTTGCTCGCCGGCGTTCATGACGGATCCTCCGGCGGGCGATGATAGCAGAATTGTAGGAGCGGGCCTTGCCCGCGAAAGGCCGGCAAAGCCGGCCGGCAGGATACCAGAGGCCTTATTGGTAGCGTGCTTGGGTAGGTCTCTGGGATCCTGCCGGGAGCTTCGCTCCCTTTCGCGGGCGGGGCCCGCTCCCACAGGCCCGCTCCTACAAGCCGCTAGAGGATGTAGCGGCTGAGGTCTTCGTCGGAGGCCAGTTCGCCGAGGTAACGATCGACGGCTTCGGCGTCCAGCACCAGCGGCTTGTCGTGGTACTGGGTGGCCAGGTCGTCGGCGTCGTAGCTGATTTCCTCGAGCAGCTTCTCCATCACCGTGTGCAGGCGGCGGGCGCCGATGTTCTCGGTGCGCTCGTTGACCTGCCAGGCCACTTCCGCGATCCGGCGGATGCAGTCGTCGGTGAGTTCCAGGTTGAGCCCCTCGGTGGCGAGCAGGGCTTTGTACTGCTCGGTGAGCGAGCATTTGGGCTCGGTGAGGATGCGCTCGAACTCCTCGGGGGTGAGCGCGCTCAGCTCGACGCGGATCGGCAGGCGGCCCTGCAGTTCCGGGATCAGGTCGCTGGGCTTCGCCAGGTGGAAGGCGCCGGAGGCGATGAACAGAATGTGGTCGGTGCGCACCATGCCGTACTTGGTGCTCACCGTGGAGCCTTCGATCAGCGGCAGCAGGTCGCGCTGCACGCCTTCGCGGGACACGTCGGTGCCGCCGGTCTCGGAGCGCTTGGCCACCTTGTCCAGCTCATCGATAAAGACGATGCCGTGGTTTTCCACCACGTCGATGGCCTGCACCTTGAGCTCGTCTTCGTTGACGAAGCGGGCCGCTTCCTCGTCACGCAGCAGGCGCAGCGCTTCGCGCACTTTCAGCTTCTGCGATTTCTTGCGGCCGCTGCCGCCCATGCGCGAGAACATCTGCTGCAGCTGGCTGGTCATTTCTTCCATGCCCGGCGGCGCCATGATCTCCACGCCCTGCGGGTTGGCGCTGACTTCGACTTCGATTTCCTTGTCGTCCAGTTCGCCTTCGCGCAGTTTTTTGCGGAAGATCTGGCGGGTGTTGGAATCATTGTCGGCCTGCTCGCCGCGGGCGTTGGGCAGCAGGGCGTCGAGCACCCGGTCCTCGGCGGCGTCTTCCGCCTTGTGCCGCACGCGGGCCATTTCCTTTTCGCGCAGCAATTTGATCGCCACTTCCATCAGATCGCGGATGATGGACTCCACGTCCCGGCCCACATAGCCCACCTCGGTGAACTTGGTGGCTTCGATCTTCAGGAAGGGCGCGTCGGCCAGTTTCGCCAGGCGCCGCGCGATCTCGGTTTTACCGACGCCGGTGGGGCCGATCATAAGGATGTTCTTGGGCGCCACTTCGGCGCGCATCTCTTCCGGCAGCTGCATGCGCCGCCAGCGGTTGCGCAGGGCCAGGGCCACCGCCTTCTTGGCGTTTTCCTGGCCGACGATGTGCCGGTTGAGTTCGCTGACGATGTCACGGGGAGACAAGGAGGACACTATTCGATCTCCTCAAAGGTGTGATTCTGGTTGGTGTAGATGCAGATGTCGCCGGCGATTTTCAGGCTTTGCGCCACCACGTCGCGGGCCGGCAGGTCGGTGTTGTGCAGCAGGGCACTGGCGGCGGATTGCGCGAACGGGCCGCCGGAGCCGATTGCGATCAGCCCTTCTTCGGGCTCCACCACGTCGCCGTTACCGGTGATGATCAGGGAGTTTTCTTTGTCCGCCACGGCGAGCAGCGCTTCCAGGCGGCGCAGGGCGCGGTCGGTGCGCCAGTCCTTGGCCAACTCCACGGCGGCGCGCACCAGGTGGCCCTGATGTTTTTCCAGCTGGGCTTCGAAGCGTTCGAACAGCGTGAAGGCGTCGGCGGTGCCGCCGGCGAAACCGGCGATCACCTTGCCGTGGTAGAGGCGGCGCACTTTGCGCGCGTTGCCCTTCATGATGGTATTGCCCAGCGTTACCTGGCCGTCGCCGCCGATCACGACGTTATTGCCGCGTCGAACCGAGACGATGGTCGTGCCGTGATATTGCTCCACGGAAACCTCCTTATCCTGATTTGAACAGGATGTGCGGGTGGGGCAGGAGGTTTTCAAGCGCGGGTTTTCAGACGCCTGTTAGTCTTTCAGCTGAATCGGCAGAGTCTCCACGCCGTTGGCGGCCAGTTTGTCCTGGGCGCGGTGCAGCGTGTTGATGTTGTCATAGGGGCCGATCATCACCCGGTGCCAGGTGTCGCCGTTGTCCATGTCCACCGGTTGAATGCGCGCCTGGTAACCCTTGAGGATCAGCTCCGCGCGGCGCCGGTCGGCGTCCTTCTCGTTGCGGAAGCTGCCGGCCTGCAGCAGGAAGCGCTTGTCGTGGCGTCCGGCCACCGGCTTGTCGGCGGTCTTTTCGCCTTCGGCGGTATCGTCACCGCCGCCCCGGCTGGCTTCCTGCTCGTCGCCTTCGCCCTTGGGCACGATCACTTCCATCTTCGGCAGCACCGCGTAGAAGTCGAACTTGGGCTGGTCGTCCTTGGCGGCGCCGTCGCTGTCTTTTTCCTCGGGTTGCGGTTTCTCGACCGCGGTGCGGTCACCGCCGCCGGTGCGGCCCTGTTCCATCTGCACCTGGGCGAGATGGACCAGAAACGCCACGAACAGGCCGCCGATGACGCCGGTGAACAGCCAGACCCAGCCGGGTACCTGGCGCGACTGCTTTTTCGAGCCGCCGCGACTGGCGCCACGGCGCGAGGTGTTCTTCGCCATTACATACGCTCCAGGGGTGTCAGGCCCAACAGCGCCAGGCCCCGTGACAGGGTGCGCGCGGTGAGCGCCGCCAGTTTCAGGCGGCTGGCGCGGATCGCCGGGTCGTCCACGGCGAGAATCGGGCAGTGTTCATAGAAGGCGGAAAACAGGCCGGCGAGATCGTACAGGTAGGCGCACAGGAAGTGCGGCTGGCCCTTGTCGGCCACCTGGCCGATCACTTCGCCGAACTGCACCAGGCGGGCGGCCAGCGCCTGCTCCGCGTCGTGCTCAAGCTGAAAATCGCCGCTCACCTGGCTCTGCACCTGGTCCAGCGCCAGCCCGGCCTTGCGGAACACGCTCACCACCCGGGTGTAGGCGTACAGCAAATAGGGCGCGGTGTTGCCGTCGAAGCTGAGCATCTGATTGAAATCGAAGATGTAGTCGCTGCTGCGGTTCTTGCTCAGGTCGGCGTATTTGACCGCGCCGATGCCCACCGAGCGGGCGATGTCGCGCAGCTCGCCGTCTTCCAGATCCGCGTTTTTCGAGCGCACCAGGTCATAGGCGCGCTGCTCCGCTTCGTCGAGCAGGTCGATCAGTTTGACGGTGCCGCCGTCGCGGGTCTTGAAGGGGCGGCCGTCCGGACCATTCATGGTGCCGAAGCCCATATGCGCCAGGTCCACGCCTTCGCCGACGAAGCCGGCGCGCCGGGCGACGGTGAAAATCTGCTGGAAATGCAGCGCCTGGCGCTGGTCGACGAAATACAGGATGCGGTCGGCGCCCAGGGTGCCGGCGCGGTAGCGCAGCGCCGCCAGGTCGGTGGTGGCGTACAGGTAGCCGCCGTCCGCCTTGCGCACGATCACCGGCAGCGGGTCGCCGTCCTTGTTTTTGAACTCGTCCAGGAACACGCACTGGGCGCCCTGGTCCTCGGTGAGCAGGCCGGCCTTGTCGAGGTCGGCGACCACCCGGGCCAGGTCGTCGTTGTAGGCGCTTTCGCCGCGCACGTCGTCGGGGCCCAGGGTGACGCCCAGGCGGCGGTAGACCGCGTCGCAGTGGCTCAGGGACACCTGGTTGAACTCGCGCCACAGGGACAGGCAGTAATCGTCGCCGGACTGCAGCTTGACCACCAGCGCCCGGGCCCGGTCGGCGAACTCCGGTGACTCGTCGAAGCGCTGCTTGGCGGCGCGGTAGAAGTTCTCCAGATCGCCCAGTTCCCGGTTGAGCTGCTCGCCGCTCTCCTGGTCTTTCTGCTCTTCCAGGTAGGCGAGCAGCATGCCGAACTGGGTGCCCCAGTCGCCGACGTGATTCTGCGGCACCACCTTATGGCCCAGGAAGGAAAGCGTGCGCACCACGGCGTCACCGATGATGGTGGAGCGCAGATGGCCGACGTGCATTTCCTTGGCCAGGTTGGGTGAGGAATAGTCCACCACCACGGTCTGGGCGTGCTGCGGGCGCGGCACCGCCAGGTAGGGGTCGTCGAGCGCCGCTTCCAGCTGACCGCTCAGCCACTGGGCGGCCTGGAAGAAATTGATGAACCCGGGGCCGGCGATTTCCACCTTGGCCACCGCCGGGTCATCGGGCAGCGCCTCGATCAGGGACTGGGCCAGATCGCGGGGCTTGAGCCCGGCGGGCTTGGCCAGCATCAGGGCGATGTTGGTGGCGAAGTCGCCGTGGCTTTTGTCCTTGGTGCGATCAATCTGCACCGGGGGCCGGGCATCGCCGGGCAGGGTGCCGTTGTCGCGCAGGGTGTCCAGAGCGTGTTCGATCAGGGGTATCAGGCGGTCTTTCATGCTTCATCGCGGCCATTGGATGGACGGGCGATTGTACGGCAATCGGAAAGGGAATGCCGCCCCCTAGGCCCCGTTCACAATAGGTCGATCGGGTCCACGTCCAGGTGCCAGCGGCAGCGGCGCCCGGAAGGCAGGGCGCGGGCGTGTTCCATCAGCGCATCGAGCAGGCCGTGCAGGGCCGGGCGCTGGTTGCTTTGCAGCAGCAGCTGGGCGCGGTAGCGGCCGGCGCGCTTCTCCATCGGCGCCGGCACCGGCCCCAGCACATGGACGTTGTCCAGCGCCGGCAGCCCGGCGGCGCACTCGTCCAGGAAGGTGAGCGCCTGGGCCATGGTCATCGCCTCGCAGCGCAGCAGGGCGAGGTGGCCGAACGGCGGCCAGCCGGCGCCGCGCCGCTCTTCCAGCAGGGTATTGGCGAGCGCCTGATAGTCGCCGGCGGCGGCCAGCTGTACCAGGTTGTGGTCGGTGTGGCGGCTCTGCATCAGCACCCGCCCGGGGCGGTCCTGGCGGCCGCTGCGGCCGGCCACCTGCAGCAGCAGCTGGGCGGCCTGCTCCGGGCCGCGAAAGTCGGCGCTCAGGAAGCCGGCGTCCATATTGGTGATCACCGCCAGGCTCAGGCGCGGGAAATGGTGGCCCTTGGCGAGCATCTGCGTGCCCACCAGCACCGCCGGTTCGCCTTTCTGGATCTGCGCCAGCTTGGCGTCCAGGCTGCCCTTGCGGCGGGTGGTGTCGCGGTCGATGCGCACCACCGGCGCGCCGCCTTTGACCTGCTCGCACTCTTTTTCCAGCAGCGCTTCCAGTTTTTCGGTGCCGGCGCCGGCGTCGGTGAGGTTGGTGGAGCCGCAGTCGCCGCAGCGCTGCGGCACCCGGTGTTGGTGGCCGCAATGGTGGCAACGCAGTTGCTGTTCGCTGCGGTGCCAGGTCATCAGGCTGTCGCAGCGCGGGCATTCGTCCTGCCAGCCGCAGTCCCGGCACAGAATCACCGGGGCGAAGCCGCGCCGGTTAAGGAACACCAGCGCCTGCTCGCCGCGCGCCAGGGTGTCGCGGATCGCCTTGAGGGCGGTGGGCAGCAGTGGCCGGTCCGGGGTGGTGTCGCGGGCGTCGAGCAGCTCGATGGGCGGCGCGCCCGCGACACCACCCCGGACCGGCCACTGC